>JAEEGL011433161.1_pt1 | contig 13087 bp, 13 predicted proteins | sample 9134231 | NCBI WGS metagenome assembly JAEEGL01 (sample SAMN16246548, study PRJNA631951) | gut metagenome | biome: gut microbiome; feature: rumen; material: fiber-attached | host: Bos | place: Iran: Karaj | collected 2018-10 | reverse complement strand
TATTTATTCTTTTTAGTTGCTCTAATTTCTTTAGTTGACATTCTTACTTTTTTTCCATCAACCATTACAGTTTGTAAATTAACTTTTTGAGTCTTTTTAGTTGCCTTTAGTGAGAAAGGTCTATTTTGAGAACTCATATTTTTTCTATTTGATACATTTTTTGCCATTTTTACTTTGCCTCCTCTTTTTAAGCCAAATATAATTTATCATAATTTTTAACTTAAGTAAAGCAAAAATTGACTTTTTGTATACTTTTTGTTAGTATATTGAACTTGCTAGGGAGAATTTATGGATAGTTTAATTTCAGAAACAAAGCAATATTTGACAAGTAATCTTGATAATTTTATCAATTTAGTAATAAAAGCCATGATAGAATATTATGGTGAAGAGTATAGTGATGAAATCGTATCAAGAGTAAAAAATACAAACTTTATTTTTTATGTAAATCCTAAATATAAATTAAATAATAAAAAGGTTAAGGCTAATTATAAATATATAAAACAATATCATAGTAGGTTATGCAAAGAAGTAAAAAATACCCATAATTATCAAATATATAACCAAAAAGGTATTCCGTCAGTCGCTGCAAGTTTTTCTATTTCGATGAATTCTATTAGTTTTGTTCAAATGTTTAATAATGAGTTACACTCTATTGAAAAAGTGGTGTCAATACCTTTGTTTTTTACTGAAGACGCCTCTGTTATACACGAAATGATCCATGCTATTATGTCAATTCCAGTTGGAGTGATTGACAATCATTTTGGATACACTTTAAAAAACAAATTTGGAATATGCAGTATAGGTGATAAGAAAAGTGAGATATTAGAAGAATGCCTTACTGAAATAGAAGCACAACGAATATATCAATTACTAGGTAATACTGATTTTATCAATAAGTATTTTCCAAATAATAAATTTGATTGTTTTTATAACAAATTTATTCCTTTAGTTTTAGATTTTTATAATAAATATAAAGAAGAATTAATAAATGCTAGAATTACATTAAATAATAGGGGGTTTATAGACATGATAGGCAGAGAAAAATATGAAGAATTTACTCATTTTTTAAATGACTATTATAATAATTATGATAATTCAGAGTATTCTTTTTATAAACATGTGATTGATAAATGCGTTACTGAAATGGGTAAAAGTAAGCAGTTATTATTGAAATAATTTGATTTTTTGTATCAAATGTGATATAATGTATACGTGTTAGGGAGGTATGGTTATATGAAGAAAGAAACTAAAAGATATACATTAGTAGAATATATTGGAGAGCAAACAAGATATTTTACTAATAAAAATGCATATTATGAGACTCTTGAAATTATTAGAAAAAATAATAAAAGTACTAAGAGTAAGTTTTACTTTGGAAATGCAAAGTGTGAAGAATTAAATCCAAATTTATTTAAAGTTACAGTTCATGTTTATAATAGATTGACACCTAAATCAACTATTTCTGATATAGATTCTTTAACATCTAAGGGTTATGAGTATGATTTAGCAAATAAGTTTAGAGGAAAATTAAGAACTATTAGTGACTTTATGCCTGATATTCAAATAATGTATTTTGAAGAAAAAAATAAAAAAGACAAAACTTCTAATGATTTCGATATAAGAATTAAATATATTCCAGTGCTTTATAGACGTGATAAAAGATTTTTAGATAAAAAATATGTTAAATCTTGTATTAGTTTTGCTGCTAGTCCTAAAGAAAGAGATATTAGATTTTTCAAGGAACTTGCATATGAATTTTGTGCATATCATACTATAACTCCAGAAATTGAACTATTGAGAAAATATATTGATTTAGCTGAAAGAGATGATTATTATTTTGAAAATCTAAAAATTGTAGCAATTAGATTATATGAAGCATTCATTAAAGAAAGAAATACTGATAAGTCACTTCATTGGGATCAAAGTGGAGAAGTAGGATATAGTAGAAGAAGATTAAGAGATTTTGGCTTCTTTATAAGAAATTATATGTTACCAGATTATAAAATACTTTCTCCTACAAGATATAATCAACCTTTAACAGAAGAACAATTACAAAAATTAAGAATCAAAAAAAATGAAGATAAACAAATTGATAAAGGTAGAGAACTTAAAAGAATTAAAAAAGCAGAACAATTAAATTTATTTGATAAATAAGATTATTCGACAGAATAATCTTTTTATTTTTTTTATAATTTATTTGGTGATTATATGTATATTGAAAAACTATTAATACTTAATTTTATAATTGATTATATTCTTATTGATTTTACAAGTAATGTTTTAAAGATAAATATTCAATTTTATAGAAAGATACTCTCTTGTCTATTTGGAGAAATATCTATTTTATATATATTTATTGATTCTAATAATTTAGAACTTTTAATATTTAAGTTGTTTATTGGAATTATTATGATTTTAATTGGATTTGGTCGTAATAATTTAATAAAAAATGTAATTTACTTTTATGTTTTTTCCTTCCTTTTAGGTGGAACACTTTATTATTTTAAAATTGAAAATTTAATAAAATATGAATTTATTTTGTTAATTATTCCATTATTTATGAATATATATAAGCATTTAGCATATAATTTAAAGAATTTGATAACAACTAGATATAAAGTGACTATTTATTTAAATAATGGTCACATTTTATATTTTAATGGATTTATGGATACTGGAAATAATCTAATTGATCCAATTACTAATAAAAAAATAATTATTATTAACAAAAATGTAGAAGAAAATTATATATTAGTGCCATATAAAACAATAGATAATTCTTCACTAATAAAGTGTTTCAAGCCGAAAAAAGTGTATATTGATGGACTGGGTGAAAGAAAGGATATACTAGTTGGAGTTATTAATAAAAAATTCATTGGATTTAATTGTTTATTAAATAATCATTTATTGGAGGATAAAGAAAAATGATAGAAAAAATATTAAATAAGTTTTTTAAAAAAGAAGATGTATTTTTTATTGGAAGTACGGATATACTACCACCTCCACTTGACAAAAATATTGAAGAAGATTTAGTCATTAAAAGCAATATGGGAGATTTAGATGCAAGAAATAAACTAATTGAGCATAATTTAAGATTAGTAGTTTTTTTAGCTAAAAAATATGATAATACAATATACGATTTAGAAGATTTGGTTTCTATTGGAACAATAGGCTTAATTAAGGGAATTAAAACATATAAACTTGATAAGAATATTAAACTCGCAACGTATGCATCTAGATGTATTGATAATGAAATACTTATGTTTCTTCGTAAAAACAAGAAAAGAATTGGTGAAGTGAGCCTTGAAGATTCAATTAATTTTGATAGTGAAGGAAATGAACTTAAAATAGAAGATGTTTTTGGCACAGACGAAGATATAATTCATAAGTCAATTGAAGAAACAGATAATAGAATTTTGCTTGAAAAAGAAATAAAAAAATTAACCGGAAGAGATAAAGAAATAATAGAAAATAGGTATGGTTTATTTGGAAAAAGGTCTCTTACCCAAAAAGATTTGGCAGATAAATTAAATATATCTCAATCATATATTTCAAGAATAGAAAAGAAAGTTATCAAAAAATTAAAAATAATATTGAAATCTTAGCATTATATTATAATAATTTTTTTACCAAAATAATCATTTATTCTTGTTTTTTTTTGATTTTTTTGGTAGAATGTAATGTGTGAATTGATGGGGTGTAAAAATGGCAAATAATTATGATAATTACGGATATGAAGATGAAAAATATCAAGAAAGAAGTTCATTCATAAGAAGAATACTAATTATTCTTATGATTGTTTTTGCTATAGTATTAATTATTTTATTAATTAAAGGATGTAGTAAAAAGAATAATGGAGTTTCAGATAAGAAGTTTGACTATGAGGGAACTTTAATAGAGGGCGCTAGGAAGTACTTTGATGCTAACTATGAGAAGTACCCTACGGTTGCAGGTACATGTGAAGACATTGAATTACAAGCATTAATAGAAAAAGATTATGTAAAAGCAGGAGATTTTTCAAAATGCAATACTGCAAACACATATGTAAAAGTGTGTAAGATGGAAAATGGAAGTTATCATTTCTACCCTTGGTTTGTGTGTACAGATAAAAATAGTAGTGATGAGTATAATAGCGAAAGAATAGGAACTTATATGGATGTTATTCCAAATAAAACTGTAGTAAGTTTTGAATTCATGCCTCAAAAATATGAAACAGGAGATGCTATTTTAGGTGAGGTAGAGGAAGTATGGAAAGACGAAATAAAATATAGTACTTATAAAACACTAAATACGACTACATATTATAGATATAGGGATAGATTGTACAAATGGACTTTAGAAAAAAAGAAATATTATACTAGTAATGGTGAAGTAGATAACGTTAGCAATGTTAAAGAATATTATTCAACTAGTCCTAATAGTTCATATACATTAAAAACTGGAAAAACTGATGGATATAAATGGTATACGACAGATGCAAAGAAAATATATGCTGTTGATGCAAAAGGTACTAAATTATTTAGCCATAATCAAATAACAAATTATCCATATTATGAAAATGGTGTATGTACTGAATATCAAACTAGAACTGAAACTGGTACAACTAATGCATATCATTATTATAAGTGTTCTAAGAGCAAAAATTCTGAGGTGTTTAAGTATCTATTAAATACTAAATGTAAAGACGATATTGATGGAAATACTTATCAATTAGATGAGTTTTATACTTGTGGTTTTGGTCAATGGGATGAAATTGAAAATAAGAGAGTAAGTTCTTCTTCAACACAATGTAAAACATATTCAGCATGGAAAAATAGTGCTACTTCATGTGATACAACTAAAGAAACATGTAGGAAAATAGAACCATATTGTGTATATAATTGGTATAGAATTGATAATGAAGGAAGTAAAAAATATGTTCCTTCTGGTGCAACTACTGCTTCTGCAGAAAAAGTATATTATACAAGTCAACCAGTTAATGGAGCAATTAAAGATGCAACAACTAAAACAACAGTATATAAGTGGTATAAAATTGATAAAGTAGATACAACAAAATATACAGCTCTTCCCCCTAATGGTTATGATAGTGCTATAAGAATAGGTTATGACAATGATTATCAATATAGTGAATGGACAAGTTATAGTAAAACAAATCCTAAAGTATCTGATGGAAGAGTTAGAGAAATTGAAAAAAGAATTAAATTAAAAATACAAGAAATTAAGGGTGCTGCTAATGAAGGATGGAATGATATAGCTAACAATTATATGAATGAAAAAGAATTAATTAGTTTTTTACAAAGTAAAGGCTATAGTGTAAATTCATTAGAAGATATTGATAATAATGGTGACATAAAGTTAAAAGTGCAAATGTTAGTCAGAAATAAAAAGGAGAGTAAATAATGGATAAGGATGAAACTAAAATTGAACGCGATATAAGAACAACTAATCGTTTACTAGATAATTTTGAAAAATTAAATGCTGAATTCGATCAAATGAATGCCATTCTACAAGAAATATTAGAAGAAAAAATCGATCTAGAAACTATAGGTATTAATCCATTAAGTGAAAGATTGGAAAGACTTGATAGTTTAAGAATGAGTTATTATGATTTGTTTGATAGATCTGCAAATGCCTATGAATATAGTAACAGAGGCGGTAATTCTAGAGATGTTAAGCAAATGTCTCGTAGTGAATTAGGCTCATTGATTTCTAAGTTAGAAGTTTTTAATGAAAAAAGACGAGCTAAATATGATGAATTACTCGAAGCTGCTATTGAAAGAGGAAAATTACTTGGTCCAGTTAAAGATTGCTTAAAAAGTGTAAATGAAGAAATTGAACACTATGATCAAATAATTAGAGAAGTTGAAGAAAGTATAGAAAAAGAAAAAGAAATTTTAAATACGGAATTGACAGATATTGCTAGAAAGTATCACTTATCATTATTAGATGCACATCAAGCATATTTAAATGATTTAAGAAATATTAAGATGCCTTTAGAAGCAGAACGTGATAAATATTTAGCTGAAATAGAAATACTAACAAATGGTGGTATGCCAAACTTTACACTTGTAGATGGTTTTCTAGTAGAAAAGAATAAAATAACTGAAAAGGAATCTCAAAAAGCTGAAGAAGAGGTTAATCCTAAAGAACAAAAGAAAGAAGCAGAAGAAAGCAATGATCCAAATTTAGAAGATCCAATTAAAGAAGAAGCAATTACACCTGCAGCCATGCCTTCTGAAACACCAGATTTAATAAAAGATATGGATAAAGATATGTCTGATTCTACAACTGAATTAGCTGGCAGACCAGAAGATATGGAAGAAGAAAAAAATAATACTGAAGATAAAAAGCCTGAATCAAAGACTGATGATAAAGAAGAAGAGGAAGAAGAAGAAACTGCTGATGAAGAAGTAGTTCGTGGTAAGGTAGTAAAAGCAGAACTTGCAAAAAATGGTTTAGTAAGAGCAATAACATTTATTATTGCAGCAGTTGCAGCTTTCTTGGCTGGATTAGGAGTAGGAAAGTATAAAAAGGCAGCTGAAGAAAAAAAAGCTATAGAAACTTTAGCAAAAGCCTCAGATCCTAATTTAACTGTAGAAACAGCAACTCAGTTATTGGAAGAAGAAGAAGCAAAATCTTCAGAAGAAACAGAAGAAAAAGAAGAAAAAGAAGAGGAAGAAGAGAAAACATCTAGTGAAAGTAAATCAGATACTGGTGCATCGTCTTCAAGTTCTCATGATAATGAGCCTATAAAAACTCCACTTCCAAGCCCAACACAGACACCAGCACCAACTGAAGGTCAAAAAGAAGTAGTTCATTTACGTCCTGGTGAGGTATCTGTTGGTACAAAAACTAATGAAAATGGAACTAAAACAGTTGTTTATAAGGATTATGAAGGAAATACTGTCACAGAGATTATTGATGCATCTGGGGAAGTGATTAGTAGAAGCATTGAGCCAGATAAAGATAGTAAAAGAACTTCAATAAATGGCAAAGAATATAATGAAACCACAGTTCCTAATGTAGGTCAAAAAGCAGAAAATAAGCCAACTGGTGGTATATCCATAGAAGAGGCACAAAAAACATTTGACGATGATTTAATGGCTAATGCAATGCGTGCATTATTAGGTGAAGATCCTGATGCTAGTGAAGTATATGATGGCCCATCAAGATAATAATTCAGTGCAAGTGGTATATATGATAAAATATACATTTTGTATATAATTTTGGAGGGAAAAAAGAATGGAAAATTTAACAAATCAAGTTATTACTTTAGATAACAATAAAAAATATTTTATATTAAGACAGGCTTTATATAAAGGAAAAACATATTATCTAGCAGCTGAAGTTACTGAAGATGAAGAACATTTTACTAATAAATTCTTATTTTTAGAAAGAAAAGATGATAATGGTGACTTCTATGTTGAAGAAGTAACTGATGAAAAAATCCTATCTGTATTAGCTAAAAATATAAAAGTTGAATAAAAAATATAAAATTCTTTCAATATTTATTTGAAAGGATTTTTTTATGGCAAAAAATAAAGTAGAATTGACTGGGGTAAATACTTGTGATTTGAAATCTCTTAAAAATATTGAAATGAATCAGTTGTTTGTTGAAATGAAAAATGGTTCTAAATCTTCTAAAGAAAAACTTATTAAAGGTAATTTAAAACTAGTGCTTAGTATACTTCAAAAGTACCAAAATAGGTGTGATAATATGGATGATCTATTTCAAATTGGAACCATTGGTTTAATTAAAGCAATAGATAACTTTGATTTATCTTTTGGGGTTAAGTTCAGTACATATGCAGTTTTTATGATAGAGGGAGAGATTAAAAGATATATTAGGGACAATAATCAAGTAAGAGTATCTAGAACCATTAAGGAACTTTCCTATAAAGTAATTAATTTTAGGGAAGAATATTTAAAAAAGCATTATGAATATCCATCTAATGAATTGGTTTGCAAAGAATTTGGCATAACTTCTTATGATCTTAATATAGCTCTTAACTCTTTAACAGAACCCACAAGTATCTTTGAACCAATTTATAATGATGGAGGAGATACTATTCTTTTACTTGACCAATTAGAAGATAAAGAAAACAATGATTTAAATGATTTGCTAGCACTAAAAGAAGCACTTTTAAAAATAAAAGAAAGAGAAAGGATAATTATAACTAAAAGATATTTAGTAGGCCTGTCACAAGCTGAAATAGCCCAAGAACTAAATATTAGTCAAGCTCAAGTATCAAGGATAGAAAGTAGTGCATTAGATAGCATAAAAAAACTCATTATGTAATATAATTTACTATGAAATTATCAGAATTACAAAGAAAAGATATAATCAATGTAAAAGATGGCAAAAAAGTAGGTAAAATAATAGATGTAGAATTTGATTCTAATGGTTATATGGTTAAATTTATAATAGAAAAAGCTCATTTTGTAAAAAGTCTATTTTCATCTTCAGAAGAAATGTATATTAAATTTACTCAAATTAAAAAAATGGGAGAAGACGTAATACTAATAGATATAAATTAGAAAATATGGTAAAATTAAATTATGAAAAAAATAAATATTAAAAATATTTTATTATTGGTTTGTTTAGTTTTAGTAGATTTTATATCTAAACTATTTGTTATTAATTATTTAAAAACTGATTTTATAATAATTAATAATTTTTTAAAGTTTTCTTATATTAAAAACACTGGTGCTGCTTTTGGAATAATGGGGGATAGTACTATTGTTTTAATTGTTGTTACATTAATATTTATTTATTATATTATTAGAGAAATGAGAGCAAATAAATTAAACAAATTATCTATGTATTCTTACACTTTGATATTGGGAGGCGCATTAGGTAATTTAATTGATAGAATATTTAGAGGATATGTTATAGATTTTATATCATTTCATTTGTTTGGAAGGGATATGGCTATATTTAATATGGCTGATACATTTATAACAATTGGCGTTATTTTGTTAGTAATATCTATATTTAAGGAGTCATTATGGAAGAAATAATTGTAAATGAAAAGTCTAATTTACAAAGATTAGATGTTTATTTGACAGAATATACTAAAGAAAGTAGAAACTTTATATTGAAGAATATTAAAAATGGGAATATTTTAGTAAATGATAATGTAGTTAAAGGTGGTTATTCACTAAAAGCAGGAGACGTAATTAAAATAGGAAATCTTAAAGTAAATACAGATATTAAAGCAGAAGATATTCCACTAGATATTCTTTATGAAGATAATGATGTTTTAGTAGTTAATAAAAAAAGTGGAATGGTGGTTCATCCTGGTTGTGGTAATTATTCTGGAACTCTTGTAAATGCTCTTATGGGATATACTGATGACTTATCTGATGAAGGTGGAAGCGAAAGAGTAGGAATAGTACATAGGATAGACAAAGATACTTCAGGAATTCTTTTGATTGCAAAAACGAATGAAGCTCATAGAATACTAAGCGATGACTTTAAAAATAAGAGGATAAAAAGAAAATATATAGCGCTGGTATATGGAGTAATTGATAATAATAAAGGTAAAATAGTTGCCCCAATTGGAAGAAGTAAAATAGATCGTAAAAAAATGTGCGTAACTGATGAAAATAGTAAAAGTGCCGTAACAAATTTTACAGTACTTGAAAGATATAAAAATGCAACTCTTATAGAATGTATTCTTGAAACCGGAAGAACTCATCAAATAAGAGTGCATATGGAATATATTCATCATCCAATAGTTAATGATCCTTTATATGGAAAGAGAAAATTAATAAATAATTATGGTCAGATGTTACATGCTAAGTATTTGGGATTTAATCATCCGATAACACGTGAATTTTTAGAGTTTGAAGTTGAACCAGAAAAAGGATTTATGAGCATACTTGATATGTTTAAAAATTCATAAAATAAACGGTGGTCATTAATATAAATGCATATAATCCGTATATCATATATGGTATTAGAAAAAAAGATGCTTTTTGACTGATTTTCTTGGTCTCTAAATATAAAAAAATGCTTGATAGAAATGTTATTGTAGTAATTGCAAATCCTAAAAATGGACTCATTAAATAAAAGAAAAAGTACATAAATAATTGATTAGATAAATAATTAGTTAATAATATATATAAGTAATCATTATTTTTAAGCATATTTTCTTTTTTAATTACAAGAATAATACTTGTAGTTATTAAGATATAAATAATAAACCAAATTATACTAATGACTTTTCCAGGGAGAGCAAAAAATGGTAGATTTAATGACTCGTAGAATGCTTTGTTGTATTTAAATATTAATCCACTAAGTAGCCATAAAAATAGAATTACTACAAATAATAAAATATTTTTTATATACTTTTTAATATTATTCACCTCTTTACTAATATTATGATTAATAGTAAAATATTATTAATGAAAAGGAGTTAAAAATGAACATTAAGATTAATGACAAAGATGATATTATTTTAAAAATACTTCATTATTTCATAACAGAAGAAAATTATAAACCAGTAATAATTAATGGCATAGAAAATGAAATATGGCTTGAAAATATGCAAAGTGATCTGAAATTGATTAGAATAAATACTAATTATATTCACAATGAAGAACAATTAAAAGTAGATACTTTTAAGGCACAAACTATTATGAAAAGTATTAGAAAGAATACCTTATCATTAAGAATGAATATGTTAAATTTACTTTTAGATACAGGTGAGAACGTTAAGGTGTTTGATACTAAAAATATTGAGACAATAAAGGTAAATGAAATAAATGATTTTAAAACAAATCGAGTAGTAGAAGAATTTTTTCCCAAAGTAAAAGATGCTGTATTAAACGAAAAAGCAGATCCTATAGAATTCTTTAAATTGACTGAAGATATGAATCAACAAACAATAAAAAATGAAAAAAAATTACAAAAAATATTTAGTCCTAAAAAGCCAGTTGTTACTTACATATTGATTGTTCTTAATGTTATGATTTATTTATTGACTTTAACATATGGCCCAGATAAATTTCAATTGTTTTTTTCAAATAATTATTCATTTGTAAGAGATGGTCAAATTTATAGATTATTTACATCTATGTTTTTGCACGTTGACTTTTTCCATATACTTTTTAATATGTATGCACTGTTTGTTTTGGGACCTCAGGTTGAAAAATACTATGGAAAATTAAAATTTATATTGATATATTTAATTAGTGGACTTTTGGGTAGTATATTTTCTTGTGTATTTGGTGGTGAATTTACTTTCAGTTATGGTGCTTCTGGCGCTATATTTGGACTATTTGGAAGTATATTATATTTTACATATTATTATAGGGCAACTTTGCAAGGACTTTTAAGGAGTAGTTTAGTGCCAACATTATTATTTAATTTAGTTATTGGCTTTATGATTCCTGGAATAGATGTATGGTGTCATATTGGTGGACTTATTGGTGGTGTACTTATATCTATGGGAATAGGGCTTGGAGATTTAAGTAAAAAGCAGGATAGAATTAATGGAATAGTTGTTTTATTACTAATGTTTATATTTATGGGATATATAATTATGACAAAATAAAAGTGTTACGATTTGTAACACTTTTTTATATACTTCTATAAAGACCAATTGCTTTTCCTAAAATAGAACAATTATTTAAAATTATTGGATCCATGGTATCATTTTCAGGTTGTAATCTAATATGATTTTTTTCCTTATAAAACCTTTTTAAAGTAACTTCATTTTCATCTGTCATTGCTACTACTATTTCACCATTATTAGCAGTTTTTTCACGTTCAACAATCACTATATCACCATCAAAAATACCTATGTTTATCATTGAATCGCCATGTACTTTTAATGCAAAAACATCGTGATTTTTTGGAATTAATTCTTTTGGCAATGAAAAATAATCATTAGGATTTTCTATTGCTTCAATTGGATTTCCTGCCGCTACACGTCCAAGTAATGGAATAATGGCAATTGTATCATATCTTTCGTCATATTCATTTGGAACGTTTAATTCAATAGTTCTAAATTTACTTTCAGTTTGATTTATATATCCTTTTTTAGTTAAATTTTTTAAATGAACGAACATAGTCGCTGTGCTGTTAAGACCACATAATTTACATAATTCACGTATAGTTGGAGCATATCCTTTGCCAGCAATAAATTTTTTAATTATATTTAAAATTTTTTCTTGTTGAGTAGTTAATTTTTCCATAAAAACCACTTCCTTATATTCCAATAATATCACACAATCATTTGTTTGTAAATAATATAAAAGTTAATATTTAGATTATTTTTTTTGTAGAAATATCTATTGAAATAATTATATATATAATATATAATTATAATTGAGAATAATTATGGATGATTAGCGATATATCGCTTATATACATTTTAAAATTAGAAGATAAGGAGGATAGTTATGAAAAAAGCAACAATTTATTTGATTGCATTGATTTTTATAGCAGTTGCTTTTGTAACTATTTCTTTTGCATCTTTTAATACGAATTTATTTGTAAATGGCTCAGGAGTTTTGAGAGCACAGGCAGAAATAAGAGTAACAAATATAGTAAATAAAGCGTATCATGGAGAAGCAATAGAAAACTTTAATCCAAATTTTGATGTAGATAAAACAAATGTATCAGTAAATTTATCAACAACAGATTCAAGCATGGAATATACGGTGACAGTAAAGAATTATGGAGATAGAGCATTTTTACCTGAAATAAAATTATTAAGTGAAGTAAATCCAAATGTAATAATAACTATTAGTGATGGAACAACAACATATAACTTACCAGATGATGATATGAATTATGAATTTGCAGCTAATGAAGAAAAGACATTTACAATAACAATAAGTAATAAGCCAGGGACAACAAATAATAATGTAGTAGTAAGCTTAGAGTATGAATTTATGCATGATGATGTAACAGCGCCAGGAATAGCAAGAGATGGAAATAATGTAGTAGTAGAAGTACCAGGAACATCAACATTTGCAGTAGATCATTATGAATATTACTATAATACAAGTGGAACAACGCCAAATGATAATGCAAGTTCAAATGGAAATACAAATGGAACATTAAGTATAAATG
>JAEEGL010358277.1_pt1 | contig 13087 bp, 10 predicted proteins | sample 9134231 | NCBI WGS metagenome assembly JAEEGL01 (sample SAMN16246548, study PRJNA631951) | gut metagenome | biome: gut microbiome; feature: rumen; material: fiber-attached | host: Bos | place: Iran: Karaj | collected 2018-10 | reverse complement strand
TAAAAACAAAATATGATGTTGATTTAAGCCTTATTTTTGGTTTATAATCAAGGAAAGGACGAGTATGACAGAAAATACTAAGACAGAAGAAACTCGAAAATCTATTTTTGTTGGAGAAACAGACAACAAGAATAATGCAAACTATTCGAATTTGCAAAGAGTGTGGATATCTGGAAAAATATCTTTCGCAGCACGAGTTGGAGGTTACGGATATGTTATTTGGCAGCAAAGAAGAAATAGAACGCGGCTATAGAGAAATGATTAAAGAAGAAAGCTTTAATAGTGGATTGGAAAAGGGCCTTGAACAAGGCTTTGAACAGGGCAAGTTAGAAACAAAGCTGGAAGTGTACAAAACCTGCATTGCTAGGGGGATGTCTAAGGAAGATGCATTAATAATCTCCGAACTTCCTGTGGACATGATTCCCGAAGATTAGCATAGCCAAAAGAATCTTGCGAAATATGAATATTTTATAATATAAATAGTTAACAAGCCTGCGTGAAAGCGCAGGTTTTTTGTTGTCCAAATTATAGGACGCCGCCCGAGTAGAATAAAGATATAGAAACAAAGGAGGCGGTGGATATGATGAATTTTATAATAGGCGTAGTGGTATTCGCATTCATACTTAATGTAATAGTAAAGGAACTTGACAGAAAGCCGAGATAAGGCAAGCAAAAGAGGACCGAAAAAATGATTTCACTGATATTTTGGATAATAGTATGTTGTATATTGTGGAAGCAAGTAAGAAAGGCCTGCGGCGATGTAAGCGTGACGGAGCAAAGGGTCGATGCAATAGTGGGATTGGTAATCATAGCAATTGTCGTGATAGCATTTGCGGTAATATTCAATGCCTGCGATCATATGATACAGGGATAGAGCTATGATAAGGAGGAAAATGATATGTTTATAGTATTTATTATAGTAATAGCAATATTGGGAAGCATAGCGTTTGAAAATTTGGATGGGAAGAGGAGATAAAGTATGAAACATATCGTCGTTGATTTGGAAATGAATAATGTTAAGAAAAACAATGAAGCAAAAAGAATATCAAGGATGGAAACAATAGAAATAGGCGCAGTTATGCTGGATGACAACTTACAGGAAATAGCATCATTCAGGACCTATGTTAAGCCGGAGTATAACGATGTTATAGAAAAGAAAATATCAAATCTTACGGGAATCACTGATGACATGGTTGCCAATGCGCCAAAGTTTAATGAGGCACTAAAAATGTTTACAAATTGGTGTCTCGGAACAGGCGATGATGTGACAATCTACGCGTGGAGCGATACGGATTATAATCAGATAAAAGGCGAAATGATCTTGAAGGGATATGAAGCTTCGGAAGATGAAAAAACACTTTTGGACAACAAGTGGTCGGATTTTCAAAAAGAGTTTGACAGCAACCTGGGATTTGAGCGCCAGGTATCGTTAAAGAAGGCGCTTGAAATGGCGGGAATCGATTTTAAAGGGCGTGCGCATGATGCGTTGGATGATGCCAGAAACACTGCGGAATTGCTAAATATATTCAGAGATGAAGAAAAATTCAGCACGACCTTAAAGAAGATAAAAGAAGCTATGGAGCCGACACCGATAGGATGCACCCTTGGGGAATTGTTTGATTTTTCACTGGTTGCGTGTTCGTAGAATAATAGATAATGGTTACAGATACCATTCGTTCATATTTAGTTACCACCTTTAACAAAAATCTCGGAAGATGTAAAGTTCCGAGATTTTTGGCTAGGTTGCGTATTGTTAATTGAATAGCCTGTAAATATTTGAAACCGTAATCCTTAAACCGGTAAAAAAATGTAAAACAGTCGAACCTAAACCGATGTAATGAATTATTTCATTTCCTTATGGTTAAAAAATTTCTTTAGATTTCTAAAGAAAAATAATGACTGTGGTCTGTGAAAATGTTATAATTTTTCTTGGATAGTTTATTGATTGTTAAACATTTTAATAACATTTAGTGAGGGAAAATATGGCGGTCTCATACAATGGTTTATGGAAATTATTAATTGACAAGAAAATGCAAAAAAGTGATTTGTCAGCAAATCTTAATATTAGCTCTGCAACTATAGCTAAAATGGGCAAAGGCGAAAATGTTTCAATGGAAGTTCTTCAAAAAATTTGTGATTACTTGAAATGTGACATTGGAGATATTGTAAGCTTTGAAAAAGATGAAAATGGAGAGAAAAGATAAATGACAAGATTTAAATATGACTCTCCATACAGTGGAAGCGGCAGCCTTACCAGAGAGCAATTTTTGTTCTATGAAACAAAAATCGTGGCAAAGCTTATGGTGGATGAAGAACTATCTGATGACGAGATTGTTAATAGAATTATAGAAGATAATCTGTTTCAGTTTCCCACAGAAAAGACAATAAAGAATATAGCTAAAGTGTGCATGAAAAGATTAAAAAAACTTGATGACGATAATCTTGTAAATGTTATAGCTCATAGCCCGATTGATGTTGCAAAACAGGCTTGCCTGTATGCAATGATGAAACAATATAGGCTAGTTTGGGATTATATGATTACAGTGATTGGGAACAAATATAGAGAACAGGATTTCTCTTATGGCCGAATCAATCTGAATGTTTTCTTTATGAGGATACAAGAGCAGGATGATGAGGTGGCAGCGTGGAGCGAGTCTACAGTGGATAAAATAAAACAGGTACTCAACAGAATTCTTGTGGAGAATGAATATATTGACGGACCAAGGGCAACAAAGCTTAATCCGGTGATGATATGTTCAGAGGTTGAAAATGCGATTAGAGCAAGCGGCGATGAAGTTGCATTACCTGCATTTAATTGTTTTTATTAGGAGATATTGATGAGCGAAATTTTAAAAAGACTTGATAAGTTAAAAACAAGAATACAAGATGAAGATTTCCTCAAGGGAAATGGGCTCAGCAATGAAGTTAATATACATATTTTTTGTTATGACCCGAAGGATGAAATGGCAGTTAGGTATTTTGTTGAGCAGCTTATTGAAGACCAAGATTTAGAATGCAATGTTAAGGTAAAGAATCTGTATGAGATATTTCTCAAATTATGTACGGATAATAGATTGATAGATAAAATTCCCGGACTGGAAAAAAGCAAGGGTCCTGAGTTTATACTAAAAAATCTCCAGGGAAGAACTGCGTCGGCAAAAAACTTTGTACAGGAAATATGTAAGGATGGTTTTTCAGAAGGAGATGTACTTTTGATAAATGGCGTTGGAGAAGCTTTTCCGTTTATTAGGTCTCATGATGTGCTGAATGCAATACAACCACAGGATTCCGGAAAAATTCCGATAGTGGTGCTTTATCCGGGAACCTTTGACGGAAGAGAAGTTCAGTTGTTTAGTATGTTGCCTAAAAAGGGGTATTATAGAGCGTTTAATATAATCGGAATGGAGGAAAAACTGTAATGAGAATTGAGCAGATGTTTAAGGATGACATCAATAGAACAATTAACGGTGTTGTACAGGTTGAGCAGGAAACTGAGCGTGTTCTTATTCAGGAATTGGACGAATACGTTGTAACAAAGGAATTGAAAAAGCATTTTGTTACTCTGTTTAACAATTACAGTGATGCTTTTGATATAAAGACAAATGACATTGGAGTATGGATATCCGGTTTCTTTGGAAGTGGTAAATCTCACTTCCTGAAAATACTTTCATATATCCTTGAAAATAAAGAAGTGCAAGGAATCAAAACGGTTGAGAGATTCCGTAGTAAGTTTGAGGATGATCCGGCTACCTTTATGCTAATCGATAAAGCAACAAAGGGTGATACGGATGCGATTCTTTTTAATATTGATATTGAGGGATCAATCAATAAGGATGCAACGGCGGTTCTTAGGGTGTTTGCAAAGATGTTTTATAACCATCTTGGATTCTATGGTGAAGATCTTAAGGTGGCAAAGCTGGAGCAGTTCGTCGATAAGAAGGGAAAGACGGACGAATTCCGCAGAGTATTTGCAGAAATCAATGGGGATAGTTGGATTAATACAAGAGAATCATTTGCTTTCTTTGAGGATGATGTTGTAGAAACTTTAAAGCGTGTGCTTGGAATGAGCGAAGAGGCTGCACGTAACTGGTTTAACGGTACAGAAACAGTCGAGACAAGCATTGCTCAGTTAGTGTCAGAGATTCATGACTATGTTAATACAAAGCCTGATAATTACAGATTGTTGTTTATGATAGATGAGGTTGGACAGTATGTTGGTGCAACCACGGACCATCTGTTGAATTTACAGTCTGTCATTGAAGAGATTGGTAGTAAATGTGAAGGCAAAGTGTGGGTTATGTGTACCGGACAGGAGGCCCTTGACGAAATCATTAAAACACGAACGGATGAGTTCTCGCGAATACAAGCTCGTTTTAAAATACGTCTGCCATTGTCGTCTACATCAGCGGATGAAGTAATTCAAAAAAGGATACTTTCAAAGACGCAGGATGCAGAAAAAAAACTGTCAAATATATATGAGGAGAACGAGACTGTCCTTAGAAATCTTCTCAAGTTTAATAAAGACGATGCACTTTTAGACATTAGAGGATATGAGTCTCCACAAGAGTTTGCAAGAGACTTTCCATTCGTGCCTTATCAGTTTATTTTACTTCAAAAAGTTTTTAGTGAGATAAGAAAGCATGGAAATGCCGGTAAACATCAAACAGGTAACGAGAGGACAATGCTTTCAGGATTTCAAGAGGTTGCTCAAAAACTAAAGAATAAAGATGAATATGCATTGGCACCATTTTATCTGTTTTATGATACGGTTCATACATCCCTTGATGGAACTATAAGGCGTGTAATAGAACGTTGCCAAAATGCTGCTGACGAAGATAGAGGTATTAAACAGCAGGATGTAGCGGTGTTGAAACTCCTTTATTTAATTCGCTACGTGGATTCAGATATAAAATCTACTCTTGATGCTATCGCTATTCTTATGGCTGATAGTATTAATCTTGATAAGATAAAAATGAAAGAGCAGATTCGCGAATCTTTGGACAGACTTCTTAGTCAAAATTACATAGGAAGAGCTGGCAACACATACAATTTCCTTACAGATGAAGAGCAAGATATTGCAAGAGAAATAAAAGATACATCTGTAGATACTGCTCAGATTATAGAAAGAATTGGGCACCTAGTCTTTGGAGATATCTACGATAAGAAGAAATACCGTTATAAGATTTATGATTTCCCATATGATCAGTATGTGGATGGCCAGGCAAACGGTTCTGTTGCCGGCGGGATGAAGCTGCAAATTTATTCTATTGCAACTGATGACACAGAAAAAAATGAGCTTAAATTACAGACTAACTCCAAGGGACAAGCAATAGTTGTTCTTGGAGATGGCAAATACTACGAACTTATTGAGAATGCCCTTAAGATTAGGAAGTATGTAAAGACGAGGAACGTGGCACAGCTTCCAAAGTCGGTTCAGGATATTATCCGCAACCAGCAGGATGAAGCTACTAAGTATGAGAGCGAAGCCCTTGATGCAATAAAAAAGGCAATTGAGACAGCAGATTTTTATGTAGATGGTGAGCATATTGAGATAAAGGGAGGAGATGCAAAAAGCAAACTAGATCAGGCTCTGGAGTATCTCGTTACTCATGTTTATTACGACTTAGAGTTAATAGGTGAAAATGCAAACGATGATTCTGATATTGTAGCCATATTGACAGGTAAGGAAAACTATATGGCTGGGTTACATACAAATAGTAGCGCAGCACGCAAGATTGAAGAGTATCTTGAAATGCAGGATATGAAACATATTACAACAAAAATGTCAGATATTCAAGCGAGATATCAGGGCATTCCTAGTGGATGGAGAGAAATTGATATTGCATCTGTTGTTGCAATGCTTATCTATGAACAGAAGGTCACTATTAAATATAGTGGAATGACAATTCAACCAAATGATTCAAGACTTCCTGATATGCTTCGTAAAAAGAGCGAGGTAGGAAAGACTGAGATTACAAAACGCCATGTTGTAAGTCCGACAAAAGTGAAGGAAGCAAGAGAGTTTCTTAGAGACTATCTTGATGTTATGGATGTACCTGCAGATGAAGATGGACTTATTGCATTTGTTATTGAGGAGTTTGAGAAGCTAGAAACTCACTACAATGATTTGTGTTCTGAATATGATAATCATAAATATCCTGATTATCCAGCAGTTTGCGATGCAATAAAGGTTGTTAATGACTTATTATCCCAGAAAAGTGACAATATTGCGTTGATAGATAAATTGATAGCGAGTGAGGATTCGCTTTATAACATGCAAGATCACTTGAAGAATGTTGAAAGTTTCTTTAAGACACAGGTTTCTATATTTGATAACGCAATAAATTTTGTAGATAGTCTTAAAAATGATTTGGATTATATTGGTCAAGATGAGAAAGTGGAACATGCGCTTAATCAGATGAGACTTATCACTTATGTTGTAGATGGTAAAGAATATGATTATAAGCGTATTCCGGAGCTTAATGAATTACAGAGCATTGTTAAGGAATCACATGATGCAATGCTTGAAAAGAAGAGAACCGATATTCTTGAAATAGTTCGTTCGTGTTTAGAAGATATTCACAAAAATGCCTCTGTGAATGAAGAAACAAAGAGTATTTCTAAGAGTGCAGATGAGTTTTTCGAACAAAAGAAAAAAATAATTGTTGAAGAGAATAGCTTAGCGCTTCTGGATGGATTATCGGTGCCTATGTGGAACTATAAGGACCAGGCAACCTTGAAAATTGAAGCGGTGATGAAGCCAAAAGAAGAAAAGCCTGCTAAACAAACAGATGAAGGAGAAAAAACTCCGCCGAAAAAGGTGATTATCAAGAAGGTAGCAAGGCAGCAGATGTTCCCAGCACGTGTGCTGAAGACGGAAGAGGATATAGATGCCTATGTTGAGAATATCCGCAAACAGATGAAACAGTATTTACAGGGTAGCGAAGGTATCCAGATAACCAACTAAAGGAGATACACATGATGGATAAGAATGCGATAAAAAAATATGCGGTATGGGCTAGAAGAGAACTTATAGAGAAAGTATCGCAAAAAGCTCTTTATTATGGAATAGAAGATGGAAAAGATTTCAATCCAAAATTAGAGAGTATCAATGGAGTATTGTTATCGGATATAGAAAAAAAACAGCGTCAGGCTCTGATTGGGAAAATTAAGGAGTCTAGTTTTACTCAAGTGATGGAGGAAGTTGCATATACTTGGTTTAATAGATTTATTGCTCTTAGATTCATGGAGGTAAATGGATACTTACCAAGTCATGTGCGTATTTTTACAGATGAGACGGGTAGTTTTAGACCTCAAATCATGTCAGAGGCGCTTCGCTTGGATATAGAAGGTATTGAAATGGAAAAGGTATATGCATTGAAGAAAAATAATATGGATGATGATTTGTTCAAGTATCTTCTCATTACTCAATGTAACGCACTTTCGGATATCTTACCTATGATGTTTCAGAAAATCGCAGACTATACAGAATTGCTACTGCCAGATTATCTCTTGAGAGAAGGTAGTGTTATTGAGAGAATGGTAAACCAGAAAGAGGGAATTCCAGAGGAGGATTGGCAAGATCAGGTGCAGATAATCGGGTGGCTATATCAGTACTACAATACGGATCCTAAAGATAAGGTTTTCTCTGATCTTAAAAAAAATGTAAAGATAACAAAGGAAACTATTCCTGCAGCTACACAGTTGTTTACTCCGGATTGGATTGTTCATTACATGGTAGAAAATAGTCTTGGGAAATTATGGCTTGAAGGACATCCCAATGATTTGCTTAAGTCAGAGTGGAAGTATTATCTTAATGATGCAGAACAGAAACATGAAGTTCAACAGCAATTAAATGAAATAAGTAAAGAATATGCGACATTAAGACCTGAGGAAATAAAATGTATTGATCCTTGTATGGGCTCAGGACATATTTTATGTGTCCTTTTTGATACTTTTGTTAAGATTTATGAGGACTATGGATATTCGGCAAGAGATGCGGTGCCTAGTATTATTGAAAACAATATTTGGGGATTGGATATTGACGAGCGAGCTGCCCAATTAGCATATTTCGCTGTAATGATGAAAGCTAGACAGTATGACAGACTTTTTTTTACTAGAGGCATACAACCACATGTTTATGCAATAGAAACGAGCAATAATCTGGAATGTGAAGAAAGATATGAAGAATTATTATTGGATAATGAGTGTCAGGATACTCTTAGTTATATTTTGGATGAGTTTAAAGACGCAAAGGAATATGGTTCTATACTTAACATTCAGGAAAGAGATTATGACAGATTTAAAAATACATGGAATGGGCTTTTGGAACGTGGGTTTGATGATATGCGTGTATTGGGATGGTACATGCACGCCAGAGAAAGAGTACTTTCATTAGCGTGCCAGGCAAAAGTATTGGCACAAAAATATGATGTGGTTGTAACTAATCCACCTTATATGGGCAGTTCAGGGATGGATGCTAAATTATCCGCATTTATAAAGAAATATTATAAAGATTCAAAGTCAGATTTGTTTGCGTGCTTTATCGAAAAAGGAAACAAGATGATAAAGAAACATGGGTTTAATTGCATGGTTACAATGCAAAGTTGGATGTTTTTATCTAGTTTTGAAAAAATGAGAAAGAACGTGCTTGCAGAAAACGATATTACGAATTTGATGCATATGGATAATATGGTAATGGGTATTGCATTTGGTACGGCTGTAACTTTGTTTAGAAAAGGTCGTATTGCAGGTTATAGAGGTACTTATAATCATATTAAACTTCGAGATATTGATGGCGATAACCCAAGAGAATTTCCTGTAAATGGTAATAGATTTTCACAAATTGAAACGGATGTTTTTGAGTCTATACCGGGAGGACCTATTGCATATTGGATAGATGAAAAACTGATTGAAGATTTTCGATTTGGTAAAGAATTGGGGAAAATAGCTTATCCAAGACAGGGAATGGCAACTACAAATAATGACAGGTTTTTGAGGCAGTGGTTTGAGGTTTCGATAAATAAAATCGGATTTAATTTAACTGACGAGAAAGAAACAGTCAATGAAAATCTAAGGTGGTTTCCGTATAACAAAGGTGGGGAATATAGAAAATGGTATGGAAATAATGATTATGTGGTTAATTTTCAGAATAAAGGCGAGGAAGTCTGTGAATATATAGATAGTCATTCTGCAGTAAATCATACTGGAAGGGTCATTAATCGTGATAGGTATTTTAAACCGAGCGTTACATGGTCAAAGGTATCCAGTGGAACTATCGCATTTAGATATAAACCAAACGGGTTCATCTTTGATGTTGCAGGCACAAGTATTTTTGGCGATGAGAATACATTGTTTGCATTAATGGGATTCCTTAATTCAAGAGTCGTATTGGAAATACTCGCATGTTTATCACCAACTTTAAATTATGAGGTGGGTCATATTTGTTCAATACCTGTATTACAGGAAGTGCTTGCAAATAAAGAAGTGATTGAACTTGCCAGGGAGAACACGAATATATCAAAAGAGGATTGGGACTCGTTTGAAGCGTCATGGGATTTTGATAAAAACCCGTTAATTCCCAATATGTATTCTGAATATGATTTAAAGGATTTACATGGGGGATGTCTTTTAAAAAATTATTATGATGAGTGGGAAGAAAAATGTGAAAAGAGATTTCAAACGTTAAAAAGGAATGAAGAGAGACTAAATGAGTTATTTATTCAAATGTATGGTATAAAAGAGTCTGTTAATAGTCAGGTAGAAGATAAAAATGTGACTATAAGAAAAGCCAATCTAAGTCGAGATATTAGATATTTTATTTCATATGTTGTTGGATGTATTTTTGGGAGGTATTCATTAATAAAACCAGGAGTTGCTTTTGCTGGTGGTGATTGGGACCCGTCGGAGTATAAGATATTTATTCCAGATGAGGATGCTATTATCCCAATTTGCGATGATGAGTATTTTTCGGATGATATTGTAGGTCGCGTTATTGAGTTTGTTGAGATTGTTTATGGAAAAGATACTCTTGAAGAGAATCTTCAGTTTATAGCTGATGCACTTGGCGGAAACGGAAGCGCAAGAGAGGTGATTAGAAACTATTTTATCAATGATTTCTACGCTGATCATTTAAAAATGTACCAAAAACGTCCTATTTACTGGCTCTTTGATTCGGGCAAGAAGAATGGCTTCAAGTGTCTTATCTACATGCATCGTTATCAGCCTGATATGATTGCTCGCATTCGTACAGACTATGTTCATGAGCAGCAGGCACGTTACAGAACAGCTATTGAAGAGACGTCTAATAGAATTGAGAGTGCATTAGGTTCAGATAAGGTAAAACTTAATAAAAAACTTAATATGCTAAAAGCCCAAGATGATGAGATTCATGCATATGAAGAAAAAATACATCACTTGGCGGATCAGATGATAAGCATTGATCTTGATGATGGAGTGAAGCATAATTACGAATTGTTTAAGGATGTGCTTGCAAAACTTAAATAAGGAGAAGAAATAAGTGAGAGCAAAGAAGTGGCTTACTATAATTACATTTATATGTGTTTGTGCGGGTTTGTTTTTAGTTTTTCATTTTAATTTTTGTAGGTTAAAACTGGGGTATGATATTGCTTTAGCGATATTTGGTAGCGCAGTGTTGGGCTTTATAATGTCTTTTATAGAGTATCTAGCGGAAAGAGAAAAGGCTATGGCAACGTTTTGGCAGGAAGCTCAGGCAATATTAAGGGAGTTTAGAAAACTAAAACCGCTATGTGTTGATGAACCTGAAGAATTGCTTTTAGCCAGTTTTGCTGAAGAAGAAAGCAACAAAGAAGTTGATCAATATAGTAAACATGCAGCCGGATTATTAAGACTGTCGAAAAAACATGATTCGAGAAGTAATATGATGGCATGGCTTGAAGAAAATGAATATATGTCTTTTGATGAGTATGATGATGTAGATTCGATTCTGTTAGAGCTATATAATAAGCGTATTAAATCAGAGTACAAAAAAATTGAAAGTGCTTTTAAAGCATATGTTGATTTTTCGGAAATAAGTTTAACTAATTTGGATAATGCCTATGGTAACTTAGATTTTATGTTTGATAACATGAAGATACGAAAAAGGGCTTATGATATGATTTTCAATAGAATGCGAAGTATACGTAATTTAGTTGCGGAAAAAGCATATTTTTTTCGATTATATCCTGAGAGGAAAGGAAGCTTTGTCAATTGCGCAAAAAAAGTTTTTGAGTTAAACAGACAGTTTTTTGTTTATAAGGATGAGCAGGTAGGCGAAAATACTTTTAAATTTATTTATCAACAGGCTTTTGACGAGATAGAGGACGAACTTGAGGCTTTTAGAGTTAAGATATATCTTAAAAGCGAAAATGAAACGAAAGAACATTATCCGGTGGTTGGTAGTATGGTGATGTTTGAAGATAATGAAAAAAAGGATGCTTAAAATGGGTATAGATTTAAATACTATAATACAAGATTTAAACCGTCGTTTTGCGACTCCGTTGCCAGAATTCTATAAACGTAGAATAGTTATCTGGCATGACGAAGATGGAGAGTTTTCAAATCAGATAGACGATTTGGAACTTCTTAACGCTAAAGTTCTTCGACTTGAAAAGAATAATAATTTCTTGATTAAGAAAACGATTGCGGTTGATGAGCCTACACAGAATTTTTTAATATACAATTCAATGAATTACGAAAAACCAGAGGATAACTGGCTCCTGGATGTTGAATTATATAGTGAAGAATTCAGGGCGGATCTTATTGCAATTTGGATGGATGAAATGGGCATTCCATCATCGGTTGCGTTGCGTAGCCAGGTTAAGAAATATCGTAAGTTTTTGAATGCAAAATCAAGGAGAGATGATGTGGTTAAGCTTGCGGACAGCTTGGACTCTCCTACAAAACTACAGTTGGCTGTTATGGCGGCTATAGGAGAATCACAAAGAACAGATCCTTTGTCTATAATTAAGTCTGTTTTGAAAGCTGGCTTGAATATGGATGATAATTATTTGTATCAGGAATTCCTAAAATATGATGTTTCAGATTTGTTTTGGAGTATGGTTTCACAAATAATAGGATATGGTGAGGAAGAAAGAAATCTTGGTAAGTTGGCTGCTCATATTCTTTTATCAGCATGCAGTAGAACTCTTCCTGATAGTGTATTTGATGGATTGTCAGATTATATGACGCAGAACCCTCAGCTCCAAGCGTATTGCAGTGATTTGATTATTGACTGGATACACAGTCATGATGCTGATTCATATATTGCATTAGCTGAAACTGTTGAGGAAGAGATGAGTCTTGAAAAAAGGTTGGTAAAGCAATCGGCTGGTATTTTAGCAGATACAGAGATACTTCCTTGTTTAAACAGGGTTATTTTGACAAAAATTATGACTGATATTTCTAATGAGATAGTTAGTTACGATGACATTTTTGCAATAGCTGAAAAACGTAGGACAATGATATGGTTCGAGAAGTATAAAGAATACTATACCGGAATAGTAGCTCTTGCAAAGATGAATGAGTTTTATAAAGATAACGCTGTCGGGTTCCATATTGTAGGCGCAAAGAAAATTTGGGATACCTACACGAAGGAATACTATAAGATGGATACTTACTATCGTGAGTTCCATATGAGCTATGAGAATAGTAAGAAAACTTATGGTGGTAATTTACAGGATCTTTTTACGACAGTATGCGATAAGGTTGAGAGACTTTATGCTAACTGGTATTTAGATGGGCTTGGACATAACTGGGCTGAGGAGGTTGCAGCTGATTTAGAAAAGCAAGGTTTCATTGATGGTATTGAAAGACAGGAAAACTTCTATGATTGCAAGATTAAGAATGCGGATAATAGAGTTTATGTCATTATTTCTGATGCAATGAGATATGAAGTTGCGGTTTCTCTTTCAGAAGAGATAAGCCGAGATATGCAGGGCAAGGTTAATCTTTCTAGTATGCAGGGTAGTTTTCCTACAATTACAAAGTTTGGTATGGCTGCGTTACTTCCGCACAGAGAGATAAATGTTGAACCAAAGAATGATCAGCTAAAGGTATTAAATGATGG
>JAEEGL017242127.1_pt1 | contig 13088 bp, 8 predicted proteins | sample 9134231 | NCBI WGS metagenome assembly JAEEGL01 (sample SAMN16246548, study PRJNA631951) | gut metagenome | biome: gut microbiome; feature: rumen; material: fiber-attached | host: Bos | place: Iran: Karaj | collected 2018-10 | reverse complement strand
GTCACCACCATTGCCGACGGGGTGTTTGCCGACAGCCCCGACGTGACCACCGTCATTGTCACCGACAATGTCACTACCATAGGCTGCGGAGCCTTTAAGGATTGCACGGGCCTTACGAGCCTGACTTTAGGCAGTTCCCTCGTGGCAATCGGCGACAGCGCGTTCAGCGGCTGCACAGCCTTGACCGATGTCGTTATTTCCGACGCTGTCGCCAGTGTAGGCAAGGCCGCTTTCAACAACTGCAAGAGCCTGACGACGCTCACCGTGGGCAGCGCCGTCAACTCAATCGACGAAACCGCTTTTGCCGGATGCAACCGCTTGACAACGCTGAACTGGAATGCTGCTTCATGCGGCGATTTCAACTCAAACTCCCCGTTCAACGGCCTTAACTCGATAAAAACGGTGACCATCGGCAACCAAGTGGAGCGCATCCCGGCATGCCTGTGCACCAACATCTCTGGGCTGTCGACACTCACCATTGGCAACCAGGTGAAGACGATAGGCGAGAGGGCTTTCAACGGCTGCGCGTCGCTGGAGAGCGTCAACATTGGCAACTCGGTTACCGATTTGGGCGTCAGAGCGTTTTTCGGCTGCAGTGGCTTGACCGACGTCGTCATTGGCAACGCTGTGACTAAGGTCGGCGACTATGCCTTTGGCGGCTGTTACGCCTTGAAGAGTGTGACCATGGGCAACGCCGTCTCAATCATTGGCGAGAACGCCTTCTTCGGTTGCCGCGGGCTTACCAACTTTGTTGTGCCTAACAGTGTCACAATCATCGGCGATAATGCTTTCGACGGATGCAACGGGTTGACGAGCCTGACCATTGGCCATGCCGTGACCACCATTGGCGCATCGGCTTTCGGCGGCTGCACGGCATTGACAACCGTCAACTGGAACGCCAGGGCGTGTGTCGACTTTACCGAGCAGAATCACCCATTCCGTTTCCTCAATTCACTCAAGACCATTGTCTTTGGCAACCAGGTGAAGCGCATCCCGGCCTATCTGTGCTACATGAATAGCGCGTTGACCACCGTCGACATTCCAAACAATGTGGCGGCTATTGCCGAGTGCGCTTTTGCCGCGTGCGACAACCTTTCAAGCGTTACCATCGCCAATCCACAAGCACTGATCGCTTCAAATGCCTTCGAGCGCTGTAAGAGCCTCACCTCAATCCCCGGCCAACAACAGTAACGATTAATACACAGTAAAGCCCCATCTGAGTGGCCGAGTTTCTCAGCCTCCCCGATGGGGCTTTATCGTTGTAGTATTTAGCCGGCCTAACCTCCAGCCAAAAATCTATAATCTACAATCTATTATCTGTTATCTGTTATCTGTTATCTGTAATCTGTATATTACATGTACAGCGAGCCGCTGTCGGTGAAGTGCAAGTTGAAGCAGTCAAACTCAATCTGGTAGCGCTTGTTCATCACGTCGACGTTGAGGATTAAGTTGTCGACCTGGCGCTCAGGCATCTGCACCTCGGTGCTGCCGTTCAGGAAGTAGGGAACGATGCCGGTGGCTTGGTAGGTGTAGCCGGTGGCGGTGGATGTGCCCTTGTCGAATGCTACGGGGATGCGCAGTTGCTTTTGCAGCGGCATAGCATCCACAAACTTGATGTTGTGGATGTAGATTGAGAACTCGGTAGTGTTGGCGCCACCAATGAAGCGGTAGAAGCGCTCGCTTGTGGTGGTGAAGTCGGTGCGGCCGCCGCTCAGCGAGGTGTAGTTCTTGGTGTTGACGTAGGTCACCACGTCGAAACTGCCACGGCTTGTCACAACCGTGTAGCGGATGTAGCACAGGCCATTCTCAAAGTCGAACGAGCCGGTGAGGTCGTTGATGGTGTAGCCCTCCATAGGCACGATGTTGGTCCCGCTGAAACTGATGTGGTTCGGGTCGTTGATGGTGGCACGCAAGTCTTCCATCTCAAACGTGATGTCGGGCATCGCGCTCACAAATTTGATATTTTGCATCTCGATGTCGACCTCGCGTTTCGCGTAGTCGATCTCGATGATTGCCACACAATCGTCGTCGCACATCAGGCGTCCACCAGCCGATGTCTTGGTCGTTAAATTCTTAAAGCCAGTCTTGAAAGTGTCGACAGGCGTAGGCTCGTCGTCGCCGCAACTCACGGCGCACAGTGCCATGGCCACGATGGCCATCATTGATAGGAATTTTTTCATTTTAAAGAATATATATAAATTTGTTTTTTTCAATCGGCAAAATTATCGCTTTCGCCACACTCGGGCAATCACTAATTGTAGTGATATTTTGATGACCTGTGTTGGCCGTCAGTCATGCGACAATCTTGCTGAGGTGTTCTTTAAATAATTAAAAATCAAGGCGTAACGTCACGCCGGCCTCGCGCCCACGGCCACGTTGCAAGAACTCGTGGCCGATGCTCACAAAGTAAAATGTCTTGTAGCCTGTGTCGCACAGGTTGTTTGCCCACAACTGCACGTTGTAGTGCTTGCCGCGCAGCGTGGCGCTGGCTCCGAGCAGGGTGTAGAACGGCTGGCTCAGTGTGTTGGCCTCGTTCCAGTAGATGCGTCCGGTGCCATCGAGGTGTGCCTCCAGGGTGATGGCGTCGGCCCAATCGCCCGTGATGTCCAGTTCGTGGCTCACCTGGCAATGCAGCGTGTTGTCGGGGCTGTAGGGCACATGGCGGTGGCGATAGTCGGCCTTGCCGTCATTATAGTCGAGGAAGCGCGCGCTCGTGTAGCCGTAACTCACGCTCACCTCGGTGCCGCACGTCGAGGCCCAGGTTGCCGACAGTTCGCCGCCCAGGTTGCGTGTGTGGCCGGCGTTAGTCATCACGCGGCCCGTCGTAGTGCCGTCGGGGAAGACGGTGAGTTGGCGGTCGTGACAGTCCATCCAGAACACGCTGGCGTCGATGCTCACATTGCCGTGCCAGGTGCCCTGCCAGTGTGTGCCGGCCTCGAAGTTCCATGCTTTCTCGGGGCGGTAACTCACAATCTTGTCGACGTCGTAGCGCGCTCCGATGCCCATCATGCCCATTAGCCGCTGTTGCAGCACATCGCTGAACATCTGCGTGTTGAAGCCACCGGCCTTGCTGCCGCGGCTCGCCGTCAGCCACACGGCATTGCGGTCGTTGCCGCCCAGTTGGTAACTGAGCGTGACGCGAGGCAGCACCTCGAAGAAGTCTTGGTGCAGGCGGCCGCGGTCGTCGATGTCGATGGCTTCGTGGGCCATCACCTCGCCGGTGGCGCCCACAAGGATGTTGTAGCCGGTGTTGGTGTAACTGTGGTAGCGCATGCCGGCATGCTCGTAGTCCAGGCGAACGCCGGCGGTGAGTTGCCAGCGGTCATGCTTGAGCGTCGACTGGTGATACAGCGCCGCGCCGCCCGTGGGCATCACGAAGTCGCTGCCCAGCAGAAACTCGCGGCTGTCCCACGCAATGGGATAACTCGGTGCGGCCATATTGCGGTGGTTCTCAATGAGTTCGCCTATGCCGGTATCCTTGAAGGTTACCGGGGCGTTCATCGTCATGCGGCGGTAGTAGCCGAAGGCGCCAACAAGCCATGAGTATTTGTCGCCCGTGTGGCGTGCCACCACGTCCTGCGTGACGGCGTGTTCGCGGCGTTTCTGCGTAAGGGTGAAGTAGGGCTGCGGTGTGAAGTCCTGGTCCAGGGTCATGTTGTCGTCGAGATATTGGTAACTCGTGATGCTCGAGAGGTCGACGCGCTCCATGCGTTTGCTCACCGTGAGGCCGTCCATCACGCTTGTGCGGCGATAGAAGCAAGTGTCGTTGTATGCCACCTGGCCTGTCTTCACCCACTCATAGGGGTAGCCGCCCTGCCTACTCACCGATGCCTGTGCCACGTTGCTCACGCGCCACTGGTTGTCGCCGGCCCATTCAACTTTTACGCGTGCGCTGCCCTGGCGCTCCCAGTCGGCCAACTCCCCGTTGTAGTTGTTGCGCCATTGGCCGCCACTGCGCGTGTAGTAGCCGCTCGCCCCTAATGCCCAGCGGTCGCCGAGCAGGCGGTAATGGCTCAAGCCCACCTTGCCGCTGCGGTGGCTGCCCCACTGCGCCAGTGCGCGTGTGCCCTGGTAACTCAGTGGCGACAGCGTGTACACATTCATCAGGCCACCCACCGTGTTGCGGCCGTAGAGCGTGCTCTGTGGGCCACGAAGCATCTCGATGCGCGTGATGTCCATCATGTCGACGTCGTAGTTCTCCTTGCACAACACGGGGATGTTGTCGATGTTCAGGCCCACCGCCGGTTGGTCGATGCGTGTGCCCAGGCCGCGCACATAGATGGTGGATGTCATGCGGCTGCCGTATTCCGGGATGAAAAAGTTGGGCACCTGCAGGGTGGCGTCGCGCACCGTGAGCACGCGGTCGCGCTCCACAGTGCCGCGGCCTAACACCGTGCCCGACACGCCCGGCAGGCCCAGGGCCGACGGGTTTTTGATGGCTGTCACGGTAAGTTCGTCGATGGTCACAGTCATGGTGTCGCCATCGATGGTCATAGCCGTCTCGCCCATGGCGCTGATGGCCACGAGCATGAGCGGCAGCAGCGCTGACCACCGTCGTGCAAATGCTTTAAAATCTACTTTTAGAGCCCTGAATATCATGCTGCAAAATTACACCTATCACTAAAAATAGGCAATAGCCACTTTTAGTGATAAATCAGTGATGCCTGACCAGGCGGTGGTGGTTGGCCCACCGCCACCCAGTCAGGCAAAAGCATGAGTGGTGTTATTTCTTGTAGAGGATGTAGGCGGTCATCGGCTCGAGTTGAGCGTTGAGGCGACCCTTCTTCACGTCGAAGCGCTTGCCGGTCACCTTGTCGTTGTAGCGGCCGTTGGCTATGGTCACGTCGCAGGTGAGTTGAGCCGGCTGCTCGTCGAGGTTGATGATTACAGCGGCCTTGCTTCCACGCTCCACAATAATCTGGCGGCCGTTCTCGCTGAAGATGAGGTTCTCGGGCTCACCGTAGGTGCGGTGGCGGAACTCATTGGCGGCGCGAACGACAGGGTGCTTGAACTCATCGTTGCCCACCTTGCCAATCTCGTTGTCGCCCCAGTAGTTGTCGCGCGTGCTGCCGTGAGGCCGCGAGTAGAACAGCGGGGTGCCATATTGGCGAGCCACCAGGAACACCCAGCCCAGGCGAATGAGTTCGTCGCTCATGCCTGCCGAGGCGTGGTCGTTGCAGTAGGTGTCGTGCGACTCCACCCAGGTGATCAGGTGCGCCGGGTCGACCGAGTGGTGCCACGAGAGCAGGTCGTCGGCATGGGCATTGTGCTTGTTGAGCACGTTGCGCAGCACCCAGCCGTAGTTGCTGGCGGTGAGGTCCATGTATTTGGCATAGCCCTGCTCGGGCACGTTGCGGTCCTGCAGCACCTCGCCGTAGATGAAGAGTTCGTCGCGCGGCACGGCCAGGCTGAGCCCCTTCACCGGCTTGCGCCCCATGGCCACGTCCCAGAAGTCGTTTTGCGGCGACTTGGGGTCGCACATCTCGTCGGGCAGGCCGATGTGCTTGGCTGTGTCGTAGCGGAAGCCGCGAGCGCCGCAAGCCAGCACGTCGTTGACGTATTGCATGTAGTAATACTGGAAGTCGGGGTTCTCGGTGTTGACGTCGGGCAGCGTACCCATCTCGCCGGTGGTGCACTGATAGCGGTCGCTATAGTCGTTGATGGGCCACAATCCGTTGGCGTGGAAGAGGTTCTCGCGACCTCCCACGGCGCTGTCGAGGCGCGCGTTGATGTAACTGCGGTCAATCACGGTGTGGTTAGGCAGCACATCCACGATGATGCGCAAGCCCAGTTGCGTAGCCTCGTCGCACAGTGCCTTGAACTCGTCGCGCGTGCCCAGTTGGTAGTTGCCTATGGTCCAATCGGTGGGCTGATAGTGGTAATACCACTTGCCGTGGCCAAAGAGTTGACGACCGCCGTCTTCGCCCACTTTGCACTCGTTGATGGGCGACGTCTGCACAATGGTGAAACCGCCGTCCTTGATTTCCTGCAAATGCTCGCGAATGGTGTTGAACGACCACGTCCACGCGTGCATGATAATCTCATTGTTACCGCCGTCGGCAGCCGCCGGCAGTGCGGTGAATGCTAAGGCCAGAAAGGCCGCTTTTTTGATGATTCTTAACATGGTGAAAATGTGAAAAGCGAATGTTTTCGCAAAGTTCTTATTTTTGTTTGTAATGTGCAAAAGATATGAGAAAAAAACCTCACCGGCGGCGTGGCGCGCCAGGGTATAGCGCGGCGAGCAGGTCGGGGCGGTGCATGCGTCGCAGCGCGGCCTGGATGGCTTGCCGGTATTTCGCGTCGTACCAGAAGAAATATTGCCGCTGGGCCAACTTCTCCTCGCGGCTGTGAGCCGAGAACACTGGCTTGAGCGTGTAGGGGTGGAGGCCGGTGAAGAACGTCTCGGTCGACACCGTCATGGGCGTGGGCGTGAAGTCCTGCACCTGCTCCAGGTGGAAATTGAGGCGCTTGGTGATGGCGGCAAGTTCGGCCATGTCTTCCTCGCGGCACGCGGGGTGCGACGAGATGAAGTAGGGGATGAGTTGCTGGTTGAGGTTGTAGCGCTTGTTAACGCGGTCGAAGAGCGCCTTGAACTGCTCAAAGAGCGCAAACGACGGCTTGCGCATCACCTGCAGCACGGCGTCGCTGGTGTGCTCGGGGGCTACCTTCAGGCGGCCCGACACGTGGAAGCGAATCAACTCCTCGTTGTAGCGGGCGTTCACCGCGTCGATGCGGCGGTCGCCGGTGCGGTGCATCGACAGGTCGTAACGCACTCCGCTGCCGATAAACGATTTCTTCACCGCCGGCAGGGCATCCACGGCATGGTAGATGTCGAGCAACGCGCTGTGGTCGGTGTTCAGGTTGGGGCACGGCTTGGGGTGCAGGCACGACGGACGTGCGCAGCGCTGGCACCGCGCCAGGTCGTGGCCGTGCATGCCGTACATGTTGGCGCTGGGCCCGCCCAGGTCGCTGATGTAGCCCTTAAAGTCGGCCATGCGGGTCACCTGCTCCACCTCGCGCATAATCGAGGCCTTGCTGCGCGAGGCGATGAATTTGCCCTGGTGCGCGCTGATGGTGCAGAAGGCGCAGCCGCCAAAGCAGCCGCGGTGCATGTTCACCGAGTGGCGTATCATCTCGTAGGCCGGAATGCGCTTGCCCAGATAGCGGGGGTGGGGCAGGCGTGTGTAAGGCAAGTCGAACGAGGCGTCGATTTCTTGGGTGGTCATCGGCGGATTGGTACGATTAACCTTAATGGCCACATCGCCAGTTACTTGCCACAAGTTGTGCCCGTGCCACAGGTTGCTCTCCACCTCAATCTGCCTGAAATTCTGGGCCTGAGCCTTGGCGTCGCGCTGGCAAGTGGCATAGTCGTTGAGCACCACGTCGTCGCCCTCGGTGGGCACCTCGCCCACTGGGCGTCGCACCACAGTCTGCGGGATACTGGTGAGGCTGTCGATCGTGGCTCCGTCGCGCAGGGCGTCGGCAATCTGCACGATGGGCTTCTCGCCCATGCCGTACACGAGCAAGTCGGCCGGGCTGTCGATGAGTATCGACGGCCTTAGGCGGTCCTGCCAATAGTCGTAATGCGCCACACGCCTCAGCGAGGCTTCGATGCCGCCGGCCACCACGGGCACGTGGGGAAAGAGGCGCTTCAGCGCTTCGGCGTAGACGATGGTGGGGTAGTCGGGGCGCGCTCCGGCGCGGCCGTCCGGGGTGTAGGCGTCGTCGTTACGGCGCTTGCGCGAGGCGGTGTAGTGGTTCACCATCGAGTCCATAGCGCCGGCATGGATGCCGAAAAACAGGCGAGGCTCGCCAAGTTTGCGGAAGTCGCGCAAGTCGTCGCGCCAGTTGGGCTGCGGCACGATGGCCACGCGGTAGCCATGCGCCTCGAGCACACGGCCAATCACCGCGGCGCCCATCGACGGGTGGTCGATATAGGCGTCGCCGGTAAAGATGATAACATCGGCCTGGTCCCAGCCCAGATGCTCCATCTCCTTGCGTGTGGTGGGCAGCCACTGCCCCTCGATGCGATGATGTGACGGCATGATGAATGCTGTTTTCTGCAAAATTACAAATAAGCGCGAGAAAAAACAAACTTGTTTGAGTTTTTCCGAGTGGAAGTAATTTCGACCGTAGGTCAAAATTACAAAAAAAAGTGGGATTTTCGCTCTTTTGGACTGAAAATGCTCAGTTAGAACTTGCGATGGCTGCCGACAGGCGGTTGAGGGTGAGGCACTGCTGGCGGGTGATGGCGATGTGCTCGTTGTGGTGCTCCCAGGGCGCGATGATGAGCAGTTGGCCGCGCGTGCAAGCATTGAAAAACTCGCCGCCGGGCTTGGAATAGCGCGTGAGGCCGTTCTCGGCAAGGAAGATGAGCGGCATGCCGGCATCAAGCAGGGCGCGCATCACGGCTTTTTCGCCTGCCGAGATGGCTGGCGACACATGCACGGCGCCATGCTGCGCGGCTTCAACGGCATTGTGGGCCGCGCGGGCAATCTCCTCTTCGGTGAGATGGCGCGAGCACTGCACCGCGCGTATGTCGGGCCGCTCGAGCAAAAATCGGTTGCCCAGCATCGAGCATCTATGTCCCGCCACCTCCTGGTTAAAGCGCACCCTGAACAACTCAGGCTGCTCCCTCCTCATCATCAACCGCCGCGGATTCCCCCGCAAATAGGAAATAAGGCGTGGCAGCATGTCGTAGTTTTTGTTTATGATATCGTTATAGCCAAGTTCAAAAAGCAAGCCTGGCTGTTGTTGCCGAGGCAATGCCTCGTCCTGCGATAAAACGTTGCCTGCCTTGTTGTGCCTGTTTTCTCCTCGGTTTTCCGTAGGTTGAGGCATTGCCTCAACGATAATCTTACGATAGGCCTTATTGCACCCAACCTTGAAACCGTTAACAACCTGCCCAAGGTGGCAATTCATCTTTTGGGTCACTTGCAAAATGCCATGCAGGTGATCGGGCATTAACTGCATGGCAATCAGTTTTATCTCAGGATGAAACTCTGGTATCCTTTTCCAAGAGGCTTGAACGGCAAGTCCTAACTCTGAGGGAACGAAAATGGGTGCTTTTGAGTTGCCTTTTACCTCTCCGAGCAATGGCCGCCGTCCTTTAATAACAAGAGTTAGGAAATAAATGTTACGACCGGAGTAGTCGTTAAAGTCGCTGCGCCGTTTCATGGATGGCACCTTTGCTCCAGCATGCCGCTTTTTATCTTCAACCCATTTTTTCCCCTTATCCATAATTATTGATTAGATTGCTGCAACTTGGACTGGAGTTTTAGGATTTCGTCGCGGTATTGGGCGGCTTCGAGGAAATCCATGCGCTTTGCGGCGTCGACCATCTGCTGCTTGAGGTGATCGATGGCGTTTTCGATTTGTCCAGTTGTCATGTAGGCCACGACGGGGTCGGCGGCGACGCCGGCGGTGGGGTTGAATTCGGCTGCCGCCTGCTGGTTGCGCAGGTCGTCGCCACGCAAGCCGCTGTAATCCACAACGTTGCTCTCGTAGCGGCGGGCGTGTGCCTGGCGCTCCTCGGTGCGCACCATGTCGGTGTCGGCACCAATGATGGCGTTGCGGGCCTTGACGATGGCTTGCGGCGTGATGCCGTGGTCCTCGTTGTATTTCAGTTGCAGGGTGCGACGGCGCTCGGTTTCGTCGATGGTTTGCTGCATCGACTGCGTGATGGTGTCGGCATACATAATCACCATGCCGTTGAGGTTGCGCGCGGCACGGCCGGCCGTCTGTGTGAGCGATCGTCGGCTGCGCAGGAATCCCTCCTTGTCGGCATCGAGGATTGCCACCAGCGACACCTCGGGCAGGTCGAGGCCTTCGCGCAGCAGGTTCACGCCCACGAGCACGTCGATGGCCCCGGCGCGCAGGTCGTCGAGGATTTGGATGCGGTCCATCGTCTCCACGTCGCTGTGCATGTAGGCGCACCGCAGGTCGAACTTCGCCAGATAGTCGGTCAGTTCCTCGGCCATGCGCTTGGTGAGCGTGGTCACCAGTGTGCGCTCGTTGTGTTCGACGCGCAGTTGGATTTCCTCGAGCAGGTCGTCCATCTGGCCACGCGAGGGTCGCACGACGATTTTCGGGTCGAGCAGTCCGGTGGGTCGGATGATTTGTTCGGTAATCACACCCTCGCACTGCTGCAGTTCATAGTCGGCTGGTGTGGCGCTGACGTAGATGGTTTGGTGCGTCATGGCCTCAAACTCCTCGAAACGCAGCGGGCGGTTGTCGAGAGCGGCCTCCAGGCGGAAGCCGTAGCGCACCAGGTTGGTCTTGCGCGACTGGTCGCCGCCGTACATGGCGCGTATTTGCGGTATGGTGACGTGGCTCTCGTCGATAATCGTGAGGAAGTCGTCGGGGAAGTAGTCGAGCAGGCAGAAGGGCCGCATGCCCGGCTGACGGCCGTCGAAGTAGCGCGAATAGTTCTCGATGCCAGTGCAATAGCCTATCTCGCGAATCATCTCCAGGTCGTAGGTCACGCGCTCATACAGGCGCTTGGCCTCCACGGGGCGGTCCTCGCGACGGAATGCCTCGACTTGCGTGCCCAGGTCGACATCGATGCGGCCCAAGGCTTGCGCCATGCGCTCCTTGGTGGTGACGAAAATGTTGGCCGGGAAAATGCGGAACTGGTTCACGCTCTCGCGCGGTGTCATCGTGAGCGGGTCGAGCAGACTCATCGACTCAATCTCGTTACCCCAGAAGATGACGCGCAGCATGATGTCCTCGTCGCTCAGGTACACGTCCACCGTGTCGCCCTTGACGCGGAAGTTGCCCATCTTCATCTCCACCTCGTTGCGCGAGTAGAGGGCGTCGACGAGTTTGCGCAGAAACATGTCGCGGTTCATGTCGTCGCCCACATGCAGCGTGATGGCGTTAGCATTGATGTCCTCGGGATTGCCCATGCCGTAGAGGCACGACACGCTCGACACCACCACGATGTCGCGGCGGCCGCTCAGCAGTGCCGTCACCGTCGACAGGCGCAGGCGCTCAATCTCCTCGTTGATGGCGAGGTCTTTCTCGATGTATTTGTCGGTCGACGGGATGTAGGCCTCGGGCTGGTAGTAGTCGTAGTAACTTACGAAGTAATGCACCGAGTTCTCGGGAAAGAACGTCTTAAACTCGGCATAGAGTTGCGCGGCCAGCGTCTTGTTGTGCGACAGCACAAGGGTGGGGCGGCCGGTTTCGGCGATGACATTGGCCATGGTAAATGTCTTTCCCGAGCCTGTCACACCCAGCAACGTCTGGTAGGGAACGCCGTCGTTGACGCCCTGACTCAACTGGGCGATAGCCTGCGGCTGGTCGCCCGTAGCGGCATATTGTGAGTGTAACTTAAATGCCATCGCGAGATTTCCTGGCTTAGAGGGCCAGGGCTTTATGTAAGAGGTTATTTGCCCATGTCGAGCAGTCGGAAGAACTGCGAGCGCGTTGCTTCGTCGTCAAACTCGCCGGTGTAGTGCATCGTCACCGTGGTGGAGCGTTGCTTCTCCACGCCGCGCATCTTCATGCACAGGTGCTGCGCTTCGCACACCACAATCACGCCCTTGTTGGGCACGGTGCGTGCCAGTTCGTCGCAGATGTCCTGGGTGAGGCGTTCCTGCACTTGCAGGCGGCGTGCAAACACGTCGACCACGCGGCCCAACTTGCTCAGGCCCACGATGTGTCCGTCGGGGATATAGCCCACCGACACCGTGCCGAAGAACGGCAGCACGTGGTGCTCGCACAGCGAGTAAAATTCAATGTCCTTGACGACAACAATCTCGCGACCCTGATGGTCGAAGAGTGCCGCCTTGAGGATTTCTTGCGGGTCCTGATGGTATCCGTAGGTGTTTTCAAGCAATGCCTTGGCGGCTCGGGTGGGAGTCTTCACCAAGCCCTCGCGGGTGGGATCCTCGCCGATGAGTCGCAGGATGGCTTCGTAGTGTTCAGCGATTTGTTTTACCAGTTGATCGTTGGTAGTCGCGTTCTTGTTATACATGATTGATAGTCAGGTTAATGCATAAGTATAAACACGCCCGTTAGTTCCACACGTTGATGTGGTCGCGAACGATGGTCATTTGCCGTGCGTACGACGGGAAGACGCTGCGTATGCGGCTGAGTGCGGCTTGTGCCTCGGCTTGTGTCTTGAAGTCGCCGATGCGCAGGCGCCACGACGGGGCGTTATATGAGATGTAGGAGCGATACTGCGGGAAGCGCATGGCGATGGCGCGTGCGCGCTGCTGCACCGCCGACTTGGCGTTGCGGCCGCTGTTGTCGGTATATGCCTGGATGCGGAAGCCATTGGAGCGCGACTTGATGGTCTGGCTGGTGGAGTTGCTGCGCTTGGGTTTGCTGCTCTCGGTGCGCTGTTTCTCCTTGGGCTGAGTGTTTTCCTTGTTTGTCTCGCCGTTGTCGTCAATCTCGTCGATTTTCTCACCATCGGCCTTCTTGGCGGTGGTGCTCTTCTTCTCGCCGGCGGGGCGGTTCAGTTCGTTATTGTTGCGCTGAGTGAGGCCGCCGGGGGCTTCCACGCTTACGTTTTCACTCGAGTTGATGGCCGTGGTGATATCGCGGCTTTGCGACCACGAGGCGAGGCTCGTCACCAGCAGTGCGAGCAGTGCCACGAGGCGCAGTGTGCGTAGTGTTGTAACTGTGTGTTGCATCGTATCGAAAATTTGGGGCAAAGTTACTGATTTTATTTCACAAACGGTTGAAAAAATTGCTAAACTTTTCATTTCGCTGCATTTTCGCTGCCAGAGCATGGGGAAAATTGCTGAAAACGAGCAAAATAAGTGCCTGACGCAGGGATTTCCCCACGCCAGGCACCTTTGCTTTAATTGAGGCTGTGTGGCCTCGCCAAATTCGAGCATTCGAACAATCGAACAATCGAGCACTCGAACAATCGAGCGTTCTGTTATTCGAGCAATCGAGTGGCTTAGAATGCGGTGACGATGCCCATGAAGTCGGTTGCCTTGAGCGAAGCGCCGCCAATCAGGCCGCCGTCGATGTCCTCGTGACTCAAAAGCTCCTCGGCATTGCCGGGGTTCATGCTGCCGCCGTACTGAATGGTAACGCTGCGGGCGATGCGTGCGCCGAACATGGTGCGG
>JAEEGL016557740.1_pt1 | contig 13088 bp, 12 predicted proteins | sample 9134231 | NCBI WGS metagenome assembly JAEEGL01 (sample SAMN16246548, study PRJNA631951) | gut metagenome | biome: gut microbiome; feature: rumen; material: fiber-attached | host: Bos | place: Iran: Karaj | collected 2018-10 | reverse complement strand
TGGTACGCGGCATCAAGCGCGGTGATAAGTTCATCTTCACCCACGTCGATTTCAAACCCGGCTGGGAGCTGCGCATGAACGCCATCCTCCGCGCTTTCCCCGACGAGGAGCCCACCCCCGGCTTCGCAATCATGTTCCGCGGCAACATCTATAATCCCATTTACGAACAGCAGGAGCAGGTTCCCGCTTTCGAGTTCGTAAAAAAGGACTAAGCGGAATAGGCATAATTAATTAAATACTAACATCAGCCGCAGGATACTGAATCCTGCGGCTGATGCTCATTTATATAGATTCTTTTAAAGCTTTCGATAGTCTTATGAAATCGTCCAAGCTCAACGTCTCGCCCCGTATCAATGGATCAAAGCCGCAGATGGTGACTATTTCCTGAAGCTGCTCCTTGCTGAGTTTCCCGGCAAATAGGGAAGTGAGACCATTGACCAGGGTTTTCCGACGCTGTGAGAAGGCGGCGCGTGTTACCGAAAACAGGAATTCTCGGTCTTCTTTTGTGATGTCTCTGGCCTTTTTTCGCAAACTTATGACCGTTGAGGTAACCTTGGGGCGTGGATAGAAGCAATCCGGAGGCACATCGAAACAGATGGAAGGAGAGGCGTAGTATTCAGCAAATACGGTAAATGCGCCGTATTCCGGAGTTCCGGGTCTGGCGCAGATGCGCTGGGCGACTTCCTTTTGAATCATGACGGTGATCTGCTCAAATCTCTCCGCTTCCAGAAGCAGCCGAAGAACCGGCGTTGTGATATTGTATGGGAGATTAGCGCAGGCAGCCAGGCGCAAATCGCCGAGTTTTTCGTCAAGGATCTGCGGCAGTGGCATTTTCATGATATCGCCATTGACGATTTCTAAATTATTGAACTCACTCAGCGTTTCCTTCAATACCGGAAGCAGTGAACGATCAAGCTCGACTGCGACGACCTTGCCGGCAGCCTGGCAGAGCTCCTGTGTAAGTACGCCGATACCGGGGCCGATCTCCAGGACGCCGAACTCCCGGCTGATATCAGCAGCCAGTAGGATACGTTTTGGTACCCATTCCTGAATCAGGAAATTCTGACCCATGGATTTGGAAAAATGAAAACCATGGTTTTCGAGCAGCGGCCGGATTACGGTTAAATCATGGAGCTTCAATCTGCGTTCCTCCGATGCAGGGGAGTAGGATTCCCGTTTTGAGTACTGAATGATCAAAACCCATATCATTCAACAAAATAAAAATTTTGTAGCAAGTAGGGGGCGTTTCAGAGATACTGACAGAGATTAGTACACAGATGCAGAATAACGCCTCATGCAATAACGTTCCGGTTGTCGGAAGCTTCATCGGCTGCCGGTGCTGCCGAAACCTCCGCGATCGGTGCCATCCAGTGCATCCACCTTTGTGAATGTCACCTTCGGCATGCGTTCCATGATCCGGAACTGACAGATGCGGTCGTTGACCTCGATCACAGTGTCGCGGGTCGCGTAGACAGGCAGCTTCCAGATGTCGTTGGTTCCTGAATAGCTGTTGTCTACCACGCCAACGCTGTTCACCTGCAGGAACCCCCATTTGCTGAAGCTGGAACTGCGCGGCGCGATATGGGCTTCATACCCATCCGGCAGCTTCATGGAGACGCCCAAGGATATCAGACGGAATTCTCCGGCATGTAATTCCACATGCTCCGCTGCACGAAGGTCTATCCAGTCTCCCACGGATAGGCTCTGCACTTTTTCCAGATCCGGGTTATGGTATTTGATCAGGATCTCCATTTCGTCCACTTTCTTCATGTACCTGAATTATTGATGGCGTTTTTCCCGATAGGCCGCTTTGCCCCGATGACTGCAGACAGCGCTTCCTGAATATTGCGTACTTCGATCAGCTGCAACCCGTCGGGAGCCGCCTTTCGCCCGTTTTTCAGCTTTGGGATAATGCAGCGTTCAAAGCCAAGGCGCTTTACTTCGCTCAATCTTTGCTCCATACCGGAAACCGTTCGTATCTCGCCGGTCAATCCCACTTCCCCAATGGCAGCCGTATTATCCGGGATGATACGTTCCGTATAGCTGGAGGCAATGGCCAGCACTGCGGCAAGATCGGCGCCTGGTTCATCCAGCTCCAGGCCGTTCACTACGTTGATATATGCGTCGCATGCGCCAAGCCGCAACCCTCCCCTTTTCTCAAGGACGGCCAGCAGCAGCATAGAACGGTTAATATTTAAACCGTTGGAGTTTCTCCTGGAAACATTAGCGCTGGATTTGGTTATCAACGCCTGGATTTCTGCCAGGATCGGGCGGCTGCCTTCCATTACGCAGGTGACGCAGGTGCCCGCCGCGCCGATGGGACGGCCGGAAAGAAGGCTTTCCGAAGGATTTGGGATCTCCGCAAGACCCTCCCCCCGCATCTCAAATACGCCGATCTCGTTTGTGGAACCAAAGCGGTTTTTGACTGCCCGCAGGATACGATATCCGGCGCCGCCATCCCCTTCAAAATACAGGACGCAGTCCACCATATGCTCCAGCACCTTTGGCCCTGCGATGGCGCCTTCCTTGTTTACATGGCTGACCACGAATACGGTGACGCCCTCATCCTTGGCCAGACGCATGAACGCCATGGTACAGTCCTTCACCTGAGGGACGCTGCCGGGAGAGGAATCCAGCGATGCATGATACATGGTCTGGATGGAGTCCACGATCAATGCATCGGGCCGGAATGCGTTAACAGATTCCAGGATACTGTCCAGATCGGTCTCGATCAGGACATATAGCCTATCCAGGTCGCAGCCCAGGCGTTGGGCACGCAATTTCAGTTGCCTTCCGGATTCCTCGCCGCTGACATACAGGACCTTTTTATCCAGGGGCAGGCTTCCACAGAACTGAAGCAGCAAGGTGGACTTACCGATACCGGGCGAACCGCCGACCAGAACCAGGGAACCGATCACAGCCCCGCCGCCCAGCACCCGGTCCAGCTCTCCGATCCCCGTTGAAAAACGGATCTCTTCCTCCGCTTCCATCTGGGAGAGCCTTTCCGGCATCCTGCCGGATACCGGACCGGAAGAACCGCTTCTGACGGTTTCCTTGTGCTCGACGATGGTGTTCCAGGCCCCGCAGGACGGGCATTTTCCCTGCCATTTCAGAGTTTCGTTTCCGCACTCCGTGCAGAAGAAGACACTTTTAGCTTTTGCCATAATGAGCCTCCAGCTCACGATATTGCATGCGGCAGCCCGCGGCCAGCACCAGGGCGAGATTTAACCGGTAAGCATCCGTTTTCAGCAGAGCCAGCTCCTCGGCGTTGGAGAGGAATCCACATTCCACTAAGATGGACGGGCAGGCGGCCTGCCGCAGAAGATAGATCTCGTCGGAAATCGCGGCAGCCTTTCGATGGTCCCCGCAAAGAACGGCAAGCGCGTCCTGCATTACGACAGCGAATTCCCTGCTGCCCGGCACGCGGCCATAAAAGACCTGCGCGCCTTTGGGACCGTGAGTAGTGTAGTTGTTTTGGTGTATGCTCAGCAGTACTGCCTTTTCCGTGTTCCGGATCAGCGCCGCCCGGTACTCCTGATCCGCCCTCTTCCGCTGCCGGGTGGTCTCTGCAGAATCCGGATACGCAATGGCATCGGAGTCCCTGGTCAGCTTGGAAGGGATGCCGCACAGCCCCAGGAGCTGATCCAGCCGCAGCGCGACGGCAAGGTTCACTTCGCTTTCCTTCAGCCCGTCGGTACTGACTGCTCCGCCATCCTCACCGCCGTGGCCCGCATCGACAATCACTACGACGTGTGCGTCGCCGCTCTGCCGGAATACGTGCCGGGACAAGGGTACGCAAAGGAGCGAAGCGCCCAGTAGGGACAGCAGCGCTGTCAGAAGAACATAACGAAATCTCATGGACATCCCTCCCCTGCATCCTATGGGAGGGAACGGCGGCTTATGCTCTTCCCTGCTTCCCCTTCTGCTCCTTGGGCATCTTGTAAACGACCTTGTTGGCAAGATAGATGCCGCGGTATCCCATGTGATAAGCAGATGGAGCCAAGATCAGCGGCAGAACGAGGGGGACAAAGTAAATGAACGGTACGCTGTCCTTGCACCTGGCCAGAAGCCAGGCTGCATAGAAGTAAAAAACGCTGAAAATGGAGCGTCCCAGCTCCCGTGTGGAAGGGATCAGCGTCAGCACAGCCAGGATGAACCCGGGAATCTGGCTGAAAGCGGCAGCTAACAGAGGCTTGAACTTATTGTATCCGATATGCTTATAAAGCACCAGGTTATAGTCTCTTTGCCCGATCCGCCAGCACTGGATATAGATATATACCAAGTAGAAAATCAGACAGGCGGCCGTTACGGCGATATTATAAAGGCCGTCCGGCTGCTGAAGGCCGATCAGTTTCAGATTGTCCACCAGGAAATAGATGACCAGCATGATGAGGATACTCATCACATGGGCATAGAATATCCGGCATGCAAAGCGGAATACTGTGGTTTTTCCGGAATCCTCAACTCTTCTTTTGAACATTGCTGTCCTCCTGGGTGCTTTTCTTGTCCTTCGCCATCGCACAGCATTATAGCATATGCCGTTGCAAATTTCAAAAAATGTTATATAATGTGAGAAAGGAAGAAATATCGAGAAAGGAACAGAACGAAGATGGAAATCGCAGCGCTGCGCGAGGAAGCCCTTGCTATCGGCTTTACGCTGGCGGAACCCATGAAGGTGGAGACCATCAAGCTCAGAGACGAAGTACGGGAGATGTGCGCAGTCAACAAATGCCACGCGTACAATACCAATTGGAGCTGCCCGCCCAATTGCGGGACGGTTGCCGAATGCCAGGAGCGGGTCAACCAGTATGAAACCGGCCTGATTGTGGAGACGACCGGCCAGTTGGAGGATGATTTTGATTTTGAGACCATGGAGGAAACCGCAAAGATCCATTCCGCGAACTTCGTGAAGTTCCTGAAAAAGCTGCGGAAGGACCATCCGGAACTGGATGTGCTCCCCCTGGGCGCCGGGGAATGCACCCACTGTGAGAAATGCACGTTTCCCGACGCTCCCTGCCGATTCCCTGACCTTATGAGCAGCCCCATGGAGGGCTACGGCATGGTCATCAGCGACGTCTGCAAGGATAACGGTATTCTTTATAATCATGGCCGCGGGACGCTCACCTATGTCGGCTGCTATCTTTTCCGTGAGGTGAAACAATGAAGGTTACATTCAAGCCCTCCGGTGTCGTATACGAGGCACGGGAAGGCATGTCCATTATGGACGCGATCCGTTTCAATGATCTCAAGCTGGACGCCCCCTGCGGCGGTAACGGCACCTGTAAAAAATGCAAGGTCATGATCACCGATGAAAAGGGCACGCGGGAAGTGCTGGCCTGCATGACCAAAATCACCGGCGATATGACGGTGGATATCTCCCGCAAGGACGAAGGGCACCGTATCCTCATGGGCGGCATTACGCGGGAAGTGGCTCCCACCCCCGCCGTCAAGGTCTTTACCCTGGAGATCCCCAAGCCCAGTACCGCCGATCTGCGGGATTGCTGGGTCCGCCTCACGGATACCATGTCCGCAGCCGCAAAGGTCGCGCCAGATCATTTCCGCCCAAACCTCCGCGTGATCTCTAAGCTCTACAACACACTGGAGGAAAATGCTTACCGGGTGGATGCCGTGGTGTGCGGCGACGAGATCCTGGATGTGGTGAGTGTAGGCGCACCGGTCTTGGGGCTCGCATACGATATCGGTACGACGACGGTCGCCTGTTATTTAGCGGACCTGCGCAGCGGCGAACAAATCGGCCAGGCGAGCCTGCTGAATCCCCAGACTACCTATGGCGGCGACGTGATCATGCGCGTGAAATACTGCGTGGAGAATGGGTTGGACGGCCCCACGGGGGATATCCGCAAGGCTCTGAACCAGCTGGCCGCCAAGTGCGCTGCTGCCGCTAAGCAGAAGATGAAGGATATTTATCTGATCACGGTAGTGGGCAATACCTGCATGCACCACCTGTTCCTGGGCATCTCCCCCGCTTCCCTTGCCTATGCCCCCTATACCCCGGCGGCAGCGGAGCCCATGCAGCTGGCCGCATCCGAATTCGGCTTCACGGTAAATCCCTCGGCCAAGCTCTATATGCTGCCCAATATTGCCGGCTTCGTCGGCGCGGATACTGTGGGCGCCGCCCTGGCGGCATCCATGGATGAAAAGAAAGCGATTACCCTTTTGATTGACATCGGCACCAACGGTGAGATGGTACTGGGAACGGAAAAGCGGCTGATCGCCTGCAGCACCGCTGCCGGGCCTGCCTTTGAAGGCGCGCTGATTACCTGCGGCATGCGCGGCGCGGAAGGCGCCATTGACCATGTCAGCCTGAAGGATGGGAAATTCACATACAGCGTCATCGGCGGCGGAAAGCCCATCGGCATCTGCGGCAGCGGACTTATCGACCTGATAAGCGAACTGGTGCGCACCGGGTTGGTTGAATCCGCCGGGCGTTTGCTGCCCGCCGAAGAGATCGATTCGGAAGAAGGCAAGCTCCTGAGGGGCTTTATCACGGAATACGAAGGCCAGCGTGCCTTCCAGTTGGCGGATGCGGATTCTTCGGGAACGGGTGAAGCCCTGTTCTTTACCCAGAAGGACGTGCGGGAGGTACAACTGGCAAAAGGGGCCATGGCTGCCGGGATCCAGATGATGTGCCGCCGCCTGGGAATCACCACCAGCGATATCCAAAGTGTAATGATTGCCGGCGCTTTCGGCAGCTATATGTCCCCTGCCAGCGCCTGCGGCATCGGCCTGATCCCTCCGGAGCTGGAGCAAAAGGTCTTGGCCATCGGCAACGCAGCCGGTCAGGGCGCAAGGCTCTGCGTTCTGAGCATCGACGAATACAAACGCGCTGCAGCCCTGTCCAAGCGGATCGAATACCTGGAGCTTGCCGCCGATCCTGCATTCCAGGATGTCTTTGTGGACGAGCTGGAATTCCCCGGCGAAGAATACTGAATATATCGAGAGGCTGCCTCTCGGCAGCCTCTTGTTCTGTTCTCAGGTCTGTGCTCCCTGTGCCGCCGCTTCACGGTAGGTTTCGCAATTCTGCAGTGTGTCGGGCGGGAAGAATTCGTCCACCGGAAAGCGGATCCGCTTGAACAGCTCGTAGGGATCGTCCCCGCTGCCGGTCGTACATCCCTTTTCCGGCAGGCAGTAGTCGTAGGCAGGGATCAAGATCTGGGAGTCCCTTTCCAGGCGGATCATGCTGAACTGCCCCAAGGTCACATACACCCGCTTCACGTCGCCGACAAAGGCTATGCCTTCCGGAAATGCGTTTTTGATAAAGTCAGGGATCTCCTTCTGGTCGAATTCCGCAGTCTGCGCTTCGCTGACATCCGCCAGACGGATATTGAGGATGATGGGATCAACCGCATCCACCACTGCCACCGGCAGACGAACACATCGCAGCTGCTCGGGCGCATCGGAGGAAAACACTTTCGCGTTTCCCTCACTACCGAAGAGCAATACCCTTTTTTCGCAGACACATAGGCCGGAAATGGCGCTGCTCCCGGCAGTGATGCTGTAAGCTTCCCCACGGATTCGGTAAAAGAAACGGACGTCTACGGTATAGTATCCACGGTTGAAAGCCGCTTCCTCCACCGCGATGCCTGCATGGAGAAGCTCCACCGATTTTGCGCGGATGCCAATCGCCGATGCGATCGCTGCTTGAGACGCAGCATCCGGATAGAGGCGAAGGTCTTCCAGGCAGTCCTTATCACGGCAGGAATCATAAATCTTTTTCGTATGGACACTCACAGCTTCCCGTATGGCAGCCGCGTGATCGACAGGTCCCGGTTTCACTCTGTCCGCCATAAACATACCTCCTGACAGGATGATTTCAATAACAATGTATGCCGCAAAGTCCCAATTGTGCCGCTTTTCAGCGTGGAGGGGATAAGGCGGCGCTGCGAGGTGCTGAGCTTGGATAATTACGGATTCATCAGACAGAAGATCGATATCAAAATACTTATACTATATATATTAAAAAAGCTCCCCGCTCCCGTCAGCCAGAATATGCTCACGGAACTGACGCTCATCGACAACGCCACCAACTACTTCGATTATATTGAGTGCCTTACGGAGTTGGAAGATAAAGACCTGATCATCACTACGGAAGAGGATAAATACAGCATTACCCCAAAAGGGATCCGTACCGTTTCGGAGATGGAAAGCAGCCTTCCCTACACCATTCGCCTCAAGGCTTCCTCAGGGGCGGAGCGTGCCGCAAAGATCCTGGCCAGAGAAGCGATGATCAGAACTTCCCGAAAGGAAAAAGCGGAAGGCGGATTCCTGGTCAGCCTATCCCTGTCCGACGGCGTGGGGGAAATGATGCATCTGGATATCCTGGCAGGCAGTGACCAGCAAGCCAGGGAAATGGAAAAGCGTTTCCGAAGGAATGCTGAGTCCCTATACCTCCGCATCGCAGGTATCCTGACGGAGGATCCTGCGGAAGAGAAGAAAACAGAGTGAAAAAACTCCCGCTTCGCTGTGCGAAGCGGGAGCCGTTCATCTCGGATCAGCGTTCAGTGATCCGTGCCCCTTACTTTACACCAGGTAGGGGCAAGGATCCGTAAAAAAATGCTCGTCAACCTCTTCCGGAGAACCGTATTTGCCGATCATGACAAAGATTTCGCTGTCCTTGCCATCGCGGGTGGCGGTGCCGTAGCCGCGGCCGACGCTGTACATGCGGTTCCAGTTGTCCAGGAAACAGAGGGTATCACTGCGGAAGCCCATCTTGTCGCCCAGGATCTTCTCCATGTTCTGCTCGGTGACACTGACGAAATACACGCCTTCCTTGATCTTCACATAGAAGGCGGGCTCATCGGAGCCGGGCAGCAGGTTGGTGACGGCATTGTTGAGGTTTTCCGTGGGAGCGGGCTGCTCCGGCTTGGACTTGTCGCGCGGATACGTGATGCGGTACCAATTGGAGTTGTAGTAGACATGCACCGTGGCCAGCTTATGGCCGTACGTCCACTTGACACAGGTGCCGGTCACTTCGTCGGTAAAGCCATGGCGTTTCCGGTCGGTATGCTCCTTGTCCTCCACAAAGATATAGCCAAAGGTCCAGTGGCTGTCGATCAGGTAGGGATAATAGGCATTCTCACCCAGGGGGCAGCGCAGGAAGGTCACCAGCTCCTGCTCCTTGTCGATGACGAAAGTGTAGTTCTCGCGGGGGTCATACAGGCAGAAAGTCACGAGATAGGTCCAGTCGTCGCTCTTGCGGCACTCATAAGTGGCTTCGCCGCTGCGCTTCCCGTTCTGCACGCTGAATTCTACCTTGGTTTCGTCCAGGAATTTCAGAATGATGTCGCCGGTCTCCTCGCCGGTGTCCATGATGAAACGGAATTCCTTCCCTGCCAACTCAAAGCAGCGGGGAGGGCAATACTGGCCGATGGACATTCCGGCAGCAATGGAATCGTACTTTTCGGAAAGATTCATGGATACTCCTCCTTATCATTTATTCTTCTGTATTTTAGATTACCTTATTAGAGGGAGAAAGTCAATGCAATCTTCTGTTCCACCCTCAAAATTCGATAGCAAAGAATATAGATCCTTATTGCTTTCAATAACTTAGCCTGCTATAATTACTCAATCATCGTCAAAGGACTGAGCACAATGACCAAATCCGAGCGGCTGCAGAAGGCAGCCGAACGCCGGGACCTGACCCAGGGGCCGATTACCAAAAAGATCATCCTGTTCTCTTTGCCTATTATCTTCGGGAATCTGTTCCAGCAGCTATATAATGTTGTAGATTCCGTCGTCGTGGGTAACTTTGCTGCCGACGGCACGCATTGCCTCGCCGCAGTCAACGCCAGCTTTGCCATTATGATGGTATTCAACGCCCTGTATATGGGTGTTAGTATGGGGGCAAATATCGTAATTTCCCAATATAAGGGCGCCAAGGATGGCAAAAAGCTGGAAGAAGCCATGACCACCACCTTCCTGCTCAGCATGATGGCCGGGCTGTTCATCACCGTCGTCGGCTTCATCTGTGCAAAACCCATGCTGCGGATGCTGGGGACCCCTGCGGATATCCTGGACGATGCGGCTCTCTATATCCGGATCATCTTTGCGGGCACTTGCGGTAATGTGGTATATAACAATATGAACGGCATGGTCCAGGGCCTGGGCGACGCGAAATGGCCTATGTATGCCTTGATTATCTCCAGCATCACCAATATTCTGCTGGACCTGCTCTTTGTTTGCGCTTTCCACTGGGATGTGGCCGGTGTGGCGCTGGCTACGATCCTGGCCCATATCCTCAGCGGATGCCTGATGCTGCGTCGACAGTCCACCGGCGTTTACGGCGCGAAAATCGATTTCCGGCATCTGCGCGTCGACGGCACCATTGCCAAGCATATCCTGCGCCTCGGCCTCCCTTCTGCCCTGCAGAACATGTGCTTCGCCGGCGGCAGTCTCATCATCCAGACCTTCTCCAACCGTTTTGGAACAGAATTCATTGCAGCGAATTCCATGCTGATGAAGATCGACGGCTTTGTGCTTCTGCCTATGATGGGCTTCAGTACGGCTGTTACTACCTTCGTTGGCCAAAACATCGGCGCCGGGGATGTGGACCGGACCAACAAGGGCATCTATTCTACCTTGATCCTTTCTGCCGGCGTCACCGTATTTCTGTCTGTCATCCTCTATTTCGCCTGTCCGTCCATCACGCTGATCTTCGGTGCGAATGCCAATTCCCGCCATATGGCAGCCCAAGGCATCCGCTTTGTCTGCTTTTTCTATGTTTTCTACTCTTTCCAGAATACCTTGTCCGGATCCCTGCGCGGTGCGGGAGCTGCCCTGACCAGCGCACTCTGCGCGATCGGTTCCACGCTAATCCGCGTTCCCCTCAGCTGGCTGCTTGCGGCCCTGCCGCTGAACCGCGCGCTGGACACAGCGGTCGCCGCCGGGCAGTTTGCCGACCGTGCCGCAGCCGAAGCCGCACAGGTAGGGTTTGAACACTATATCGGCATTTTCCAGACCTGGGGCTGGTCCATGCTGGCGGGCTTCCTTTTGGTCCTCCCCTGCTTTCTTTTCGGCCGTTGGCGGGAGATGGGCGTTACGGAACAAGCTAAAAGAATCAGGAAGTCATAACCGCCGGCTCAGCCGGCGGCTTGCGCTGGCCCTATAAGGGCCTTTTACCGGCGGGCGTCTCAAGACGCGCTGTACTATTTGCCACTTGCATCGACTGCACCGCCGCCCGTAAACGGGCAATTGCTTCTTCATCGAACCATTTGCTATTCGTTAGTTTGCTTTTGCAATTGCTCGCTTCGCTCGATACTTGAAGCTAAAGCTCTTTTACAGGATACCTCCACCGGCATAGCCGGTGGTTTCCGGAAATCAGTAAAAGAAGGGGGCCGCCGTCGGGCAGGCCCCCTTCCTATGCTCAGTACAGCTTGACGCTTTTCTTGTCGATGGTTTTCGGTTCCCCAGCTTTGTAATCATAACAGTCTACCCGCGCGGAAACGATGTAGATCTCGTCCCTTGGGTAATTGTTGGCGTCCACGTCCATCTTGGAAATGGCGATGATGTCATCCATTCCGGAAATGACTTTTCCGAAGGCGGCATAGTATCCATCCATGCTTTCCTTCGGCTCCAGCATGATGAAGAACTGACTGCTGGCTGTATCAAAATATTCTTTGGACTCGGTTTCGTCGCTGAGGCGGGCCATGCCTACGATCCCTTTCGCAAAGGTGAGATTCCCTTTGGAATGACCGTTAGCGGTGAATTCGCCTTTGATATAATAACCGGCGTCGGTCTCCCCGCTGTCAGCCGGCATCCCCATCTGGACCAGTACATATTCCAGGATGCGATGGACCGTGCTGCCGTCATAGAAGCCGGAATTGCAGAGCTTTATGAAATTGTTGACGGTATTGGGGCATTTGTCGGGATAAAGGCGGATGCGCACTTCGCTTCCGTTGGAAAATTGGATGGTACATATGGGTTTCCTGTCACCGATCACCACACAGCCGCCCAGCGTCGTGACAAGTATTGCGGTCAGGAGCATCAGCGCCGCCAGCCGCAGAAGCTTTGTTTTCGTCATTTCGGAACCTCCGGGATAATTGCGATCTTTCTTTTCAAACTTATACCATACCCTCCCGCAAAAAGCAACTTAGTAATGAAAAATCACTATTGCTATTGGAGCGGATTTTGATATAATATATTGAATTAGGCCGAAACTATTTCTCTGAAAGGAGCAACCACCCTCATGCTGAAGTATGTCGAATCCCTCGGAATCATTGCACCAAAGGCGGTCTATTACCAACTCTCTCCTGCTGTGCTGACGGAAAAGGCCCTGGAAAGGGGCGAGGGCACCCTGAGCGAAACCGGCGCCCTGGTGGTCAACACAGGCAAATACACCGGCCGGAGCCCGGATGACCGTTATGTTGTGGACGTTCCCTGCATCCATGATGAAGTGGACTGGGGAAAAATCAATGTGCCAATTTCTGCCGAGAAGTTCGATTCCATCTATCAGAAGCTTACAGCTTATCTTCAGGGCCGTGACATTTTCGTTTTCGATGGTTTTGCCGGTGCGGACAGCGCCTATCATCTTCCGGTACGCGTCATCAATGAGCTGGCCAGCCAGAACCTTTTTATCCATCAGCTGCTGGTCCGCCCCTCCGATGAGGAGCTGAAAGGGTTTGTCCCTGGCTTCACCGTCATTGCCGCTCCCGGTTTCAAGTGTATCCCCGAGGTAGACGGCGTCCACTCAGAAGCTGCGATCCTGCTGAATTTCGAGAAAAAGATCGTCCTGATCGCCGGCAGCCAGTATGCAGGTGAGATCAAGAAGAGCATTTTCTCCGTGATGAACTATTTCCTGCCCAAGCAGGGCGTGTTCTCCATGCACTGCTCCGCCAATATCGGCGCTGACGGCGACACCGCCATCTTCTTCGGCCTCAGCGGTACCGGAAAAACGACCCTGTCTGCTGATCCCAACCGTCAGCTCATCGGCGACGACGAGCACGGCTGGAGCGATAAAGGCGTTTTCAACATCGAGGGCGGCTGCTATGCGAAGTGTATCCGCCTCAGTAAGGAAAACGAGCCTCAGATCTGGAATGCCGTCCGTTTCGGCACCCTGGTAGAAAACGTGA
>JAEEGL016434523.1_pt1 | contig 13088 bp, 9 predicted proteins | sample 9134231 | NCBI WGS metagenome assembly JAEEGL01 (sample SAMN16246548, study PRJNA631951) | gut metagenome | biome: gut microbiome; feature: rumen; material: fiber-attached | host: Bos | place: Iran: Karaj | collected 2018-10 | reverse complement strand
CTATTCAAATCAAGGATAAATTAGAAAAATATGCAAGAATAGATGAAGTAAAAGAAGAAGCCTTAACTAAATATAGTGAAAGACATGCGGGTGAAGAAGAATTAGATTCAAATCTTGCTTTAGTTAAAAAAATTGCTGATGAAATTGAAGGTAATGAAGTTAGAAGATTAATTACTAATGAACATATTAGACCTGATGGAAGAGAAATGGATGAAATTAGACCATTATCAGCAGATATTGATTTACTTCCTAGAACACATGGTAGTGCTTTATTTACAAGAGGACAAACTCAAGCATTAGCTATTACAACATTAGGTGCTCAAAATGAAGAACAAATTTTAGATGGTTTAGGACTTGAAGATTCTAAGAAATTTATTTTCCATTATAATTTCCCAGCATTTAGTGTAGGTGAAACAGGAAGATATGGAGCTCCAGGTAGACGTGAAATTGGTCATGGAGCATTAGCAGAAAGAGCATTATTACAAGTAATGCCTTCTCAAGAAGAATTTCCATATACTGTAAGAGTAGTTTCAGAAGTATTAGAAAGTAATGGTTCATCAAGTCAAGCTAGTATTTGTGCTGGATGTATGTCACTTATGGCAGCTGGTGTACCAATTAAGGCACCTGTTGCTGGTATAGCTATGGGACTTATTACTGAAAATGGTACTTGTGATGGAAAATATACTATTTTAACTGATATTCAAGGTTTAGAAGATCATATGGGTGATATGGATTTCAAAGTAGCTGGTACTAGAAAAGGTATTACTGCTTTACAAATGGATATTAAGATTAAAGGTGTTACTAGAGATGTATTAAAGGAAGCTTTAGAAAAAGCTCATAATGCAAGAATGAAAATTTTAGATGTTATGGAAAATACAATCCCAGAAGTAAGACATGAATTATCACCATATGCACCTAAGATTAAAACAATGAAGATTGCTGTTGATAAGATTAAAGATGTAATTGGTAAAGGTGGAGATATGATTACTAAGATCATTCTTGAATCAAGTAACGTTACATCAGTAAATTCTAAGGATGCAGTTAAGATTGATATTGATGAAGAAGGAAATGTAGTATGTTATCATCAAAGCTATGAAGTTCTTGATAGAGCAATTGGTATGATTGAAAATATAGTAAAAGAACCTGAAATTGGTGAAGTATATACTGTTAAAGTAGTTAAAGTTGAAGACTTTGGTATATTTGTTGAATTATGGCCTGGATGCGAAGGTTTTGTTCATGTTTCACAACTTGATAATAAGAGAGTTGAAAAACCATCTGATTTATTTAAAGAAGGTGATGAAATTGTTGTTAAAGCAACAGGTTATGATAAGAAGGGTAAATTAAATTTATCAAGAAAAGAATTATTACCAAAAGTAGAAAATAAGAAAAAAGAAGAATAAAATTTTAAATAAAAGAGAAAAATATGTATAGTATTTTTCTTTTTTTATTGTATTTTTTAATATTAAATGATAGAATTGTTATTGAAGATAGGAGAGATAAAAAATATATGAAAAAGAAAATTTTGTTTAGTTTAATTGTGATTGCATTATTTTTTCTAAGTTTTACTGGTGTTTATGCTGCTGATGGCGATACATATACTCCAACAACTAAAGCAAAAAATATTTCATTCACACCTGCATCAAATGCAAGCATTGTTGCTCTTATGGACAATGTTCCATTTGCTGAATTTAGTAAATTTGTTAAATTTAATGCTGTAGGTAGTGTAGATCAAATTACTCCAAGAAGTGATTTGACTAAGATTTTAATATCTATTAAGCCTAACTATGAGATTGCTGCAGCTGCTGCTGATCTTGGTCTTTCCAAGAAAGCAACTGAATTTGCAGGAGATGATAATCAATGGTTTAGTGCATATTGTTTAGATGCGTCATTGAAATATCCACGTGTTGGTTTAGAAAATTTAGTGGCTTCAGACAAGCAAACTGTTGGTCAATTATCTGCAAATCAACAATATGATCAGCTTCTTGCTAATGCTGTTCTTATGGCTTTCAAAAATGATAAGAAATTCTATAATTTCATTAATAGTCAAATTAAAGGTTCTTATAATGAAATATATAGTATTGCAGTTAAGTTAGATCCAACATCTCAAGTAACTTATGTTTTAGGATCACCACTTGTTCCTGCATCAGCTACTCCAACTGATCCAAATTATTTAGCAATTGCCGCTGCTGGACAAACTTTTAGTACTCTTAAAAGAGGTGAATCTGCTAAGGTTTATATTGAATCTATAACAGTAGTTTCTACAAATAGAGCTGAGTGTTATACAGAAACACCACCAAGTGATTGTGCCCCTAAAGTTATTAATGGTAAGACAATAGCTACTGATGTTGATTCTTCTAAGTTAGTGGCTGATACTTATTATGAGTATGAATTTACTGCTAAAGATATTCTATTTGATAATTATTCAGTTACTAAATTAGGTGGAGATAATACTTATAATCATGCATTATGGATTATTGAACATAGTTATCCATCAATGACTATTGATGATTTATTAACTTCTGCTGGAGCTACTAAGACTGATTTTGTTAATGAAATTATGGCTCTATATCCTAATAATACATTTACTGATGATATTAAAGAAAATCTATATGATAATTATGTATACTATACAGTTCAATATGCTATTTGGAAAGCTAATAAGTATATGCCAGATGGTCATGAATTAGGTGATACATTATATTTAAAAGGTGAAGCAAATAATACTTTAAATAAGATTTATCAACATCTAATTAAAGATAGAGATGAATATAAGAATTATGGAAATAATAAATATAGCGATAAGATAACATTTGATAAAACAAATAATGATAAGATTAAAACTACTAAAGATGCTTATATTTATGGACCATATTATGCATCATTCGATGTAATTAATCCTGGTGATATTAATTTAGAAATAACTAATGCTGATAAAAAAGGTATTTCTATTGTTGATGCTAATGAAAAAGAACTAACTAAGGTACCAAGTGGTGGAGAATTCTATATTAAATGTTTAAAATCTGCTAAGATTACTAATGTAAGTATTAAAGGTACTGCATCTGGTACTTCATACGATGATAGTGAAAAAGGTGCTATCTATTATGCAAATTATGCATTAAGTCAAAATGTTATTAGTGGTTTAAAATATATGACAATCGCTGGTAGCGGAGAAGATAGTTTTGCATATAATCCTAAGACAGGAGTTCCAAATGTTGCAATTGTATTTATTATTACATTAGTTGCATTCTCTCTTGGATATCTTGCATTAAGCTATAATAATAAAGCTGTTGAATTAAATTAATTAATTAAAAGAAAACATTTAAAAAAGAAGTGTTTTCTTTTTTTGTGGCTAATTATATTATTAGGAGGATTAAATTATGAAATATTTTCTTAATAATATTTTTAGTAGTAGGTTATTTATAATTATTTATATTTTTGTATTGTTTTTATTTGTTTGCATATTAAATATTTTTATTTATTTTAAATTAAATAATAAGATATCTAGTATCAATTGTTCTAGAAATAATATTAGTTATAATTTATATAAGGAAAATGATACTATTTTAGATAATACTACCGTAGAAGAAAAGGGTTTATTTGTTGATATTAAGGGGGAAGTATTAAAACCAGGAGTTTATGAAGTTGTAAGTGGAACAAGAGTATCTGATTTAATTAAATTAGCTGGTGGTATTACTAAGAAGGGAAATACTAGATTTATTAATTTATCAAAAAAACTATATGATGGGGATGTTATTGTCATTTATTCTAATGATGAAATAAAAAAAGCACAAAAATCTAATACTATTGTTGTACAAACTCCTTGTGTATGTGAAGAAGTTAAAAATGATGGATGTATAACTGAAGCATTAAAGGGGGAAGAAAGTAATACTACAAGTGTTAATAATACAGTTAATGAACCAGAAAATAATACAATAGTAAGTAATAAAATTAATATAAATAGTGCTAGTGCTGAAGAATTTAAAACATTAAATGGTATTGGTGATGCTAAGGCTAATGCAATAGTTGAATATAGAAATAATAATGGTTTATTTTCATCAATTGAAGATATTAAAAATGTAAATGGTATTAGTGAAAGTATATATGCTAAGATTAAGGAAAATATTACTATCTGATATATTTTATTTAATACTTTTATTTATTTCTATTATTTATATAGCTATTTATATTAATAATTATAAATTAAAAGATATTTATGATATAAATACATATAGCTTTAAATTAACTATTTCTAAAATAAAGATAGATGGTGATAAATTAACTGTTGAATTTAAAGAAAATTTAATTGGTAAATATTATTTTAAATCTAAAGAAGAAAAGAATATTTTTAATTATAATATAGGTGATAAAGTTAAAGTAATTGGTCATTTAGAGAACGTTAATAATAATACTATTCCTAATTTGTTTAATTATAAAAAATATTTAGAAAGAAAAGGAATTAGTTATATTTTATCTATTGATAATATAGAACTTATTAGTAGAAGTGGTAATATTTTTTTAAAAGTTAAAAATTATTTTATTAAAAGAATAGAAAATATTGATAATAATGAATATTTATATGCATTTATTTTAGGTGATTCTTCATATATAGATCGAGATATATATAATAATTATAAAATTAATGGTGTTACTCATTTATTTGCTTTATCTGGGCTTCATGTATCAATGTTTTCTTCTTTTTTATTATTTGTTTATAATAAAATGAAAATAAATGAAAAAGTTAGATATTTGTTAACTGGAATATTTTTAATATTTTTTTCATTTATAGCTTCATTTACTCCTTCTATATTAAGAGCGGTTATATTTTTTATATTATCTTCTATTAATACTATTTATTATTTTTATATAAAGCCTAAAAATCTTTTATATTTAACTTTTATTATATTAGTTATTATAGATCCTTTTTATATTTATAATACTGGTTTTATATTATCATTTACTATTACATATTTTATTCTTTTGTTTAATGAGAAATATAAGATAAATAATAATATTTTATCTATATTAGTAATTAGTATTGTTTCATTTATATCATCATTTCCAATTATTATAAATATGTCTTATGAAATAAATATTATATCTTTTTTTAATAATATTATTTTTATTCCTTTTGTTAGTTATATTATATTTCCAATTAGTTTATTAACAATTATGTTTCCTTTCTTAAATGAAGTACTATTATTTTTAACTGATATTATGGAATATATTTCTAATATCAGTTCTGATATTGTAAATATAAGTATTATTTTTTCTAAAATAAATATGTTTGAAATTATTCTTTATTATTTAATATATATAGTTATTTTAAAGGGTAAATTAAGCATGATTCTTGTCTTTTTATTATTTTTTATATATTTATATTTAAAACCTTATTTTGATAAAAATACATATGTTTATTTTATTGATGTAGGACAAGGTGATAGCGCTCTTATTTATACTAAAGATAAAAAGACAATAGTTATTGATACTGGAGGAAGTATAAATTATAAAAAAGAAGAAGATTGGAATAAAAGAAATAGTAATTTTAATTTAATGAAAGATAATATTATTTTATTTTATAAAAGTATTGGTATAAAAAAGATAGATTATTTAATATTATCTCATGGAGACTATGATCATATGGGGGAAACAATTAACTTGGTTAATAACTTTAAAGTTGAAAAAGTAATATTTAACTGTGGAGAATATAATGATTTAGAACATATATTTATAAATGTTTTAAATAAAAAGAAGATACCATATTATTTATGTATTAAAGAATTAAATATGGGTAATATTAAACTATTTTTTTTACAGACAAGTATCTATGATAATGAAAATGATAATAGTAATGTTATTTATACAGAAATAAATGGATATAAATTTATGTTTATGGGAGATGCTGGAGTAGCTGCTGAAAAAGAAATAATAAATAGATATAATATATCAAATATAGATGTATTAAAAGTAGGGCATCATGGGTCTAAAACAAGTACTAGCAAAAGCTTTATTAATAAAGTAAAACCTAAATATTCTATCATTAGTGTTGGAAAGAATAATAAATATGGTCATCCAAATAAAGAAGTATTAAATAATTTAGAAAATTCAAAAATATATAGAACTGATCTAGATGGAAGTATTATATTTAAGATAAAAAACAATAAATTAAGTATTGCAAAGTGTATGCCGTGAAAATAATAATATGTTATAATATTATTAGGTGATAATGATATGGAAGAAGAAATGATAACTATTGCGAAAAAACCTGGAATAAAAGATTGTGTTAGAATTAGTAGTGTGAATGATATTCCTGATTTCTTAAAAGAAGTCGTAAGAGTTGAAGGTGAAAATTTGATTCTTGATTGTCTTGAAGGAGAAGAGAGATGTCCATTGGGTTCAGTAATTGCTTTTGAAAAATTGGAAACTGGAAAAATGAACGTATGGAACAAAGCTAATTGGAAAGAAACTACACAAGAAGTTGATGGAGTTTTTTATGAATTACCAAAACCAAATTTTGCTGTTAGAGTCACAGATACTATACCACAAAGTGTTATTGATGGATTAGGAGACAGATTTAGCATATTACCTACTGGAGAATTTCAAATTGATGCTGGATGGGGGCTTGTTAAATGTGCACCTTATAATGGATATATTGTTATATATGGTAAAAAAGAAGATGGTAGCTTAGATGCCAATTTCTTAACTAAAGGAACACCTTCATTTGAACAGTATTTTGTTTTAGATGAGAATGGTGAATTTGTTCAATCACTTCAGGAGTATGATGAACAATTACAGAAGAATATGTAATTAGAATTTTGTATATTTTTAAGAATTGTTTTAATAACAATTCTTTTTCTTTGCCTAAATTCGTATACATAAACGTATGTACCATAAATATGAATTAGTTGATACTATAGAAGATGAAAATAATAAATTGGGGGTTGAAACATGTTCACCATAAAAAAGTAGTATGATATAATTAATTTAATAGGAAGTGAATGAAATGATTCAAAGAGTTTTAGATGAAGAAAAAGCTAATTATTGTGATAAATTATTAACAAAATTAATTCAAGATGAAAGACAATATGATGAAAATATTGATAGTAATTTTGTAGTTAATGATTTTTATAGAAATGTTATTAAAGATGATAGAAATTATTTATTATGTTATATAGAAAATGATGTAATAGTTGGATATATATATGTTAAATATATTAAAACTGATGAGGAAGAGAAGTATTCTCTTGATGCTTTATATGTTGAAGAAAATAATAGAAGACAAGGAATTGCTTCTAAATTAATACAAGAAGCTTTAAATACTATTAAATCTACTGATATTAACTGTGTTGAAGTAAATGCTCTTTTTGATAATAAAAAGGCGATTAATTTATATAAAAAGTATGGTTTTAATGAATTTAAAGTTATATTTAGACAAAAAATATAATGTTGTAAATATGTCTAATAAATTTTTAAAATTGTCATATATATGGTAAAATTATTAATGACGGAGATTTTATATGAAAAAAGTAAAACTTAGAAAAAATAGTTTTATAGAGGGTACTCTAATCGCGAGTATAGCTATTATTTTTATTAAAGTTATTGGAGCTTTATATGTAATACCATTTTATAAAATAGTAGGTGAGAGCGGTGGTACTTTATATAGTTATGCTTATAATATTTATAATTTATTTTTAAATATTAGTACTGCAGGTATTCCTGTTGCGATTAGTATGATTATAAGTGAATATCTTGCTTTAGAAAAATATGATGCTAAGGAAAGAAGTTATAAATTAGGAAAATATCTTATTATGATATTATCTTTTGTTTCTTTCTTGGTTATATTTTTTGGAAGTAATTCATTAGCTAGTTTTATTTTATCTGGTAAAAGTGATGGGCATAGTATTGAAGATGTTGCTTTAGTAATTAGGGCTATATCATTTTGTCTTTTAATTATTCCTTTTTTAAGTGTATTAAGAGGATATATGCAAGGACATAAGTTCATTGCATCAACTAGTACTGCTCAAGTAATAGAGCAAGTTGTAAGAATTATTATTGTTATATTAGGATCATATTTATCTATTAAAATATATAAAACATCTATTCCAATTGGTGTTTCAATAGCACTTTCTGGAACGTTTTTTGGTGGATTATTTTCATATTTATATTTAAGGAGAAGAGTTGCACTTAATAAAGAATCTTTTCCTGTAAGTGATACAAAAGATAGAATTAGAAATAGAACAATTGTTAAGAAGATACTTATGTATTGTATTCCTTTGGTTGTTATAGCTATCACAGAGAATTTATATACTCTTGTTGATATTAAACTTATTATTAAAGGGCTTACTAAGATAGGATATACTACTAAAAATGCTGAAATAGTTTCAAGTGTTTTAGCAACTTGGGCACCTAAGATTTGTACTATTATTACAAGTATTTCTATAGCTCTTACTACTAATATAATTCCACATGTAACTTCTTTATATGTTAAAGATGATAAAGAAGGAGTTATAAATAAGGTAAATGAAGCTCTTAGTACTGTATTAATTATTAGTATCCCAGCAGGATTATTAATGATATTATTATCAAATGAAGCATATTATTTATTTTATGGTAGTAGTTTATATGGTAGTCTAGCTCTTAAGATAACTGCTATTATAAATGTGTTATTTTGTATTAATTCAGTATTAATAAGTTCTTTACAATCAATGAAGAAATTTAAAGTAATTTATATAAATACTTTTATTGGATTACTTGTTAATGCCTCTTTAGATATTCCAATGATATTATTGTTAAATAAATTTGGATTTGATGCTTATGTTGGAACATCTGTTTCTTCATGTATTGGATTTTCTATTTCAATATTATTATCTGTTATATATTTAAGAAGAAAGATGCACTTTAGTTATTGGAATGCATTTAATACTGTTAAAAGAATGATTATTCCAGTTATATGTATGATTGTTCCAATTATAATATCTAAGATATTTATTAAATATGATTATAATTATTTAACTTCATTTGTATCATTATTAATTCATGGAACTATTGGATCTATAATTTATTTAGTAGTTTCATATAAGAGTGGTGCATTATATAGTGCATTTGGACGTGAATATGTTCATAAATTATTAAAGAAAGTACACATTATGAAAGGTTAGTTGTTATGTATCCAAAAGTTAAAGTAAACATTAAAGGTATAAATGAAAATATTAAAAAAGTTAAAAAGTTATGTAATAAAAATAATATAAAATTGAATGTTGTTTTAAAAGTATTATCTGGTAATGTAGATATTGTTAATGAAATAGATTTTAGTAATGTTGATAGTATTTCTGATTCTAGACTAGATAATTTAAAAAAGTATAAAAACATAAAAAAAGAAAAGTGGTTGATTAGAATACCATCTTTTAGTGAAATTAAAGATACTATTAAATATAGTGATGTTAGTTTTAATAGTAGTCTTGATACTATTAAATTATTAAATGAAGAAGCAATTAAGCAAAAGAAAAAACATAAAATAATTTTAATGTATGAACTTGGCGATTTAAGAGAAGGAGTAGATTACTCTGTTTTATCTATGCTTGTAGGTGAAGTTAAAAAGTTATCTAATATTATTATTTATGGTATTGGAGCTAATTTAACTTGTTATGGTGGTATTGAACCAACTTTAGATAATACTGATGAATTATTTGACGTTAAAAGTGCTATTGAATATGAAAATGAAATAAAGTTTGATATTGTAACAGGAGCAAATTCTAGTTCATATAAACTTCTTTCTAATGGTGATTTGGCAGGTAAAATGAATTATGTCAGATTTGGAGAATCAATCTTTTTAGGAATGATTCCTGGCTATTATGAAAAGATTAAAGATTTAAATCAAGATAATTTTATTATAGAAGCTCAAATAGTTGAATTAGAAGAAAAACCTAGTGTTCCAAAGGGAAATATACTTAAAAATTCTTTTGGAGATACTCCTGAGTTTGTCGATAAAGGATATAGAGTAAAAGCACTAGTTAATATTGGTAAACAAGATACTGGCCTTGGATTAAAACCAAAAGATAAAGATATTATTATTCTTGATGGAAGTAGCGATTATTTATTATTAGATGTTACTGATTCAAAAAATAATTATAAATTAGGTGATATTATAAAATTTATTCCTGACTATGAATCACTTCTTAAAGTTATGACTTCTTCTTATGTTAAAAAGGAAGTAGTCAAATGAGTGATTTAGATATTATTTTTGCATGTAGTGATGCAGGAATACATGTTGATGGTTCTAGGGAAGGTGCGCTTAATTTATATAATAATGTTGACTATAATAATAAGATTAAAATAGTACAAAAAGATTTTGTTAAAAATAAAAATGTTGATAATAAAGAAAAGAATTTAAAAGAAGTTAATAGTTTTAATAAACAATTATATGATAAAGCAATTAATATATTAAATAAAGATCATAAATTATTAACAATAGGTGGAGATCATAGTATAGTTATTGCTTCTGCTTTGGCAGGAGTAAAAAAGTATGAAAAAATGGGTATAATATGGATAGATGCTCATGGGGACTATAATACTTTTGATACAACTATTACAGGCAATTTGCATGGTCTTCCTCTTGCTGTAATAGATGGTTATGAAAAAAGAAAGTTAATGGAATTTCATAATGGTAATAATATTAGTCCTAAAAACACTGTTATTATTGGTGGAAGAGATTTTGATAAGAACGAATTAGATAATTTAAATGATGCAGGTGTAAAGATTTTTAGTATTGAAGATATTAGAAGTATTGGAATAAAAAAAGTAATAAAAGAAGCTTTTAAAATAGCTTCTATGAATACGAATTGTGTTCATGTTAGTTATGATATTGATGTAATAGATCCTTTATTAGCACCAGGAGTATCTATTCCTGCGATTAATGGTATTAATGTGGAAGAAGCATATCAAATAATGGATGAACTATTAAAATATAAAAATATGATAAATACTTTTGATATTGTTGAGTATAATTCTCTAAGAGATAAGGATAATATTACATATAATATAACAATGAAATTAATCAATACTGTAATATCAAAACTATTGTAAACTAGAATTGATAAAATAATAAAAATATGTTAATTTAAATTGTAAGTTGTTGTTTTAAGGAGGTATTTATGTTAAAGTTTTATCTTTCATTAATAGTTGGTAGAATTTATTTATTTTTTGCCAAATTATTTCATAAAGAAAGAAGTGACAAGGTAGCATTTTTAATTGATAAAATTTGTCCTGATTTTTTAACGTATGTAAAAAGGCCACCTCTTGTAGTTATGGTTACTGGAACAAATGGTAAAACTACTACAACTTCTTTAATAGCAAATGGTTTAAAAATAAGTGGAAGAAGTGTTTCTTATAATGATTGGGGTGCTAATTTATATAGTGGTCATATTAGATGCTTTCTAGAAACAGTTAATATATTTAATAAAAGCATTAGAGATGCTATTGTTTTAGAAACTGATGAAGTTTCAATTGGTAAATCTTTAGAAAAAATAAAACCTAATTTTATTGTTGTTACTAATATATGTAGAGATTCAATTAGAAGAAATGCTTATCCTGAATTTATAGCTAATACATTAAAAGAAGAGTTTAAAAAATTAAATAATACTACTTTAATATTAAATGCAGATGATCCAATAAGTAGTTTTATAGGTTCAAAATTACATAAGTTTTATATAAGTGTTGGTAATGTAGGAGAAAAAGCTAAAGAAAATAGGGCTAATGATTTTACATGTTGTCCTAAATGTAATGGTAAGATTATTTATGAATATAGACAATATAGACATATTGGTAAATTTAAATGTAAGGATTGTGATTTTAGAGCAATTGATGCTGATTTTAATGTATCAAAAGTAGATTATCAAAATAATAAGATTACTATTGATAAAAAAGAGTATAAATTAGTTTCAAATACAATATTTAATGTTTATAATGAAGCACTTGCGATTGGATTTTTCTACGCTTATGGTTTTGATTATAGTGAAATAAGTAATATCTTTGATAATCTTAAAGTACCAGAATCTAGAGAAAATTTAATTGAAGTTTGTGGAATAAAAATTCATTTACAAATGGCTAAAGGACAAAATGGTTCAGCTGCTTCTTCAGTGTTTGAATCTCTTGTTAAAGATGGTAAAGATAAAAGAATCATATTAATTTTAGATGAAGATTATGTTTCTCATGTAGAACTAGATGCTGAAGAAACTATTACATGGTTATATGATACAGATTATGAATTTTTAAATAATCCGTGTATTAAGCAAATTATTATTCCTAGTAAACTAAAATACGATTATAGTTTAAGATTAAAAATGGCTGGTATAGATAAAAAAGTTTTTTCATGTATTGATAATTATAAAGAAGCATATAAGAAATTAAATTTAAAAAGAAAAAGTGATATTTATATTTTATATGAAGTTGATGATAGACCTCTTGCTTTACAACTTGCTCACATTTTAGTTAAAGAAATAGAAGGTGTTAATAAATGAAAACAATAGAATTTTTATTTCCTGAATTTTCTAATTTATATGCTGACAAAATGAATGTAGAATATTTATTAAAATGTAGTGAAAAAATTAAAGTTGTTTATACTTCTCCAGGAAGTGAACCATATTTTAATAAGCATAAAGTAGATATGATATATATGGGATCTATGAGTGATTATAGGTTAAAAGAAGCTGTTAGGTTATTATATCCATATAAAAATAAGATAAATGAACTAATAGAAAAAAATATTATTTTTCTTATAACTGGTAATGCATTAGAAATATTTGGTTCATATATAGTAGATAAAAATGATAAAATAGATTGTCTTGGTATCTTTGATTATTATTCTGAAAAAGATATGACTAAAAAACATGCCTCATGGTTTATTGGCGATTTTGAAAATATATCTATTATTGGTCATAGAAATCAATTTGGAAAAGTATTGAATATTAATAATAAATTTATAAAAAAATTGGGTGGTTATGGTATAGATTTTGATGGTTCTAATGAGGGAGTAAATATAAATAATTTTTATGGCACTTATTTATTAGGTCCATTCTTGATAATGAACCCAGTAT
>JAEEGL015973806.1_pt1 | contig 13088 bp, 10 predicted proteins | sample 9134231 | NCBI WGS metagenome assembly JAEEGL01 (sample SAMN16246548, study PRJNA631951) | gut metagenome | biome: gut microbiome; feature: rumen; material: fiber-attached | host: Bos | place: Iran: Karaj | collected 2018-10 | reverse complement strand
CCACGCTTGGGTGATCGGCATGTACGCCAATAAACAACTTCGGTGCATTCTTTGGTACAATCACGTCATCCAATGCAGGGCCGTAGAGTGAGCATAGGAAAGCTGGCATCAGTTCAGGAGTAGCCTTTACGGTAGCATTTACTACCACACCGCCACCTGCTGAATAGCCCATAAAGCCAATCTTGTTTTCATCTATATGCCATTCTTTGGCATGGGCTTTCACAATCTTCATCGCCTCCAAAGCATCGTTCAGCGCATTGTCAATCTCAGGATCACCACCTTTCAATACAGATGGATTGGCATTGGCATTCTTTATTTCTCCAAATTCAGTGACCGTTATTCTGCGTGGCATACCTTTGCTGGTATCCACTTTGCTCATGTCAGGGAATCCGTTTCTCAGTCGGTATTTCAGACCTATGGCGGCTATGCCTCTGGCATTCAGCCAACGGGCAATGTCTTGAAATTCGCTTTGCCAAGAGAGAGATACCAAAGCCCCTCCAGGACAGATGATTACTGCAGTTCCAGTTGCCTTGCTGATTTCTGGTAAACTGATGGTAAGGGTAGGGTCGTTTACCTTTTCGTAATTTACAACCTCACCAATGTCATTAGTCTTCACTATTTCATTGTTGTTGATGGATTGGTCGTAGAGACGTATGGTTTTTGTTTTGTCAAACCCCTTTTGGGTGATTTCCCAACCTTCAAAGTCATTGCCTTTATCACTATAACGGAACAGGTTTTCGTATTGTTTCTTGCCCTTCAACTGATAATCCAACCACGTTCTTGCCATTTGTCCGAATGCACCACCTTGGTGGTCTTGATAAGTGGCCGTATGTCCCACACTAGGATAGGTGGCCAGTACTACAGGCACATGATTAATACGTTTGAAGTCATCTCTGCCGTTAGGCGCCGCATCGTCTTTCTCGCCTCCCAACATATAAATGATGGGCGTAGTCAGTTTTTGCAGGTCATCTTTAGTAATCATCCCGTTCAAAGGACCACCATTGATGAAAGCACCAGTATTCATACCAACCACCGTCTTTATACGCTCATCTCCAAGGGTACCCATAATCAGTGCCTGGATGCCTCCGCAAGAGTAACCCATAGCTGCAACGTTTTGGGTGTTCACTGTTTGGTAGAACTCGCTCCCTGCTCGCAGGTTTTCTTTCTCCAACCAGTTCAAGGCAGTGTTTTCCAACGATTTGGCATCACCTGTCTTCAAGGTTGATTTCTCGTCATCCAACTCCCACACTTTTGCCTCATCTGGGTCATGCTCAATGCGCCATTCACCTACTGCCATCAGTACATAACCATGCGATGCAATCTCTGTTAGGAACTTGGCATAAGGTTGTGAACTGCGATAACATCCTCCATTACCAAATAAAACAACAGGCAAAGCGCCCTCCACCTTACTGGCCGATTGTAAGTCGTCAGGCCTATAGATAGTGAATCCAGGCAATCCAATGTCATCAGTCATTACAGCTTTGTAAGGGCCAGAGCCTCCTCCGTCCATCATGGCACTATGCTTTGTCTGGGCTTGGATGTTCATCCATCCAGCCATTACTAATGTCAATGTAATTATAATTTTGTTCATAGTCAATACTTGGTTTTCTTATGCAAATATAATGAAAGGCGGATACAAAACCAAATTTATCTGATATAGTTAAGGGCGCAATTTATTATCCGAAAAAAGTTTATTTTTCGGGAAGTCTACGTGTTAGCTATTCTTTTAGATATCCCTTCAGCTGTTTTTCAAAGATGTTGCGTTCCACAATACGGTAGTGTGGTCGATAGGCTTTTTCGTAGCCCTCACTATGATGCACGGCTTCTTCCTGCTCACTACATTCCTTGAGCAATTGTTTCAGTTCATCATTTGCCGCAACGGGCAATTGCTTTTTTTCGATCACATTTACAATCTTGCTCCATTGCTCAGACCATTTGTCTGCACGAGGCGCTACATGATTGGCACTCTCCACAAAGGCATCCAATAGTTGCTCAGCACTGATTTTGCCGTCGGCAACGGCATTGAGATATACTCTTATATATTTACCCTCACTTCCAGTAGGCTCATAATAGGCTCCCGAGTTTTCAGAAGCCTGCTCCATCTCGCTCATCAAGTAGTTGCGTGCATTCTCCACATTAGGTATCATGTGTCCAGGACCAAATCGTTCTTGGAAAAAACTCTTATACACATCCTGTAAGGTAGCTTGTGGATATTGACTCACCAAAGTCCTTACTGAGTTCTCGATCTGTTTACTTTCTCTATCTTCTGTACAAGCGTTAAAGCATATTGCCACCATTGTTAAACCTATTGCCAATAACTTCTTCATGTCATTTTGTATTTCACATTGGTAAAGATAGTGTTAGTTTTTGTCATTTACAATAGATTACTGTTTTTTCTGTACTTGTTTTGACAAAGCGTTAGAGATATTATTTTTCCTCACGAGGGGAAAAAAACTAACGAGGGAGATAATCTTATAAATGTCAATGCATAACGAAGATGTTCTAAATGTCGATTTTTTATTTTTAGAAAGAAATAACCTACAACCTTACAACCCCTCAAAATACATGATGATACTTATGAGTTATCAGGTTGTAAGTAAGGTTGTAAGTAATCTTTGGCGACTAAATGAGCTACTTGCTTAAAGGCTTCGAGAACTCTTATCACTACTATCGAGCTACGCCCTGAAATCTAAATTCTCATGAGAATTTTGCCATCAGCTACCACTAAACGGGTGGCTTACTTCGGGTAACCCAACCTCTTACTTCCTTTAAACCGTCCTCTTACTTCCTTTAAACCGTCCTCTTACTTCCTTTAAGCAATGTTACATGCAACTTACAACCTTACAACTCAACATACAACCAGATAATGCTTTATTATCAAAAGCTTTTATGCAAGGTTGTAAGGTTGTATGTTTATAATAAATCTAATGCTATTTTTGCGCACGCTTCGGCATCTGCCAACGCATGGTGATGATTTTGCAAATCGAAGCCACAAGCAGCAGCAACAGTATGCAACTGGTGGTTGGGTAGGGAGTGACCAAACTGCTTGCGAGCTGCCGTTAAGGTGTCAAAAAACAGATAGTCAGGGTAGTCCAATTGATAGACTTTAAAGACGGCTTTGAGACACCCTTTGTCGAAACAAGCATTGTGAGCCACAAAGGGTACATCATTTTTGTCAGGGAATGCAGTAGTTATGCGTAGCTCGATCTCTTTCCAAACCTCTGGGAAGATGGGGGCATCGTCAGTATCTTTCTGAGAAAGTCCATGAACCTGCTGACACATATAGCTGTAGTAATTAGGTTCTGGTTGGATTAGGGAATAGAAAGAATCAACTACTTTGCCATTCTTTACAATGACAATGCCAACAGAACAAACACTGCAAGGTTGCTGGTTTGCTGTCTCAAAATCAATGGCTACAAAATCCCTGAGCATTGGTTGTTACATGTTTTATTAAAAAGAAAGAGGGTGTGCCATACTGCAATAAAAATATGGCACACCCTGCTTTTATTCAGTAAGTTGAGCTATTATCTGTCAACTGCAGTGAAGTAAGGAGCTGCATCACCGTTCTCCTTGGTGATGTAGATATCCATTTGTGCGCCATTAGCCTCACCTACAAACTTATAGTCAGTACCGTTTGAGGTCTTGCGACTTCCAACGCTTACTGCCTTCGTGCCTTTCATCATGTCATAGGTAGAGATAGCTGCATCGAAGATAGCTGTCTCTTCTGCTGTAGGAGCCTGCTGAGCTGAATAGTCAGCCAACACCTCGTTCTCACCCTCGATCAAACCCAATGAAATCAGTACACGATCAACAGCAGCTGGCATCTTGTCCATCAAAGAGCTGCGAACACCTACACATTGAGGAATCTGAGCGCCAGGAATAGCTTTCTGCAAATCACCTACACTCTGCTTGATGCCACTGCTACCACTGGTGCAGAAAGGAACGACGATCTTGCCATTGAAATCAGTGTTGGCAAGCAAAGTCATGACAGGACGTGCATAGGTACCCATCCAGATAGGATAGCCCAAGAAGATAATGTCATAATCTGCTACGTTGTGTGCCAAGGGCTTCAACTCAGGCAGCACGTTGCCTTGAATCTCTTCTTGTGAACGCTTGATGAGCTCGCTGTAGTCAGAAGGATATGCGTTAACTGGAGCAATAGCCTCGATATCGGCACCTGTCTTCTGCTGGATGTACTCAGCCATTTGCTTAGTTGTGTTAGTTACTGAATAGTAGAGTACCAGTACTTTCTTGGCAGGCTCTTCTGCTGCCTGCTCTGTCTTAGGTTTTGATGCACAAGCTGTTACCAACATGCCTGCCATCAGCATCATAAATAACTTTTTCATTTGTCTAAACATTTTAATACTTATAGTTTTAACCGTCTGCAAAATTAACTAAACTCTATCATATGTGGTATATAAGTGACTCAATATTTAATCTTTTTTTATTATCTTTGCTTCATAGATGAAAAGATTATTGTTCATAAGCGTTGTTTTCGTGGCTCTTGCCATCCTGTATTTCAGTACTGTGCAGTGTCACAGCAAGTTAGCCTATCCTGTGGCTTTCTTGGCTCTGATGGCCCTTATTGACTATAAGCACATTGGTATATGGATGGTATACGGACTGGTGTTCTCTGCATTGGGCGATTGGCAAGGCACACAGGGCAATTTCTTCAGGCAAATGGCCCTTTTCGGTTTGGCGCATATAGCCTATATCTGCTATTTTGCCAGTAGGCTGGAGAATAAGGGTAATGAAAAAGCAGGGTGGACGACTTGGTTATGTGTCCTGATTGGTGTGGCAGCTTTTATAAAAGTGGTGCCGATGGTGCCATCAGGCACTCTAAGATCAGGCGTCATCGTCTATTGTTTGTTGATTTTGGCGATGCTGAGGATGGCTCTTAGGCAAAGGGATATTTGGTTTGCCTTGGGAGCCACTTTATTTGTGATATCTGATTTTATATTGGCTTGGAATAAATTTGTAAGTCCTATAGATCATGCTTCTTGGTTCATCATGGTTCCCTATTATGGTGCCCAGTGGTTGGTGTTTCTCAGGGCTACAAGCGTTGCATCAGGCGCTTTCTCATGTACCTCACAGGAATAATGACCGAGAGGGCTCCAACTACCAGAACTGTGATGAAAATCAGCAGTACATCAGTGAGATGCACACTCACAGGATAGGCTTCAACAATAAAGTTGTTGCCCAAAGAAATGATACCGAAATGGTGTTGGATCAAGCAAAGCACTACTCCAATCACGATGCCTGCCAATGCTCCATAAGCTGCAATGAGCCACCCCTCAAACATAAAGATACGCTCAATCAGTTGGTTGTTGGCACCTAAGTTCCGTAAGGTCTGGGCATCTTCTCGCTTATCAACAATCAGCATGCTCAGTGAACCTATCACATTGAAGGTGGCAATAATCAGAATGAAGGTCAGAAACAGATAGGAGATGAACTTCTCTATCTCCATGATACGAAATATATCGGCTTGTTGCTCGAAGCGGTTCTGCACTTGGAAGTCGTTGCCCAACATCTCTTTCATCTTGGCTTGTGTTCGGTGTTCATTGGCTCCTTGTTTCAGTTTTACTTCCATAGCTGACACCTCATCATGATAGCCAAAGAGCTGGCGAGCAAACGAAAGGCTAGTAAGGATATATCGTGTGTCGTATTTCTCTTGGTTGACCAAGAAAAGGGAACCAGGAGAATGCAGATAGCCTCTGGCAAAAGCTGCTCCAGGGTTGGCAATGTTTACTCGTATGTGCTGTTTGGGGGCAATAATGAGCAATGGGTCAACGAATTGTAAACCTGTTCCCAATGTTGAGGCTACTCCCATACCTAAGATTCCATAGTCCACCCCTTCTTCCTGTAAGAGAAATTGCTGTCGGCCATAGAGAATGCTGTCTATCTCGGTGATTTGGGTAAAGCTGTCATCCACTCCCTTGATGGTCACCATTAGTTGCTTGTCCTTATATTGTACCATAGCGTTTTCCTCGATGGTGGGCATAGCTGTCTCTACCTCTGGCATCTGGAGAATTTGACGTATTCTGCTGTCTTGCTGACTGAACACCTTGCCTTGTGTGGCAGTGATTTTCAGTGGGGCGTCGAAAGCAGTAAACAACCCTTCCACCATCTCATGAAAGCCATTGAAAACCGATAGGGTACAAACCATAGCGAGGGTAGCCAATGCTACTCCGCATACCGATATGGCCGAGATGATGTTGATGGCGTTGTGCTTCTTCTTGGCAAAGAGGTAACGCTTGGCAATATAAAGCGGGAGGTTCATCGATTGTTAAGGTATTCTTCCTCTGGACCTTCTGGGGTTTTGTAACCATCGCCCTTAGCCTCTTTGATGAGGTTGTCGATATGCTCTGCATAATCCAACGAATCGTCTGCAAAGAACTTCAGTTCAGGAATGATGCGTAATTGATGGCGCACCCTCTGACCAAGGTCATAGCGGATGGTGCGCATATTACTGCTGATATTCTTCAGTAACTCTTCTGATTTTTCTGAAGGGAAGATGCTGAGATATACTTTGGCGATGCTCAGATCAGGACTGATGCGTACACTGCTGACAGACACCAGTACGCCATGAGTGCCTTGGGTCTGTTTCTGAAACAAGTCGCTTAACTCTTTTTGAATCAAGCGTGAGATTTTATTCTGTCGAGTACTATCCATATTTATATGAGAATGAATATTAGGTTAATTAATGATAGGTTAATTAATGATAGGTTAATTGGTAATGTTTATTTGTTGATGTTTTTTTCTGATATAGAGAGCTATAGCAGCAATAGCCCCCAAGAGCAACAAACACAAAGCAGCATAGGCGATAGCCTCTGTAACATGAATACTCTGAGGGTCGAAGATCATCTGGATGACGTGATGGCCTGCTGGCACATAGAGAGTTCGTAATACATAGTCTGCACGAGCTAACTCTACAGGATTACCATCGATGGTTACTTGCCAACCATCGGGGTAATACACTTCAGAGAAGACTGCTACTCCATCAGAGGGGTTGGTGGTTTCATAAGTAAGACTATTGGGCTCGTAAGCAGTGAGCTCAATAGATGCATCTTCAGCCACATCAAATGAGGAAGCATTGTTCAAAGCCGATTTGAATAGGTTATCTACTACTGCTGTGACATGAGGGTTACTGCTTGTGGTCATGTCGAGTTCTTCGTCGGCATTGGCTACATAGCTTACTTCCTTGACAAACCAGGCATTCCCTAAAGCATAGGGATTCTCCAAAGGTAATTCTCTTTCTTTGGTAGGTAGGATGAAATACTTGGTGTTAAGCATGTTGAGGGCATGAAATTTGGATGGATCTACTTGCTCCATATCACCACCTGCCTCAGCGATAGCTTGATAAGCATCTTGCATCTCCGTTTTGAGGCATATTTCTATCAGTTCGTTATACCTGCGCAACTTAGCAGCATGATAGCCACCCACGTTCTTGTGCCAGTAAGAGGTGTTGTTCTCATTAAAAGAACTGACTGCAAAATTAAGCACGCGGTAGTCAAGGTCAGTATCTTCCAAAATATATTTATCAGCTTCGGTCTGCGCAAATGAGGTGGTACGTACGCTCTTGTCAACAAACAAGTCATCGTAGAGATAGCGCTTGTTGACTTGCCACATGTCAAATAAGCAAAGCAGAACAATTGCCCCGATAGTGAGTTCCTTGTGCAATTTGCCCATTTGGAAAAGTCTTAGAATAGCGATGCCTATGACAACTATGATGAGTGAGCGCAAGGCATCGGCAGAGACCATAGCGGCACGCATCTCACTAATATTGGTCATGATACCTGCTAACTCGTTAGCTGGAATTCCCCCTTGATCAACAGCACTTTGCAGCATTTGTGCTTCTTGAGCGGGAATGAGGTCGGTGAATGTTTCAGGGGTAAACCATATTAGTAGGCTAAGGCCAACAGTGAGGAAAAGAGGGACCAAGAATTGATAATTAATAATTGATAAATGATTATTCTCATTATCTTTTCCATCCATCTTGTTGTTCCCTATAATATTCCAACGTCCAATAATCTCCTTCAACGCCAACATCGCCAACAGAGGAATGGAAAACTCTGCAATGACGAGGATGGATGATACAGCACGGAACTTATTGTACATAGGTACATAGTCAATGAAGAAATCAGTTATAGGCATGAAGTTCTTGCCCCATGAGAGAACGATAGAGAATATGGTCGCTCCTAAAAGTGCCCATTTCATCGGCCCTTTTACGATAAAGCATCCCAAAAAGAAGAGGAACATCACAAATGCTCCCACATATACAGGACCAGATGTGCCAGGCTGATCACCAAAATATTGTGAGATGGAACCATACAGACTACTATATCGTGGGTTGGCTTTAGTCATAGCAGTTTCATTCTGGTTGATTGCCACTGAGGCTCCTCCCTTGAAATTGGGTACTAGTAGCGTAAGAGTTTCATCCACGCCATAACTCCATTGGGTGATGTATTCCTTGTCCAATCCGCCTGTAGCAGAGGAACCTGCAGAAGGATGCTGTGTCAGTTCGGTCTTGCCACGCATAGTCTCCAAACTATAGGTATAGGTGTGGTACAAGTTGCTGAGGTTAATGGCAACACCCACTAACCCTGCCACCACCAATACTGCTGAGGCTTTTAGGAATTGGGGCATTGTGTGGTTTCTATAAGCCTCAACCCCGTAAGCACTAACCATAAAGAGCATTACGAACAAGAAGTAATAGCTCATCTGCACGTGGTTGGATAGTATTTGAAGGGCCACAAACAGAGCGAAGACAATGCCTCCTTGCCAGATTTTTCCTCGATAGGCCCAAACCATTCCGGCTATCGTGGGTGGAATGTATGCTAAAGTTACGAATTTCCAAATGTGTCCTGCTGCTATGAGGATAAAGAAATAGGATGAGAATCCCCAGATGATACCTCCCAAAGCTGAAAGCCAGGGCGACATACCGAAAGCACGAAGCAGGATATAGAATCCCAACAACATGATGAATGTCAGGCGCACATACTCAGGAAACCATAGTTCATAGATATTGCCTACCTTCTTCAATGTATCGGTAGAGTCATATGACGGTGATATCTGATAGGTTGGCATACCCCCAAACATAGAGTTGGTCCATCGAGTACGCTCACCAGTACGCTCATAGTATTCCTTGGCTTCCTGACCAGCAGCTGCTCCTGCAGTAGTGTCGTGTTGGAAGAGTATCCTGCCATCAATGTCGGCTGGATAGAAATAAGCGAACGAGATAACGGCAAACGCCAATATAGCAATGATGTCGGGAATAATCTTCTTCATAATTGTTTTATCTTATTGCTGCAAAAGTAATAAAACTTTAGCAAAAACAGCTGCATATAGTAAACATTTAAGCTATGTTAGGCAAGTAGATGGTAAACGCCACCCACCAATGCTTTTACTACTCCTTTCATCTCTAAGCCGAAAAGCATGGAGGTGAGTTGGTGAATCGGCATGTTGGCTTCAACTGTTAAGGTGTTTACGTGCAGGTCACCTCTTTGCTGCAGAAGATTGACTACCATTGTCTCATCATCAGTAAGGTCAACAAATAGATTTCGTTGTATGGCTTCAGGTTTGGCAGAAGTCGTTTGCCACCCCATCGCGTTGACAAAGTCCTCTGCATTGGTAATCAGCGATGCTTTATTGTCTCTTATAAGGTTGTTGCATCCTCTTGATTTGTCATCATTAATTCTCCCAGGTACTGCAAAGCAATCTCTATTGTAGGTGTTCGCCAACGAAGCAGTAACCAACGAGCCGCCTTTTATGGCCGATTCCACCACAATAGTAGCATCTGTCATGCCTGCCACGATGCGGTTTCTTGAGATGAAATTGTATGGATCAGGCTCTGTTCCTGTAAGAAATTCTGTGAGCAATCCACCGTTATTTAACATTTCTTTGGCGGTTTGTCGATGAGCTGGAGGGTAGATTCTGTCTAATCCATGGGCCAATACTCCTATGGTTGGCAGGTGGTTGTCAAGGGCAGCTCGTTGGGGATGGATGTCTATGCCAGAGGCCAGGCCACTTACAATCATTACATCGGGGCATAAAACTGCCAAGTCTCTGACAAACTCTGCACAAAACTGTTTGCCATAGATTGTAGCCATGCGAGTGCCCACCATAGCAATTATATGTTGGCAATTCATGTCGACATTTCCTTTGAAGAAAAGAGCGATGGGGGCATCTTCACACTCCCTGAGTCGGGAAGGGTAGTGCTCATCTTTGATGGTGAGGCAGGTAATATTGTTCTTTTCAGCAAAGTTTAATTCCTTTTCTGCCCTTATAAAAGCATTGGGATTATCCAGCATGTCCACTAATCGCTGATTGATATCAGGTATCAGTTCACGCAAGTGAAATCGGTTTTCAAACACGGCAGTTGCACTGCCCACTTCATCTATTAGACGTTTGTCATTGATGTGACCAATGCCCTCACAAAGTGTCAAGGCAATGGCACAAATTCTTTCATCGTTGGTCATTGTTATGAAGATTTAAGTTTATAATTGGTTTATAAATATTTAGCAAATAGCTCGTCAAACATTTCTCCTCTTGTTAATACACCATTCTCTACACACACGGCATCAACTACCCCTCGCAGACTTAGTTTGTTGTCGCTTTTCCGGAAGATATCTTGATAGAATACAAATCTAATTCCGTCTCGTTGCAGGTAGAGTTTGCTCACAAATTCGTCTCCACTTCGCAAAGGTGTCTTGAATGACATTGTGATTTTAGAGACCACAACATCAATACCTTTTTGATGCAGTTCAGCAAAACTCACCCCTGTAGTCAGCAAGAACTCATGTCGGGTATGCTCTAAGTAATGCTGGTAGTTGGCGTTGTTGACAATACCTTGCAGGTCGCATTCGTAATCGCGTACCTTCATTTCCAACTCGTAGATGTATTTACTCATGGCTCTAATCCTTTAAACTGTAACATCTCATGGGTGCTCACCAACTTGAACAGCTTGTCGGAAGGGCGTATCTTCTCAACTTTCAAAGAAAAATGGTCGCCTTTATGCACGGTCTGCACAGGCTTGAGGTTAACTCTAGCTTCTTCCAAAGTGAGGAAGATAGCTCCTGTAGTAGGACCTGTTATCAGCACCTTGTCGCCCACATTAAGTTCGGCTGCTTCGCAAAGGAACTCGGCTACACCAATGTTATTAAAATATTTGATGCCCTTGCCTACATAGATTTTACGCTCAGTTGCTGCAGAACCGTAGGTGTGTGTCCACTCGCCTAAACGTTGTCCTAAATAATAACCATTCCAGAAACCACGATTGAACACGGTGCTGAGTCTTTCATCCCATGCTTTTATCTTTTCTTCAGAGTAAGTGCCGTCTATTACGCTCTTTATGGCTTCTCGATAACACTCGGTCACAATACGTACATACTCTGGCCCTCTTGCCCTGCCTTCTATCTTGAATACCCTGACTCCGGCATCCATCATCTTGTTGATGAAATGAATGGTCTTCAAGTCTTTAGGTGACATGATATATTTATTGTCTATCTGCAGTTCGTCGCCTGTATCTCTGTCAGTCACTACATATCCCCTACGGCAAATTTGACGGCATTCGCCTCTGTTGGCCGATTTGTTCTCTTCTTGCAAAGAGAGATAGCATTTGCCGGAAACAGCCATACAAAGGGCTCCGTGGCAGAACATCTCGATACGAACTTGCTGGCCGCTTGGTCCGCAGATGTTCTCTTCCTCAATGTGACGATGAATCTCTGCCACCTGCTCTAAGTTCAGCTCACGAGCCAAAACTACCACATCGGCAAACTGGGCATAGAATTTCAATGCTTCCACATTGCTGATATTCAACTGGGTACTCAGATGTACCTCTTGTCCGATGCTTCTAGCGTATGTCAGTACGGAAATATCCATGGCAATAACAGCACTGATGCCTGCTTCTTTGGCAGCATCCACAATGGTATGCATTTGTTCCATGTCTTCATCATAGACAATAGTGTTGACAGTCAGGTAACTCTTGATGCCATGCTCGTTACAGATAGCTGCTATTTCGTGTAAGTCGGCTATGGTAAAGGGGTTGGCGGAATGAGAGCGCATATTGAGTTGCCCTACCCCGAAATAAACAGAGTTGGCGCCTGCCTGAATGGCTGCCTGCAATGAATCTCTTGACCCAACAGGTGCCATGATTTCAAAGTCATTGATGTTATATTTCATAGCTTTGTGACATTTGAGTGTGCGAAGTTAGTGATTTTTCTTTATCTTTGCAAAATATTGATAGCATAGATGTTTGTGCGATTAACGAATCTTTGTTATACATGAAAATTGCAAATCTGGATTTTGGTGAATATCCTGTGTTTCTGGCACCGATGGAGGATGTTACTGATCCTGCCTTCCGTCTGATGTGCAAGCGCTTTGGCGCAGATATGGTTTATACCGAGTTTGTGTCGAGCGACGCCTTGGTGCGTTCTGTCAACAGCACGATGCGCAAACTGAATATCAGTGACGAGGAGCGTCCCGTGGCCATTCAAATTTATGGTAAAAACACCGATGCGATGGTGGATGCAGCCCGTCTGGTGGAAGAAGCACATCCAGATGTGATTGACCTTAACTTTGGTTGCCCTGTAAAGAAAGTCGCTGGCAAAGGTGCAGGAGCAGGGTTGCTTCGCGACATTCCCAAAATGCTGGAGATTACACGTGCAGTAGTGGATGCAGTGAAGTTGCCTGTAACAGTAAAAACGCGCTTGGGTTGGGATGATAACAGTAAAATTATCGTGGAATTGGCTGAGCAGCTACAGGATTGTGGCATTGCAGCTTTGACCATTCATGGTAGAACGCGTGCACAAATGTATACGGGAGATGCTGATTGGACTTTGATAGGAAAAGTGAAGGAGAATTCTCGTATGCGTATTCCAATTATAGGCAATGGAGATATCACTACCCCTGAGCGTGCCAAGGAGTGCTTCGACAAATATGGTGTGGATGCCGTGATGATAGGTCGCGCTTCGTTTGGTCGTCCTTGGATTTTCAAAGAGGTGAAGCATTATTTACAAACGGGTGAACTGTTGCCGCCTCTTAGCGCAGATTGGAGACTTAATGTATTGAAACAAGAGGTGTTGGATAGT
>JAEEGL014295970.1_pt1 | contig 13088 bp, 16 predicted proteins | sample 9134231 | NCBI WGS metagenome assembly JAEEGL01 (sample SAMN16246548, study PRJNA631951) | gut metagenome | biome: gut microbiome; feature: rumen; material: fiber-attached | host: Bos | place: Iran: Karaj | collected 2018-10 | reverse complement strand
TTGAATTGATAACAATTACACGGTAAGTAGGAGCTTTCTTAGCACCTAATCTTTTTAATCTGATTTTTAACATTCTTTTTTCCTTCTTTTATATTCGACTTTTTAGAGCCCAGCCGCGAACTCTATAAGTGTAACAGGCTTAAAAGAGGATACCCGTACAAATATAGATAACCACAAATAAAAAAAGGAATCAAGGGGCAATTTATTATGTAATTATATATTAAAGCTTTTCCTTGAGCCTTCTTCGTGGTACAAGCCGCCGCCGCAGATTGTTTCAACGACTTTTAATACAAACTCTCTTGAAGCGTCTGTACTATTTAAGAAGAATTCTCTGTTAGCAAGGTGGCGTATTTTAAAAATTGAATTTTGAGATTTATCAGCAGGAACAAATAATGACGCTACCTCTTTATCCAAAAGGATTTGCATCATATCGTTTCTGGATTTGACACCTTCCATAAGTTCATTATAGTTGCCGTTTATAGCCATTATACGACCGGAAAACATAGGGGCGGCACCTTCTCTAAAAAGTGCCTGTGGCTCATAGTTACATCTTGTTGTTAGACTTATTGTATGCCAAAGAATATTAATAACTACAACGCTTTTATCCTTGTCGTGCTCTACATATATATTCTCAGTTGTAATACCTCTTGATGAAAAAGATTGTTTTAGGGAATCAGCTATTGCTTTCAAGTTATCAATCATTTCAGAAAATATCTCTGTTGTATTCAATGTTGCATGTTGGTAGTCTAAGAACTGCTTATACATATGAGTTGATACAAGCCCAATTCTTTCTTGTATAAGTGTTGATTTCCTAAAAGATGTTTCGGAGTTATTAAAATTTTCGTAACCTTGAGTCAATATATAAAGCCTCCATACATGATTGTACACTCAAAACAATGTCAAAGTAAACATGATTTATTAAGATTTGTAAAATATCCTACGTATGACGTTATTAACCTATCCGAATGTGGAATTTATCAATTACAGGAGATTTTATCTCATGCAAAAGGTTCCAAGAAAGGAGTATTAAAAATGGAAGTTTTAAATTTAGTTTTATTCGGATGTGTATTTTATCTTGCACTAATAGGAATTCCTACTCTTTGTGAAAAAAGAGGGAAATGAGTAGGCGGATAATAGAAATAACTATATTAAAGGTAAGTTAACATGACTTATCCAATGAGTCCTGTAAGTTCTCCATTGGGTGATAACATATCAAGTTTTTTTTCTTCAGATTCAATATCGATTGAAGAATTATTTTGCAGTTTTGCAATATCTATGAAAAACTTTTCAAATAGAGCATAGAAAATTCTTGCCTGATTATCGTTATTTTGTATGAGAGCAAGCGCATCGTTTACAATTTGTAATGCTTCGTCGTATTCAGATTTTAGGATTTCTAGTCTTGCCATATAATATTTAGAAAGCAATATTATATTGAACATTGCTGAGTTTTCAGCTTTTTGGTATATATCGTTCATAATTATTGCAGCTTTGTGCTTTGCACCTTCCTGAGCATAACAATCAGCAATCAATAGTTCTGCGAATAGTTCAAGCTGTGTTTGATGAGTATCAGAAGCAAGTAGTTTTGCTTGATATACATTTTGAGCAAATACTTTATAATTATTACGATTCGTTTCAAATTCCTGCAAAAATAAATATATGATTTTGGTAAATTGTGTAGAATCTTCAGAATTTGAAGGAATAAATCCTTTTCCTGCAAAATATTCTTTCAGTGCTATAATTGCATCTTTTTCCGGCATTTCTGAATTGAGTGCAGCCTTTACTTTTTCAAAGAAATTATCTAGATTTGGATCCATAGTAATAAGCTTAGCAAAGGAGGCTAATCTAAATGTTTCCATTAAATGTGATACAAATAGGTTGGTAGAAAAACTTGCAGGTTTAATTTTGTCGATGATATCAGGTTTTATTACATCAAGTATTTCTTCTGCTACTTCTATACAGTTTCTATAATCTCCGATATTAAAAAGTATCTCGATATTTACAAGAGACAATAGTAAGAACCTTGTGTTTATGGCACCATTAACCGTTAGTGTTGGGTTAGGTATTCTTGTTAAAATGTTGTGTAGTAAAGTCAAAGCATCTGTATAATTAGACGAAATTAATGCTCCTTGTAACATAAGATTAGAAAGTTTTACAATTTTTTCATTGTTATTTTCTTTTATAGCATCTATCAGTAGAATATTTTCTATTGAATATATTTTAGCGGGTGAATATCCGTATAAACTCATAAGAATATTTTCATAAACTTCTTTTTTGTTGTTTTCAATATCTTCTTCGGAAATGTTGTCTCTTATGTGTTCAACGAGAGAAAGACAACCAAGGCAATTCTTTAGATAAGCGTCATAGTCGCCCAATGTCATTGAGTATTGTGAATTCTTCCAAAGGAGGAGGTATTCTTCTTTAAACATACCAATTTTGCCCATTATTAGCATAGTGGATGTTACATCTAATCCCTTACCGATTTTTGCTAAAATATTTTTGCATAAATAATCTTGTACTTCTGGTTTTACTGATAATTGAATAACCGGGCTGATAATATTGTAATTATTTATATATATAGATTTTGAGGTACTAGTTATAAATCCGGCTTTTTCTAGAAGTTCGATATTTTTTCTAATATCCTTGATCCCTAATACATCTAAGGTTTCTATATCTATCCTGTTACCCAGAAAAAGAGAATATGCGAGTATCATAGATGCATCCATATTTTTGCTCAGGTTTTTGAGGCGAGCTCTTAAAAGAGAAGTTAAATCAATAGGTAATAGAATAGAATTATTGCTTTTTATCAGGAGTTTATTTTCAAAACTTATAAGAATATCTTTTTCCTTTAGAAATTCCAATGCGTTATCAAAGTACAGTTTTGATCCCCTGTAATTTTCAGTTAGTTTTTCATAATAAAAAGAATTTATAAAGTCAGTTGCATCTTCTTTTATAGTAGAAAGTAATGTTTCAATATGTGCTTCTTGAAGCATAATTTCTGTATAAAAAGGAGTTCTTAAAAGTCCTTTAATTTTTGAATGGAGCGGAGTAGAACTATTCGTTATAAAAACAAACTTAGAATTTATTTTTCTGAATTTGTCGAAATAAAGTTCAAGAGTCTGTATAGTTGTATCATCCGCGTTTTCAAATCCTTCTATAATAACAACGGTATCTTTAAGTGAACCTAAAAAATTGCAAAAGTCTTCCATATATGCGAATCTTGCATCTTCTGCAGTTGCTGCTTTTCTGGGACGACCATTTAATAAATTAATAATTGGCTTAAATATTTCTACATCAAAATTTGGATCTAAAAATCGATTATGGGAGGGTAAGTCATAGTAACTTCTAAATAGCTGCTCAAAGATGGCCCAAGGTTTATAATTTAGTTCGGGAGTGCATATCGCTCTCACTACTTTTAACCCTTTTAACTCATAAAAATCAGTAAGTGCAGAAGTACTAGGCATGTTTTCCGCATCTGTACGAATTGATATAATTTTGTTTGAATCGATTAGGTTCAAAAGTTCTACAGAATTTGTTTTTTCAAATTTACATTTTGCATTAATATCAAAAATTTTAAATCCATATATATCGTCAGGTTCATTCCCGGAGCGAATCTTTTTTATGTCAGCTTTTTTTACTTCGATAGGCTCATCTTGATTAGAAGAACTTGGTGGTAGTATATACTTATCTAAAATTATTTCATAGAAAACAAGAGATTCGCCATCTTGTTCAACTGAGTATAATGAATCGGTCATGTATTCTTTTGAAATGTTATCTTGAACGTATTGATCCAATACAATTTGCATCCCTTTTAGATAACGTTTTTCATCTTTTTTAACGGTGAGAAGTTTTACATTACTTTCTTGAATCTTATTTGTTAAAAGTTCTTCTGATGTTTTACGAACGATTGTCAAATTTAGTTTTAGAGGAGTTGCCAGTTCGTCTATAACCTTAAGGTTTAGCGTTGTAAAAGAATTCAATATTTTTATAGCCAGTCTGACTGCTTTATTAACAGAAGTGGCAAAAGAAAGTTCTTTGTTAAAATTAACGACGTAGGTGTCTCCATATACAATAATACGAGCCTCAACTCCCTTCAATTGTGATATTAAAAGATTTTTTAATTTAATCTTAAATTTGTTATATAAATCCTGTGAACCAAGAATTCTTCTAATATTTCTAAGAGAGGCAAATTTTATGCTCATAGATGCGAATTCATCTGTTTCACATTCTTGGTATGCAATACTGGTTGCAGTCGGGAAACCGCATTTGCATTTTTCTGAAGATGTTGATATTACCCTGCCGCACTTTGAGCATTTTTCCAAAATTATATATCCGCAATTTTCGCAAACGGGACTTTGTCCCAATGTTCTGCAGTTCGGACAAACAAGGGTTAATACTTTATGACAATGCGGACAAGTGGTAGCACTATCAGATATATTTCTATGGCACTTAGGACATTCCATGTTAAAAATTATAGTCTAAATTTAAGCATTATGCTATACTTTAAAAGGAGGGCAATTATGACTTTAATTAACATTTTAATGGAACCTGCAATTCTTATAATTTCAGCATGTTTCTTGTTCTTTATTTTTTTAGTATTTGTTAATTACACTAAAGTTAAAAAAAACTTATCAGCAGTTTATCAATTTTTAAGATCTTTAAATTCTAAGGAATTGTCATATAGATTTCAAGAGCTTGACGACTTTATGGCTTCGAATAATTTTACCGCAACAGCATGGGAAGATTTTAAAAAGGCTCTGATTTTTCCGGAAAAATTGTATGTTGCATCTCAAAACCAAAAATCGACTGGTGATTTTAAATCTGAGATATATTTGACTATTGATGCTTCGTACTTTTTTAACGAAGAATCTCTTGTTTTTTCCAAGATAAATAATAAGTTTATTCAAACAATGCCGACTCTTTTGACCGGATTAGGACCGTTTTTTACATTTTTAAAAATGGCTATAGCATTTACTACAGTTAATTTTTCAATGGAATCAGAGGTTGGAAATTCTCTAAACGGGCTTATTGCAAATATTCAAATTGCAGCACTTTGTTCTGTGTTTGCGGTTGGTTTTTCACTTTTATTTATGTTTTTGGAAAAAATTATGTACAATAGAATGTGCAAAAGGTACTATCTAGCTATACAAAAGGAATTTATCAGACTGTTTAATGTTGTAACAAGCGAAAAATTCCTCATTGATTTAGTTAAAGAATCAAAGATACAAAACGCTACAAACGAAAAGTTATTAAAAGCTCTTCCTGATGATTTCGCAAAATCAGTAGCTAAAAGCCTTACAGAAACTACAACTCCATATTTGGAAAATATCCTTTACAGCCTTAATAAATTGAATGAATCAATGAATAATGGCGGCAATGGGGATGTTGTTGATAAATTGTTCTAAACAAAGAGGGATTTAATGAGAATAAGACCAAAATGCGAAGATAGCGGTGAAAATAATATATTTTGGGTTACAATGACAGACCTAATGACAGCCCTTGTTCTTGTTTTTATTGTGCTGTTTTTCTACACATATATGACAAGCTACTATGAGAAAATTCAGCAAAATCTTGAAAAGAAAAATGCCTCGGAGGCCCTCGAAGAAACCTTAAAAGAGCAAAATATTAATGCTAATATTGACAGAAACACAGGTGTAGTCAAGATTTCAGACTTAGAACTTTTTGATTTAAACAGTTATGAGCTTTCACCAAAAGGAAAGGCTTATTTGGACAAATTTGCACCCGCATATTTAAATTCATTATTTTCCAATAAATATATGAGTGAAAATCTGGATAAAATTATTATACAAGGTCATACCGATTCTCAAACATATAAGGGAAGTTTTTCTGATGATGAACAATACATGAAAAACATGGATTTAAGTTTAAAAAGAGCATATTCAGTCGCAAACTATATTACGAATACTCAATATAACAAATCCAACGGAAACAGATTAAGGAAAATGATAATTGTAGAAGGGGCAAGTTTTTCTAATCCGATTATTATAAACGGAAAAGAAGACTTTTCAAAAAGCAGACGAGTTGAGCTTAAACTTGTTATGAAGCAAAAAAGCAAAGAATAATACCGATTGCTCCGGATATTATTATATAAAAAATCGGGTCTTTTTTTGAATTCCAACTTAAAAGCAAAAGGACAAGCAAAAGAACAATTGCTTTTATATCTCTGATTGAAGGAGTTATAAGCCCGATTGCAACTGATGTCAGGAGGGCGCAGCTTATCGGTTTCAGAGATTCCAGCATTGATTTTACATAAAAATTTTCACTGAAGCGCTTGAGCAATTTTGACACTATAACTACAAGAATTAGGGACGGAATCATCTCAGAAGTTGTCGCAGCAAGTGAACCAAATATTCCGGCGGTTTTTAACCCTGCATATGTTGCAACATTTATACCGACTGGTCCCGGAGTAATTGATGCAACTGCAATCATCTGAGTAAGTTCTTTAATTGAATACCAACCGTATTCAAAAGAAAGATGGTATAAAAACGGTATCGTTGCATATCCCCCACCAAAAGAAAACAGGCCTATTTTAAAGAATTCTTGAAACAAAGCTGAATAAATCATGACCTTGCCCTCATAATTCTTTTTATAGATACGCCTATAATACTAAAAACTAAAATCGTGTAAACAGGGGATAAATTCGTAAATAAAAGCGCACACAGCGCAGATACAAATAAAATATAAAAAAACCAATCTTTATTTGTTTTTTGCCACATCTCACGAACTGTTAATGTAATAAGCGCAATGACTGCGATTCCAACTCCCCAAAAAGCTCCCTTTACATATTCATTACTTGCAATAACCTCTAAAACTGATGCCAGCAGCACAATACAAATAAACGGAACGAAAATTACACCAAACATAGCTGCTATAGCACCAATTTCGCCTTTTAATTTATACCCGACAAACATAGAGATATTGGTAGCGATTATTCCCGGTAAAGACTGGGACAGTGCAAAAAAATTCATAAGCTCTTCCTGGGATAACAAATTTCTTTTTTCGACAAACTCATTCGTCATTATTGGGAGTATTACATAGCCGCCACCAAGAAGTATTGCACCGATTTTTACAAATATAAAAAATAATTTTATTAGTGACATTAGACAGTCCTTGTTAGATTCCGACACTTAAACCGGCACACAAATTGATGGATTGACCTGTAACGCCTTTGGCTTCATCAGAAATTAAGTATTTAACCATGCAGGCGACTTCAATAGGCTCAACAAAGCGCCTTTGCGGAATACATTCAAGAATTTCATCTTTCGTCCATTCACCTTCGCCTGCAGAAGAATTCCCCATATCCGTATCAACCCAGCCGGGATTTATAGTATTAACGGTAACGCCATATTCTGCAAGCTCTAGTGCTAATGCTTTTGTCATACCGATTAAACCTGATTTGGATGCAGAATATGCACTAGCTCCGGCTTCTCCCATTACACCGCTAATAGAACCTATATTAATAATTCTTCCCCATTTTTTTAATTTCATATAGGGAACTGCTTTTGACGTCAAATACAGCGGGGCTTCAAGATTAACTTTTATTATTTCATCAATTTGCGTATAATCCGCATTTTCTACCGGAGAATATATATATTCACCAGCATTATTAATTAGAATGTCTATATTATTATCAGAAATGTAATCGCCTAATAACAATAACTCATTTTTTTTTGCTAAATCACAAATAAAGTAGTTTTTGTAAACTTTGAGTAAATCCTCATTCCTTCCGACAGTAAAAATATTACCGTCCAAATGATTTGCAATTGCTTTTCCGATTCCTCTTGTAGCACCTGTAACAAGTATGTTCATAAAATATCCTCAAGACAATATTACCATGAACAAACAGGCAAAGGCGCAGTCTTCAATAAACAAGACCGCGCCGAAATTTGTTGTTTGTAACAATTAAAACCTACAGGAACTGAGCCTGATACACATAATACGAAAGTGCTTCCGGCTGCCCCTCAGGTTTATTAGTTAAACCAAAAGCTCTTTGCGCTTCACTTCTTATACCTGCAAAATATGCCATTGCTTGGCCGTCTATTGCACTCTGACTTAATAATTGGATCGCGTTATTAAATGCAGCATAATCTTTTTCATAATCACCAGTTGCCTGAACACCTATTTGAGCACATAAGCTTGCCCATGGTACAACTTGTTGATTATTTTGGTTCTTAATTTGATTTTGAACTTGTGTTGAATACTCCTCATACATTGCAGTATTCAATTTTTTTAAATCATTTGTAGAACCGGTCGGTGTGATACCAAATTCGTCAAATGCTTCCTTAAGCGCACGTTCATTTGACGGCACTCTGCCCAAATAAGAGTACAGATTAGCACTTGTATATGAATATACTCCGTTGACTGTGAAATTAGACATGGAACACACCTCTTATATGATATATAATGTATATCGGCATAATTTCTAAAAACTTTAGGTTTTTTTGAAAAATATTTACAATTTGTTACAATAATGCTCAAAATGCCTATATTTACACGGCTTTATAGGGAAGAAACAAATCTCAGAATTCTGTTAAATGTTAAGTTTTGTAACAAACTGGCAAATTTTTGAAATTGGCTATGCCAGATATACTTTATATATATGTAAGACAAATAACAGAGAGAAAACAAAAGAGGAGTAAACCAACCCAAAATTGCATGGTAAATTCTGTTTGAACAAAATCTAATTAAACAGAACTATTATCACACAGTAAAAGAGAACTGCCCTCAAATAATGACTATATTGAGGGCAAACAGAGAGGTATTTTATGGCAGTACTAGACAGCTATAACATTAATGCTATGGCTACAAATATTTCACGAGATTTTTACATTGATGAAAATCCAGAAGTAGACAAATCATATGTTCTATATGACGAAATGCGGCTTTTTGCAATGGATATGAAGTCCAGAGTGACGTTTATTTCACGAACAAAAAATAAGTAAATTCTGAATATTTTTAAAATTACATTTATATTTATTCCCCAAACTTACTTATCTATTAGCGCCTGATTTAGCAATCAGGCTTTTTTTATGCTAAATAATCCAAAATTGCTCCGCCAATCTCTTCAGTCGGATCAAATTTAGCATTTTTAGGCGGATTTATAGAATCTTGTATTAACATTTTTACTAATGGTCCAAACGCATCTGGGATTTTTGTTTTTCTGTATATTCCGGCCAAATAAGTTTGAATGTTAGGTGACTTTGAATCATTATATTTTGAGAGTTCCGGATACAGTGCAGAAATTTTATCCTTGCTAACCCCTTTATCCAGCATTAAATTCAAGGCATACAAGCTTTCTATGACCTCACTCTCATTTTTGGAATTTATAAGTGTATTTTTAATTATAGGCAAAGCTTCTTCACGCTTTGATATTAGGCCATTAATCCTACTATTATCAAAAATGCAATAATTTCTTTCTTGATTTGGATATGAAACTACCATACTAAATATATTACATGCTCATAATAAAATATAAACCGCCTAAAGCGAGTGCCGGAACATAAGGAATATAACTGCGGTTTTCTTCACTGCGAATACTCTTCATAACTGATGCGGCAAGTGCTACACCGGTTATTATAAGTGCAAAAAGCCCTATATATCCTTGATTTATGGTTTTAAAATAAACTACAAATAACATAAAAAGTATCAATAAGATACAAGTTTTTTTGTCATTACTTTTGTATTTTTGGTACAAAAACATCGGAATGATAAATAGCATAGATGCAATAAGGCCATATAAAAGAACCGGTATAATGTTACTTATTCCTGCAATAGCACCTAACGCTCCGGCTACATAAGTATCAGCCTCACCCATTGCACGGCCTCCGGCTATTATATAACCAATTCTCGCAATAAATTCCAAAATCACAGCTCCTGCAATAATTCCAAGAATTGAGTACCAAAGAGCATGCCACCCACCTGTTATAAATTGATAAATACATCCGCTTATTGCCATGATTATTGCAATATTGCAATCAACAATTTTTTCTTTTAAGTCTGTTACGCACATAATAAGCAGGCATGAAACCCATATAGCAATGAATATGGCTTTTATAGTTAGTCCAAAAATTAAGTATATAAAGGCAAACATTCCCATTGTCAAAAGCTCTATAATCGGATACTGCAAACTTATTTTTTCTTTGCAAAAATAGCATTTGCCTTTAAGCAATATAAATGACAAAACAGGGATATTGTGCCACCAAAGTAGTTTGTGATTACATTTTGGGCATTTGGATGCGGGGAATATAATGCTTTCATCAGTTAATGAGCGCAAAATTACTACATTATAAAAACTTCCCAAACACAAACCGATTATACAAACCCAAAATAGGGAATAATACCCCATCAAATCCATATTATATAACTCCTAACAGAGTCGATTCTAAATCTGCTTCGGTAATCATATCATATAACATTGCAAAAGCTTTTTTCAACTTTCTTGATACTTGCATAGGGCTCACATTAAGTCTGTCTGCAATATCTTTTTGGCTTAAATCGTTATGATAATACAACTCTACTAAAGAACGATATTCCTCAGGCAGTCTAGAAATCAAATTCTTCAAAAGCATTTTTGTGTCTTCAATCTCAGAAGATTCTTTATAATCATTACTTGCCAGAACTTCCTCATATCCAAGGTTATCGCTATCTGAACGATAAATGTCTTCAAGAGAAAAAGTATGTTTTCTTCTTTCTGCCTGAAATGCCATATCAACTTGTTCCGGAGTTATATTAAGAGCTTCTGCGACAAAATCGCTTGTTAAATCATTCAATTCCTCTGTTGTCAAAGTACTTATAAATGAATTAATACGGAATGCAATTTCTATAATGTGGCGTGTCACTCTTATTGTATGTAGCTTGTCTCTCAATTAATTCTTCATTTCTCCGATAATTAAGCTACCGGCATATATTTTAAACTTGTCATTAGTGGATGATGAGTAACTGTCAATAGCTTTTAATAGGCCAATAGAGCCTGCTTGAACAAGATCATCGACAGGGTCGTAAGAACGTCTTGCGATTGTTCTTGCAATACGTTTTACGATTGGTAACATGCTTGATACAATAAGTGCTTTAGCCTTGGCTTTCTGGAAACTGCTTTCAGCCTTTTTATATTCTTCTAGCCACTGGGCAACTAATTCTTCTTTTTGTTTATAATCATCTTCTTGCAAAACCATTTCTCCAAATTCCTTAGTACATAATATCACAGGTATACAGGTTTTTCAATTTTATAGGTAAAAAATTAAATTTATTATAAAGTCGGCAAATAACATATATACAGTAGAAAGTACCGCTGCTTTAGTAGTAGATTCACCGACATCTTTTGCACCACCTCTTGTTTCATATCCTTGGGTTGCACAGACAAGAGCAATAAGTATACCAAATACAAAACCTTTTAAAATACTTATGTACACATCTTTAGTATTCAGCCAAAGCCAAACAGAATTTATGTATCTTGCCGGATGCAGGCCGATTGTTGCGTGCGAAACCAGAAGCCCTCCCAATATACCAATAACTTCTGCAATTATAACTACCATAGGTACGGTTATTGCTGCGGCAAGTATTCTTGGTGAAAAATAATAACCGACAGGGTCAACCTTTAGGGTTTTAATTGCATCTACCTGGGATGTAACTTGCATATTAGCGATTTCTGCAGATATAGCGGTGCCTGCCCGTGCGCCTATTGCGAGAGCAACAAAACCGGGGGCAATTTCTCTTATCATAACAATAGCGATAGAGCCTCCGACATATGCTTCTGCTCCGGACATCAGGAATTGCTTTGATACTTGTATTGCAATTACAGCAGCTGATACAAAGGCAATAACGAGTGATATCATCAGTGAATCATAGCTAATTTGGGCTGCTTGAGAAAGTGCATGACAAATGCGCGGCTTTCCGGACAGAAGATAAATAATACTTCTGTATAGATATTCTGAGCATTTCCCAAAAAATGTTATCATCTTGCCCTATGTCTCCCACTTTTATATTATACAACAATCTTATAACACGTCAGCAAGTCATACAATAGCGTATTTATTATTAAAAAAGTTTTGATTCCACATGTTATCGGAAGTTTCGCGAGTATTCAATAACAATGGTTTATTTCCAATGTAAAAATTTTATGGATGTGGGTTATTCCTTTACAGGATATAGTTTTTTTGTAAATTTATGTTACAAAACGGGCAATTTTTTCATATTTAATGTTTTTATATAAGTATAGTAGTGTGGAGGTCATTGTATGTTTGAAGTAAATAACGGAATTGCCAAAATCGATGGTAGTAAAGGAAAGTACGATAGCACGGTTACTAATCCGTCAATAAAATATGGAAGAAATGCCGTTAATAATTTTATAAACTATATGGAACAGCCTATCAAAAATGATAAAATGAATGCTGCACCGATTTTGGATTTTGGTATGAGTCCGACTGCTCCTGAGGAGAATGCTGAAAAAATTGATAAATTCTTAAAAGAAAATGATGAATACTTAAAATCATTGCCTCCTCTGGAATTTGAATATCGTTATATGCCGAATGTTAAGCGCGGAACTATCGATAAAGATGCCTTGATGGGAGCTGCGTATGAAGAAATGGGCAGAAAGCAGAGTGTTGATGTAAGAGAAATTGAAGGAATGTACGGTTCAAACAGCCCTTTGACTACAAAGCCACTTGATATAAATAATGACGGCAAAATCGATATAGGAGAGTACGGCTCGAATATTTTGGCGGCTGATATGTTGAGCAAATCAGAAACACCTGATATGAATAATATTGACGGAACAATTAACAATAAAGGATATAACGCAATTCTTGAATATACAAAAAAGAGTAATGCCGAAGCCGCAAGTAAACTTTATTCCAGTATCTATAAAAACTTTGATTTAGCAAACGCGGCTAAAGAATTCAAGTCTGAATAGAATTGCATTTTTTTTGTTAAGAAATGTAACAATATCAACAAATAGTGTTATAGAATATTTTCTTTGTGGCAATAAACAAATGTAAGGATACGTATAAAAAGGTTTGATTAGACATGTCACAAAAAGGTAGAGAGCACATATTGCATACATTTGCTCGAGTATT
>JAEEGL013639841.1_pt1 | contig 13088 bp, 12 predicted proteins | sample 9134231 | NCBI WGS metagenome assembly JAEEGL01 (sample SAMN16246548, study PRJNA631951) | gut metagenome | biome: gut microbiome; feature: rumen; material: fiber-attached | host: Bos | place: Iran: Karaj | collected 2018-10 | reverse complement strand
GCGATCCGACCAGAAGAGGAAGGGAGGCCTTCCTGAATTTGTGATAATCGAAGCGGGAGATGATGAACATGGCGGCGATGCCCGCGGCCGCGAACAACCCCTGGCGGAGCACGAAATAATAGGTCTTGCCCTGCTGATGATAGAGGGCGTCGGCGTAGCTCGCCGAATACAGACAGATCAGCCCGACGGCGACGAGCAGCACGACAAGGACGGTAAAGGGCTCGTCTATCCTGCCCTGCCGCCTTAATCTCTCGGCTTCCTTTTCCGGGAAGCTTATTACGTTGCCGGTGCGTTTTGCCATGCTTTCTCCGATCTTACATAAAGAAGTACGCCGCGGCCGAGGTCGCCACGGTTATGAAACAGAATACCAGGTCTATCTTTATCTCGCTCCAGCCGCACAGCTCGAGATGATGGTGCAACGGGGCCATTTTGAAAATCCTCTTTCCGTGAGACAGCTTGTACCAGCCGACCTGGAGTATGTCGGAAAGGGTCTCGAGGATATAGATTATGCCGACGGGAATGAGAACGAGCACCTTGCCCGAGGCAAAGGCCAGCGCGCACACCGCGCCGCCGAGAAACAGCGAGCCCGTATCGCCCATGAACACTTTGGCGGGGTTATGGTTGAAAATGAGAAATCCGCCGAGCGCGCCGCACAGTCCAGCGGCTATCATGGCGCTGGGGATATCGTTGTTTTTAAGGAGCAGCGCCGCAAAGAACGCGCACACCACCAGAGTAACGCCTCCGCAAAGACCGTCCACGCCGTCGGTGAGGTTCACGGCATTGTCGGCGCCGACGATTATGAATACGGAGAATATGAAGTAGAGCCACCACGGCGTTTTGAGCACGGCGCCGAAGAAGGGGATGTAATACTCGGGCTGTATGCAGCCGGTGATGCGCATGACGGTGATGAAAAGCACGGCCGCGGCCGCCTGAAGGGCCAACTTCTGTGGGGCGGTTATGCCCTTGTTGCGTTTTTTGCGTATCTTGGTAAAGTCGTCGACGAAGCCGATAAGTCCGAAAATGAGAGCGAGGCAAAAAACGTAGAGCGGCTTAAGATCTCCCACCGGCGCGCCCTTTATGAGCGCATAGACCAAAGCGGCAAGAGCGCCGCCTATGAATATAAGGCCTCCCATGGTCGGAGTGTTCTGCTTGTTCTGATGCCAGGTGGGGCCGTCTTCAAGGATCTTCTGGCCGAAGTGCAGCCTCTTGAGCATTTTTATGATGGGCGAACCGATGATCGCGGCGACGAACAGGCCGAGAACACATGCTGTCAGCGTTTCCTTCATACTCTATCCCCCAAAGTCAGCGGTAACAGGCCGCCACTTCCTCTCTTTCGTCAAGGTGATGCTTTTCGCCGTTGATCTCCTGATAGGTCTCGTGTCCCTTGCCCAGAAGCAGCAGGGTGTCCTCGTCGCTTGAAAGAAGAGCTACGGCCGTTTTTATCGCCTTGCGCCGGTCGGGCTCGACTATCACCTGCGCGGGCACTTTTTTCATGCCCTCGAGGATCTCGCGGATTATCTCATCGGGGTCTTCCCTTCTCGGGTTATCCGACGTCACGACGCAGATATCGCAGCCGCGTCCCGCGACCTCTCCCATTATGGGTCTTTTCGCCTTGTCCCTGTCTCCTCCCGCTCCGAAAAGGGCGATGAGTTTTCCCTTGGTGAACTCGCGCGCCGCGGCGATCACCTTTTCCATGCCGTCGGGCGAGTGGGCGTAGTCTATGATAACGACGCCGGGGCCGGGAGTGGGGACCACCTCGACCCTTCCCGGAACGCCGCCGAAACTCGGCATGGCCGCGGCGACCGAGTAAAGATCCATGCCCATCTCAAGGCAGCAGGCCACGGCCGCGAGGCTGTTCGAAACTGTGAACGAGCCCGGCACCATCACCTTCATGCGGGCGATATCGGTGCGGTTTATGGCTTCGTACTCCACCCTTCCGGGCAGATGCCGTATATTTTTGGCTATAACGTCGGCGTTGTCGGAGAAGGCGGAATAGGTCGTTCCGCCGAACCTCTTTATGAGCCTTTGAGAATACTCATCGTCGTAGTTGAAGACCCGCTTCTCGCAGTGCTCGAAAAGCTCCGCCTTGGCTTCAAAATAGCTCTCCATGTCTCCGTAAAAGTCCAGATGATCCTGGGAAAGGTTGGTGAAGATGCCGACCTTGAAGGTTATGCCCTCCACGCGCTTGAGCGTAAGGCCGTGGGCGGAGACCTCCATGACCACCGTGTCGCAGCCGGCGCTCTTCATATCCCTCAAAAGGGCGTAAAGCTCGAGAGAGTCGGGCGTCGTCCTGTCGCTCTCGGTCTTTTCGCCGTTTATCACCGAGCCAAGCGTGCCGATGACTCCCACCTTCCTGCCGGCTTGGGTCAAAAGGTGGTTTATTATATAGCTGGTCGTGGTCTTGCCGTTGGTGCCGGTCAGGCCTATGATATCCATTTCCCTTTCGGGATGGCCGTAGAAATTGGCGGCGATGTGAGCGAGCGCCGTGCGGGCGTCGTCCACCATGATGCATGGCACGCCCTTGACGCGCTTCGTGACGACGGCTCCCACCGCTCCGTTCTTGAGGGCGGAGGGGATGTATTTGTGTCCGTCCTGCTCCAGTCCCGCGACCGCGACGAAAAGGAAGCCCGGTTTCGCCTTTCGCGAATCGTAGCAGACGCCGGTGATCTCGGTCTCGGGATCAAAGCCGTATTTCCTGTGAGGTATGCCGCAGAGAAGGTCGGAAAGTTTCATTTCTTCTGTCCTTTAGTGTGAAGTCAGGCTGAGGTCGCTGAACTCGACCGTTATGACGGTGCCCTTGGGCACCGTTACGCCCACCGCGCTTTGATGGGTAGCCTGTATATTCCCTCCGGAGGAATAGGTCAATCCTTCGGTCTTGATGTAAAGCCCTATGTTTTCAAGCGTCCTTCTGGCATTTTCCACCGACATTCCGGAAACGTCTGGCACCAGAACCTCCGAAACGTCCTTTTCGCTGCCCGCGTAAAGCACCACGGTGGACAGCTTGGAGATCACCGAGCCCGCTGCGGGCATCTGATCGGTTATCACGCTGCCAGAGCCCTCGACCTTGTATTTGATGCCGTCGGAATCCAGCTTGGACTTGGCCTCGGACACCTGCATGCCGGTGAAGTCGCGCACCACGTAGTCGGCGTTTTGAAGCTCCTCGTCGGTATATACGGCCTCGACTCCGAGATAAGGAAGCGCCTCGCTCATGAACCTGCGTATGACCGGAGCCACGGTTATACCGCCCGTGTAGGGATAGACCTGCGGCTGGTCTATGAGTATCAAAACGCATATCTGCGGATCGTCCGCCGGAGCGAAGGCGATGAACGACGCCACGTACTCTTCCTTGTCGGAAGAACTTCCTATCTTTTCCGAGGTGCCAGTCTTGCCTGCCACGCGATATCCGATAGTGTAAGCGTTTGAGCCCGTGCCCTTCTTTACGACCGATTCTACGTATTCGCGCAGCACGGACGAGGTATATTCCGAGTTCACCTGTCTTACGACGGTGGGCTCGGTCTCCTTTATGACGTTGCCATTGGAGTCGGTTATGGATTTGACCACGTACGGCTGGTAGAGATAGCCGCCGTTGATGCACGCGCTGACCGCGGTGACCAGCTGCAGGGGCGTTACCGTGAAGCCCTGTCCGAACGAGCTTACCGCAAGGTCGACCGGCCCCATCTTGCTGAAGAATATGCCCGAGCCCTCGCCCGGAAGATCTATGCCGGTCTTTTCCCTGAGGCCGTAGGCCTCGAAATACTTGCTGAAATTGGTTATGCCTATGCGCTGTCCTATTTCTATGAACGCGCAGTTGCAGGAATTCTGAAGGGCTTCGGCAAGGCCCTGTATGCCGTGGGTCCTGGGGTATTTCCAGCACCTTATGTCCGTGCCGTAAACGTTGGTTATACCGTCGCATTCGAAGCTGCGTCTTGTCGCCGAGGCGTCCTCTTCGAGCAGCATCGCGGCGGTGACTATCTTAAAGGTAGAGCCGGGATAATAGGTGTCGGCTATCGCCTTGTTTTTCCACTGGGCGTAAAGAGCCGCCGTCCTTGCGGACGCGCGCTGTTCGTCGTCGGTTATCGAGGCGACGTAGGCCGCGACCTGTTCATCCGCGATCTTCATCGGATCGTTCGGATCGAAATCGCCCTTGGTCGCCATGGCAAGGATGGCGCCCGTCCTGACGTCCATCACTATGCCGCAGGCCTGATTGTTGACCTCGTTGTCGGCGATGGCCTGGGTGAGTTCTTTTTCGAGATAATGCTGCAGCACCTCGTCTATGGTCAGATGAAGGTCGGCGCCGTCCTGCGCCTCGTAATAGAGCTCCACGCTCTCGGGCATCTCGTCGCCCGCGGCGTTGACAGATGTGATTATGCGCCCGTTGACGCCGGTCAGGATCTCGTCGTACTGATATTCAAGTCCGTAAAGGCCCTGCTGATCGGTGCCGACGAAGCCCAGGACCTGCGCGAGGAAGCTGCCGTACGGATAATAGCGGGTCGAATCCTTTACGAGATATATGGAGTCCAGCTTGTTCTCCTTGACGAAGGCCCTTATGAGCGCCGCCGTATCGTCGTCCACTCCCCTTTTTATCACGGCGTAGGTCGATCTTGCCTGCACCTTGCCGAGGATGGAATCGTAGTCGAGCTCGAGGAGTTCGGAAAGGAAGGAGGCTATCTTCAGCCCCTGCTGCTCGTCATCTATCTTGACCGCCTCGAGGGTGACCATATAGGTATCGACGCTCACGGCGAGCGCCTTCATATTGGTGTCGTAAATGGTGCCGCGGTGGGCGTAAACGGTTATGTCCTTGGTCTGCTGGCTTTCGGCCTTGGCCTTGTATTTGCCGTTATCCACGACCTGGAGCTTGAAAAGCCTTATCCCTATCACAACAAAGCAGAGTATCCCGAGCACAGCCATGGTAAAGATGATGCGGCGGGTCGTTTTTTTGTTGGCTTTCTTTTGCTGTTCCATTCGGGCGCTCCTTTGCTGTTACCAAAAAAACCGGAGTGAGAAAAACGACGTCATTTCTCTCACCCCTCTCTAAGAATCTATGCTCGATCAGTTGAAAAATTCCACGATCTTCTCAAAGCCGGAAACAATGGCGGACAGCAGCGAGGGCGTGGATCTGGTCCCGCCCGATACCGTGATGTTCTCAGGCTTGCTGAGGTTGACGCAGACGATGTTGGTGTTGTCAGATTTTACCATACCCAGCCTGGACGTTGCGTACTCTTCCACAAAGGTGAGCGAGTACATCTTGTCCCTTTTGGTCTCGAGCACCCTGGCCTCGGTCTCGAGCGCAGTGATCTTGCTCTCGATATCCGCGCTCTGCTTCGTGAGCTTGGTGAGCTTTGCGGAATTGGCTATCATGGTCATCACCAGGGCGAACACCAGAAGAGCGCCGAGGACGTATTTGAAATACGGACGTCCTTCCTGTTTCGGCCTTTCTACCTTTTGGTTTTCGGGCAGCGCGACCGGGCCGGGAAGCGGCTGCTGCACCTGCGCCCCGAAACGTCTGTAATCTATCGCTCTGTTATCTCTTGCCATCATCGGCCTCCAGTTTTTCCGCGCCCCTCAGTCTCGCGCTCCGCGAGCGGGGATTGTTTTCAAGTTCTTCCTTCGTCGGCGTCACCGAGCCCAAAAGCTTGAGCGTCGGCTTTCTGCCGCACACGCACACCGGGAACTCCGGCGGGCATATACAGCCCTTCGCGTATTGTGCGAATATGTTTTTGGCTATCCTGTCTTCCAGAGAATGGAAGGTTATCACGGCTATCCGTCCGCCCGGGGACAGTCTTTCGACCGCCGCGCGCAGGCCCTTGTCCTCCGCGTCCAGCTCGCCGTTGACAGCTATGCGCAGCGCCTGGAACGTGCGCTTCGCGGGATGCTGCTTTTCTTTTTTCGCGGCGGCCGGCATGGCGCTTTTTACAAGCTCGGCAAGCTCGAGAGTGGTCTTCGGCGGCCGCTGCGCGCGGGATCGGACGATGGCCGCCGCTATGCGCGGCGCATAGCGTTCCTCACCGTATTTGTAAAGGATGCTTTTTATCTCGTCCTCCGACCACGTTTCGACGATGTCTGCCGCCGAAAACGGCTGGTCGGTGTCCATCCTCATATCGAGGGGGGCGTCCTTCATGTAGGAAAATCCGCGGGACGCCTCGTCGAGCTGCCACGAGGAAACTCCCAGATCGAAAAGAGCGCCCTGTATGTTATCTATCCCCAGCTCGTTCAGCTTGTCTTCCATAAACGAAAAGTCTGAACGGACGAATGTGATCTTGTCTTTATGCTCGCGCAGCCGCTCGGACGCCGCCGCCAGCGCGTCGGGATCCTTGTCGAAGCATATCAGTCTGCCGCCCTTGAGCTTTTGGGCTATCAGCAGGGAATGTCCGCCTCCTCCGCAGGTGGCGTCGACGTAAGTGCCCTGCGGGTCGACCGAGAGCATGTCCAGCGTTTCGGCCGCGAGGACGGATACGTGGGAAAAACCCATCAGAACCCGAGCTCCTCCATGACATCGGCTATGCCTTCGGCGGTCAGCATGCGGTTGTATTCACGCCAGCGCTCTGTATCCCAGATCTCGGCGCGTCCCTGCATACCGAGTATGGTGACGTCGCGGCTTATGCCGGCGAACTCTCTCAAAGGCTGGGGCAGCAGCACCCTGCCCTGTCCGTCGGGCACGCACTCGACCGCAGGCGCGCAGAAGAAGCGCTGCATCTTTCTCGACTGGGCCAGCGGCAGCTCGCCTATCTTTCTTTCGAACTCGTCCCAGTTTTCACGGGAAAAGACGAAAAGGCAGTTGTCCAGACCTTTGGACACGACAAAGTCGTCGCCCAACTCTTCCCTGAGCTTTGCCGGGAAGATAAGACGACCCTTTGCGTCAAGGTTGTGCTGAAATTCGCCTCTCATCTTTTCTCCACTTTCCTGAAAATTTGTGGCACAAAATGGCACATATAACCACTTATCACCACTTGTATGTTCATTATAACCAATGGTTTCGGATAAATCAATAGTAAATTTCAAAAAAATTGATCAAAAAATCCCGTTCATAAAGCTTTGGAATGCGCTTCCGAAGGCAAAAATACGGCTGCGGACAGGTTTCCATAATGTCAGACGCCGAAAGCGGCGCGCAAAGGGTCGGACGGGCGGTTTTTCAGCGTATGATACTCAAAAAAAATCGCCGGCCATACTCGGGTATGACCGGCGTTTATCAAGGCGTGAAAAAAGCTCCGGATCGCTGTCCGGAGCTTTGACTTATTTTATTCAATGACGGCCGGCGCCTCCGCCGTGGGAATGGCCTCCGCCGCCGACCCGCCCGCTGAACGAGCTCGAACCGCCGCCGAAATGGCTCGACGACGAATGGGAAGAATGAGACGAATGGCTCGAAAAGCCCGAGCCCGACGAATGATGGGACGAGCTCCCGAAATGGTAGCTGCCTCCGCTGTGGGGCGGTCTGGGAGACTGGCTCCACATATTGGGCATGACGGGAAAGCCCGTTCTTCTGCGCCTGCGATAAGCCGCGGAGGAATAAACCGCGGAACGGGTAAGAATCCTGAGCAGCGCGATGATGAGCACTATGACGAGCACGGTTACGATCAGCGCTTTTATGAACGACGCCGTGCCGCGCGAACGCGAGGAGCGCGTATCGCTCGTCTGCGTGCCGTATTTGGAGTCCAGCCTGCTTACGATATCGTCGAAGACGCTCCTGACCGCGTCGTCATATTTTCCCGAGCTCAGGGCGGGGATGAGATACCTGTCGCACAAAAGCTGAGCGTATTCCGGAGTCAGCGCGTCGTTTCTTATGCCGTCGCCCGGCATGATCCACACCTTGTCGCTACCCGGAGACACCACGATGAGCACGCCGTTGTCCTTGTCCGGATCGCCCAGTTCCCAATCGTTGAAAACGGAGTAGGCGTAATCCTCCATATCGTAGCCCTCGATGAAATCCACCGTGACGACCACGACCTCTGCGCCGCAGGTCTCGTAAAGGCGGTAGTTCTCTTCGCAGATATGGCTTTTCAGCGAGCTTGAAAGGATGTTCGCGGCGTCGTTGACGTAAAACTCATCCGACTGCTCCAGCGCGTACGCGCACACCGACAGCGCGACGCATGCGGCCAGGACGACGGCCAGTATCCTGAACGATCTCTTCATCACTCGGAAAACAGCGGCGCTCTCGTGACCCCTCCGACAACGGAGGCGAGATTGGCCGGGAATCTGGAGACCATCGAGTTGTACTCGGCGGCGAGCTTATTGTATCCGTCGTGGCTGATAGTGTCGTTGATCGAGGTGAAGCGGGCGTAAAGCTGGGTGCGGTATGCCGCGTCCTTATCGGAAAGGTCCCAGTCCTCCATCTCGCGATAAAGAGCGTAGACCGCGTCCGACAGCTTTTTGTTCGCGGCGTATTTTTCCGCGATGCCCTTCTGCCGGGAAAGCTCGTCGCAGGCCGAGACCGCCTTGTCGACGGCTTCCGAGTTCTGATACCTTCTCGCCACCGTGATGAGGTTGCGGGCGGTCTCTTCACGGTCTGCAAGCTCGGAGCTTATGTTCATGCCCGATTTGTCCGTTCCGTTATAGAACGCGTCGGTCACCCTGCGGTATCTCGCGCGCAGCTTGAGCGCAGAGCCGAAAACCAGCGACAGCACTATGAGGACGACCGTTACCAGCACGGCCGTCCTTCTGTGTTTCCAAAAACTGCTCACTTGCGGATCTCTTGCAGCTTGGCTCTGAGCTCTCCTTCGATCTTGGCGAGCTCCTGCTCGGCCGCCATGCGCCTTTCGTGTCCCTCGTTCTGGATGCGGATGACTTCATCGAAGGTCTCGATCAGCATCTGGTTGGTATGGCGGACGGTCTCGATATCGATGATGGAGCGTTCGCTCTCCTTGGCGGTCTCGATGGTGCCGGTCTTGAGAGCTTCGGCGTTCTTCTTGAGCAGCTGGTTGGTCATTTCGTTCACCTCATGCTCGGCCTTGAGAGCCTGCTGGGAATGGGCCATGCCGAGAGCGAGCACCATCTGGCTCTTCCACAAAGGAATGGTGTTGGCGATGGTGGTCTGGATCTTCTCGGCCATCATGCTGTCGTTGTTCTGGACCAAGCGGATCTGCGGGGACATCTGGATGGCAACTATGCGGGTGAGCTGCAGATCGTGCAGCTTCTTCTCGAAGCGGTCGCACATGGCGGCGTAGTCGTTGGCCTTCTGGCTGTCCTCGGGATCGTTGGACTGCTTGGCCTTCTCGATGAGCTCCTGCAGGGTCTCCTGACGGGCCTGCTGCAGCTTTTTCTTGCCGGCGAGGATGTACATGGTCAGTTCCTTATAGTTGATAAGGTTCTTTTCATACATCTGATCGAGCACGGCGATATCCTTGAGCAGGGTGATCTGGTGATCCTCGAGCATTTCGGTTATCTTGTCGACGTTGGCCTCGGCCTTGTCGTAGCGGGCCTTGAGCGCGGCGATGCTGTTGGTGGTCTTTTTGAACAGACCCTTCAGTCCCTTTTCATTGGTGGCGTCGAAGCCCTTGAGCTGAAGGATGAGGTTGGAAAGCATCTCGCCGGTGGCGCCGAGGTCCTTGGTGCGCACGTTGTTGAGAGCGGTGTCGGAAAAATCGGCGAGTTTCTTCTGCGCGGCAGAGCCGTACTGAAGGACCATATTGGTGTTGGTGATATCTATTTTTTCCGCAAACTCGTCTATCGCTTTGAGCTCCTCCGGGCTGAGGTCGGCGTCTTCGATCCTGTAGGGCTCGGCGGTGACTTCCTCTGCCACCGCGGCCGCGGTCTCGGCTTCCTGATTCAGCGGATCAAGGGTCAGTTCGGGGATGGTTCCTTCGGTAGTCATGTTTTTATCCTCCTGTTTTAATATAAACGTTTTATTCAGCCAGGCCTTCGCCTTTCATCAACTGTTCGAGCACTTCGATGTCGGTGGTTATGTCGAGAGCGGAATCGGAGAACATATTGTCAAGCTGCTTTTCAAACGCCGTCTCCACCATGCCGAGCGAACTTTCGACGGCCTGCATAGACGAGGAGATGTTCTCTCCGCTGACGCCCTGCTCCTCAAGCACGGCGTAATGCTCCAAAAGCTTTGTGACCGTCGGCAGATAATAGTTCATGAACCTTCGCACGCCGGCGGATTTTTTGTTCTGCACGGTCAGGTTGTCGAAGATCTTGTCTCCGAGGGCGGCTATGCGCACTATGCTGTCCGAGACGTTTTTATCCTTTATCCTGACGTCGGCCTCGCGTATGCGGGCGAGCTGCTCCTTGCCATCTTTTATGAGCAGATCGAGGTCCTTGTCGCCCGTGGGCGCGTCGACATACTCGACCTTTCCCGGGAATAGCTTTCTCAGCACGAAGTAAGCCGCTGCGGACAAAACCGCAGACAAAATTATGAAGCCCGTCTTGTAGAGCGGGAATATGAGCGCGCATATCACCCAGCACACGCCTATGCCGTAGATCGGCAGGACGGACGGGGTGCGCACCGCTATCTTTCCCGCGGGCGCGCCGCTTTTGTCCAACGGTATCACCTCATATCATATATACTGCTTACATTTTAGTTTTTTTATAAATGACTGTCAAGAAAAATACTGGATCGCAAAAGAAAGGACGGACATCCGTCCGTCCTTTCGTCGCTGTTTTTATCAGAGACCCATTTCCTCTTTGACTTCCTTGAAGCACTGCACCGCAAAATCGAGGTCTTCCTTGGTGTGGCCGGCGGAGATCTGAGTGCGGATACGGTCCTTGCCCTTGGGTACGACGGGATAGCAGAAGCTGACCACGTATACGCCCTTTTCGAGCATACGGCGGGCAAATTCTCCGGCGACTCTGGGATCGTACAGCATAACGGGCACGATGGGATGCTCGCCGGGCAGCAGGTCGAAGCCCAGCTTTTCCATCTCGGCGCGGAAATAATCGGCGTTGTCATGGACCTTCTTGATGAGGTCGGTGGACTCGGTCAGAAGATCAATGGTCCTGATGGTGGCGGCGGCGATGGCCGGAGCCAGGGTGTTGGAGAACAGATAGGGACGGCTGTGCTGGCGCAGCAGATCGACTATGGGCTTTCTCGCAGCGGTGAAGCCGCCGGACGCTCCGCCCATCGCCTTGCCGAAGGTGCCGGTGATGACGTCGACCCTGCCGATGACTCCGCAGTGCTCGACGGCGCCTCTGCCGTGCTCGCCCATGAAGCCCATTGCATGGCTCTCATCGACCATTACCAGAGCGTCGAACTCCTCGGCGAGATCACAGATCTCGGGGAGCTTGGCGATATAGCCGTCCCTGGAGAACACGCCGTCGGTGGCGATCATTATCTTCTTGCAGCCGGTGTCGCGGGCATCCTGCAGGCACTTGCGCAGCTCTTCCATGTTGCTGTTTTTGTAACGATAGCGTTTGGCCTTGCAAAGGCGGACGCCGTCGATGATGGAGGCGTGGTTCAGTTCGTCGGATATGATGGCGTCCTCGGCTCCGAGCAGGGGCTCGAACAGACCGCCGTTGGCGTCATAGCAGGAAGAATACAGGATGGCGTCGTCCATGCAGGCGAAGTCGGCTATCTTGCGCTCGAGCTCCTTGTGGACCTCCTGGGTGTCGCAGGTGAAGCGGAAGGAGGAAAGGCCGAAGCCCCATGTGTCGTAGCTGGCCTTTGCGGCTTCGATGATCTCGGGACGATCGCACAGGCCGAGGTAGTTGTTGGCGCACATGTTTACAACGTGCTTTTTCTTAGTCGTGTCGATGACGCTTCTCTGGGGGGTGGTGATGATGCGTTCGTCGCGCCAGGTGCCGGACTCGCGGATGGCTTCAAGCTCCTGCTCGAAAGCTTTGATGGCTGATTTCATGCTCTTTCCTCCTTATTGTGTCCAGTCAAGAACGACTTTGCCGCTCTTGCCGCTGATCATTGCTTCAAATCCCTTTTCGTAATCTCTGTAATTGTAGCGGTGGGTGATCATGGGGCTGAGGTCGAGGCCGCCGAGCACCATGGCCTCCATCATGTACCAGGTCTCGAACATCTTGCGTCCGTAAACGCCGTGAACGGTTAGGCCCTTGAAGATGACTTCGTTCCAGTTGATGCCGTCGGTGGGATTTGCGATGCCCAGAAGGGCGATCTGACCGCCGTTATACATGTTCTTGAGCATCTGGTTGAGGGCGGAGGGCGCTCCGGACATCTCGTATCCGATATCGAAGCCCTCGTGGATCTTGAGCTTTTCCATAACGTCTTCAAGCTTCTGGGTCTTGACGTTGCAGGGAGTGCAGCCCATCTTTTCGGCAAGGGCCAGGCGGTAATCGTTGACGTCGGTGATGACGACGTTCCTGGCGCCGTTCTTGCGGCAGATCGCGCCCGCCATGATGCCTATGGGGCCGGCTCCGGTCAGAAGCACGTCCTGGCCCACCACGTCGTAGGTGAGGGCGGTATGGGTGGCGTTGCCAAAGGCGTCGAAAAATGATATTATTTCATCCGGAATGCTGGGATCTACGCGGATGACGTTGGTCGCGGGGATGCAGACGTACTCGGCAAAAGCGCCGTCGCGGTCCACGCCCACGCCGCGGGTCTCCTTGCACAGGTGACCGTCGCCTCTGCGGCAGTTGCGGCAGCGTCCGCAGACTATGTGACCCTCGCCGGAAACGCGTTCGCCGATCTTGAAGCCGGTGACTCCGGGGCCGAGCTCGGCGATCTCGCCGACGTACTCATGGCCTGCGGTCTGAGGGGGTTTGATATGCTCCTTCGCCCAGTCGTTCCATATATAGATATGCACGTCCGTACCGCAGATGGCGGTCTTGCGGATCTTGATGAGCACCTCTCCGGGGCCGGGTTCGGGTTTGACGACCTTGGTCAGCACAAGGCCGGGGCCGGCCTCGCGTTTTACCAGCGCGTCCATCATTTCAGGCATGTTTATACAGCTCCTTCCGGTAATTGATAAGTTACGAATATATTGTATCATAACTGCCTGAAAAATCAACAATTCTTTTTGTCATAAAAGGCCGGAAAGCCTTTATTATCAATGGCTTTCGGAGTTTGAATTGTCCGCGTGGAGTGTACACTGCCGTTTATTTTTCGGCCGTCCGCCCGGGGGTATGTATATACCGGGTAAACATGAAAGGATGAAAAAATGCCGCATATAATTTTATATCAGCCGCTG
>JAEEGL013321306.1_pt1 | contig 13088 bp, 11 predicted proteins | sample 9134231 | NCBI WGS metagenome assembly JAEEGL01 (sample SAMN16246548, study PRJNA631951) | gut metagenome | biome: gut microbiome; feature: rumen; material: fiber-attached | host: Bos | place: Iran: Karaj | collected 2018-10 | reverse complement strand
TATTGTCGGAATGAACAAGGTCTGCAGCGATGTCGATGCGGCAATGAAGAGAGCAAGAAATGTAGCGGCTCCGATAAATGCCCAGAGATTCGGACTTAACACACCCTGCTCTAAAACAGGATCATGCATGGACTGCAAATCACCGGATACCATTTGCTGCCAGTTTCTCATGACCAGATATTCACGCCATGAGGGAAGGATACATGTGATACTTGTGGGGGAAAGTCTGGGATTTTAAACAGGAAAACATTGATTTTATGGGCTTTGAATAGATATAGTCTAAAGCTATAACGAACTATACAATATAACACTAAGCCTATTTCGGAAAAAGTATTGATTTATTTTTTCCCCGGTGGTACTATACAGAAAAATTGATGAAAGGAGTGCTGACAAATGAAGACGAGATTTAATTCAACAACCTGTATGTGTTGCATGGAGATGTGTCGAATGCTTAGCTCCCGGGCAGGAAATGTGGTCGGGCGTTTGGCTGAGTTTGCCATGCGCTCATATATAGAGATCTGATAAGAAAACTCTGTAACGACCAATGCCCGGGAGTAAAATCCCCGGGCTTTTCTTTTGCAAATTTTTAAAGAAAAGCCAAGATCAAAATATAACATCAATTTAAGATAGATCGAAAAAGATCGAAAGAAGAGGAGAAAAATTATGAAAAAGAAACTGATCGGAAAAATTGTAACAGGCATTTTTGCATTGGCACTTGGAGCTGTTTCACTCGCAGGATGCGGAGCGAATAAGACAGTAAGTGCGGCGGGAGGCACATCGGCAGGAGCTTCTCCGAGCGAGAAGAAAATCTACAGAACCCTCGATGAGATCAAGGAGAGCGGAAAGGTAAACATCGGAGTATTCTCAGATAAGAATCCCTTCGGATATGTTGATGAGAACGGAAAATATCAGGGATACGATGTTTACTTTGCTGAGAGGATCGGACAGGACCTCGGAGTTGACATCAATTATGTATCCACAGAGGCAGCAAGCAGGGTTGAATATCTTGAAACCGGTAAGGTTGATATCGTTCTTGCAAACTTCACAGTAACCGAAGAGAGAGCTCAGAAGGTTGATTTCGCACTTCCTTACATGAATGTGGCACTCGGTGTTGTTTCGCCTGAGAGTAATGTGATAACCGATCTTTCACAGGTAGATGCGGATGATCAGGTAATTGTAATATCGGGCACAACCGCAGAGACTTATCTTGAAAAGAATTATCCCGATATCAAACTTCAGAAATTTGATACATACGCAACAGCCAAGTCATCATTCGAGAACGGCACCGGAGTTGCATGGGCAAACGATAATACAGAAGTTATCGCATATGCGATCGAGAACTCCGGATATGTAGTAGGCATTCCTTCACTCGGAAGCCAGGATACCATCGCTCCCGCAGTTTCAAAGGGAAACAGCACACTGCTTAACTGGCTCAATGATGAGATAAAGAGCCTCGGAAACGAGAATTTCTTCCATGCCGATTATGAGGCAACGCTTCTTTCAACCTACGGTGCCGATTATGAGGACACACTTGTTGTAGAGGGCGGAGTTGTAGCAGGTGCAGACGGCACGGCAACTATTGAAGCAAATGCAACTTTAGGAGCACTTGACATTGTTCCCGGAAACGGAGAGAGCATTAAGATCGCAGCATCACCCATTCCTCACGCAGAGATTCTCGAGAAGGCAGCAGAGATCCTTGAGCCTTACGGATATGAGCTTGACATCGTTGAATTCGAAGATTATGTACAGCCCAACCTTGTAGTAGAGTCGGGAGAGTTTGATGCAAACTATATGGAGCATGTTCCTTACCTTGAGCAGTTCAATATCGAGCAGGGTACACATATCGTAAATGCCGGCGGAATCCACTACGAGCCTTTTGGAATTTATCCCGGAAAGAAATCAAGCCTTGATGATATTGCAGAAGGCGACAGCATTGCAGTACCCAATGACACCACCAACGAGGCAAGAGCACTTCTTCTTCTCCAGGACAACGGACTTCTCACACTTAAGGATGGCGCAGGTCTTACCGCAACAGTAAATGATATTGTTGAGAACCCTTATAAGATCAAGTTTGTAGAGCTTGAGGCAGCACAGGTTGCAAGAGTAGTAAGTGAAGTTGAATATGTAGTTCTTAACGGAAACTATGCACTTGAAGCAGGATTCTCCGTAGGCAGAGACTCCATCGCATATGAGGCTAGTGATTCGGTAGCAGCTAAGACCTATGTGAATATCATCGGTGTTTACGAAGGAAATGAGAACAGTGATAAGATCAAGGCACTTGTTGCAGTATTAAGATCTGATGAGATCAAAAAATTCATTGAGGATACTTATGACGGTGCGGTTGTCTTCTTTGAAAACTGATCCAAAAAGTATTTCCAAGTATAGAGGGGAGAGCTTCTGCTCTCCCTTGGAGTGATTTATGAGCCATATTGAAATAAAAAATCTGACAAAGAAATTTGAAGTAAAAGGTGATATAGTAACAGCTCTTAACAATGTCAATCTCTCTATTGAAGAGGGCGATATTTTCGGAATCATCGGAATGAGCGGAGCCGGAAAAAGCACATTGGTTAGGACCATCAATTTTCTTGAAAAACCGACGGAAGGACAGGTCTTTATTGACGGAACGGATCTCGCAGCCCTTTCTTCTTCAGCACTACGCAAAAAAAGAAGTGAGATCGGAATGATATTCCAGAACTTCAATCTCCTTGAGCAGAGAAATGTTCTCGGCAATGTCTGTTTTCCCATGGAGTTAGCAGGCGTAAAACGGAAAGAGGCTAAAGAGAGAGCGAGAAAGCTTCTTAAGACGGTTGGCCTTGAAGAAAAAGAAAAAGCATATCCCTCCCAGCTTTCCGGCGGTCAGAAGCAGCGTGTTGCCATAGCAAGGGCACTTGCGACAGATCCCAAGATCCTTCTCTGCGATGAGGCGACCAGTGCACTCGATCCGATGACCACAAAGTCAATCCTTAGTCTTTTAAAAGAGATAAATGAAAGACTTAAGATTACTATAGTGATAATCACCCATCAGATGTCGGTTGTCACGGAAATATGTAAGAAGGTTGCGATAATAGACAGCGGATCGCTTGTAGAGGAAGGGGATGTCGATAAGATATTCGAAAATCCTAAGAGCGATGCAGCAAAAGAGCTGATCTTTGAGAAGAAGGAAAGCTATACGCCTGTAAAGACACTTAAAACCGAGAATAAGATCCGGATAGTATTTACTGAAAATTCAGCATTTGAGCCCGTTATCGCAAACGCGATCCTGCTGTTTAAGCAGCCGCTGAATATTCTTAAGGCAGATACAAAAATTGTCGCCGGAAAGGCAAGGGGCGAGATGATCCTCGGAATTCCGGGAGACGAAACAATGGGGCAGGCATATATAGATTTCTTTAAGGACAAGGGACTGGTTGTATCGGAGGTGAATGACGATGTTTGATCAAAAAACTATAGAAATGCTTCTCGTCGGAATTAAAGATACACTGTACATGACTCTTGTTTCGACATTTTTTGGATATGTGCTGGGACTTCCTTTCGGAATAGTGCTTAACATTACAAGAAAAAAAGGTCTTCATCCAAACAGGATCATATATGGGATAGGGGATTTTATCTGCAACATTGTCAGGAGTATTCCTTTCCTGATCCTCCTTATCCTGCTCATTCCTTTCACCAGATTGGTGGTTGGTAAGAGCTACGGATCCACTGCGACTATTGTTCCTTTAGTTATCTGCTCTGCACCCTACATCGCAAGGGTGGTTGAATCATCGCTTAATGAAGTTGATGAAGGGGTAATCGAAGCGGCTAAGGCAATGGGAGCGAGCACATGGCAGATCATTTTCAAGGTGCTCCTTGTTGAAGCGAGAGTATCGCTTTTTACGGGAGCCGTGATCACAACCGGACTTTTACTAGGATACTCGGCTATGTCGGGAACAGTCGGCGGAGGAGGACTCGGAGACATTGCGGTAAGATACGGATATTACAGATGGCAGGCGGATATTATGATCGTAACGGTCGTGCTCCTTATCGTCATCTTCCAGATAATTCAGAACCTTGGAATGCATTTTGCCTCCAGGTTGGACCACAGAAAAAAGTAGTGTAGGATTCTATGGATACAGAAGTATTGAGATCATATGCGCCTCTATTTTGGGAGGCACTCATATTGACGGTGAAGATCGGCTGGCTTGGGATCGCACTTTCGTTTGCGATAGGTATTGTCACATCCGCGGTGCTTCACTTTAAGATCCCGGTTTTAAATGCCATTGCAAAGGTCTATATCGAGGTTTTCAGGAATACGCCCCTTCTGGTGCAGCTCTTTTTTATCTATTACGGACTGCCGGTCCTTGGCCTTCGTATGTCTGCTGAAACCTGTGGAGTATTGGGACTTGGGCTTTTAGGCGGAAGCTATATGGCCGAAACCATAAGGAGCGGGCTTGACGGAGTTCCGGTTTCACAGACAGAGAGCGCGGTTTCTCTCGGAATGAGCAGATCGCAGCTTTTCAGAGTGATAATTCTTCCGCAGGCATTTACCACGAGCGTGCCTGCACTGGTTGCGAATGTAATATTTCTTTTGAAGGAGACAAGCGTGTTTTCTGCGATCAGTCTGATGGATCTGATGTTTACGGCCAAAGATCTGATAGGGCTGTATTATGACACGACGGAAGCGCTTTTTCTTCTGGTAATATTTTATGTGATCATGCTGCTTCCGGTGTCGATAGCAGGTTCGGTCATTGAGAAAAAAGCCAGATTCAAAATGTTCGGAAATAATTGATGGTAAGGATAAAAGATGGGTTTTGAGGTTTTATTTAAAGGAACAAATTTTATAAGGCTTTTACAGGGACTGTTTGTGGCACTTAGGATAAGCCTGATATCCGTAGGAATCAGCATTTTCCTTGGCATTATTCTCGGAACGCTCATGTCGCTGAAAAATCCGGTTATCACGGTCATATCAAGAGTGTATCTTGAAATCGTCAGGATCATGCCGCAGATGGTACTTCTTTTCATAGTCTTTTTCGGTTTTTCTAAAGCAATGGGACTTAATCTGCCTGCGGAAGTGAGTGCGATCATCGTTTTTTCGTTCTGGGGAACCGCGGAGATGGGAGATCTGGTAAGAGGCTGTCTTATCAGCATACCCGTAATACAGTATGAGAGCAGTTATGCCCTGGGGATGAACAGATTCAACACATTCTTACATGTTATAATTCCACAGATAATCAGGAGACTTATTCCTCTCTCGATAAATCTTATAACGAGGATGATAAAAACAACAAGCCTTGTAATGATGATAGGTATTGTCGAGGTCTTAAAGGTGGGGCAGCAGATCATAGAGGCAAACAGAAAATCATCGCCCCATGCGGCTTTCGGTGTATTTGCAACAATTTTTCTGCTTTATTTTCTTGCATGCTGGCCGATAAGCCGGCTGTCAAAATATCTTGAGAAGCGCTGGAGTTGATTAAAGTGAGTACAGAAAAAGAAATACTTAGGATAGAACATTTATATAAGAAATACGATGATCTGACCGTACTTGAAGATATAAATCTTACGGTGCATGAGGGAGAGATCATTGTTATCGTCGGTCCTTCCGGATGCGGAAAGAGCACATTTCTTCGCTGCCTGAACGGTCTTGAGGAAATCAGTGAGGGACATATATATCTTGAGAATGAAGCGGTAAATCCTTCAAGCAGAAGCATTTCAAAAATGAGGGAAAAGATAGGAATGGTCTTCCAGAGCTATGATCTTTTCCCGCATAAGTCAATACTTGAAAATGTTACGATGGCGCCGGTGCTTGTTCAGAAAAGAAAGAAGGACGAGGTAAAGCAGGAGGCACTTAAGCTGCTTGAGAGAGTCGGACTTTCCGCAAAGATAAATAATTATCCCAGGCAGCTTTCGGGCGGGCAGAAGCAGCGTGTTGCAATCGTGAGAGCACTTATCATGCACCCGGAGGTGCTTTTGTTTGACGAGGTAACGGCTGCGCTCGATCCTGAAATGGTAAGGGAAGTACTTGATGTTATGCTTGATCTTGCCAAACAGAAGCGTACTATGCTCATCGTTACGCATGAGATGGCATTTGCAAGGGCAGTTGCCGACAGAGTGATCTTTCTTGACGGAGGACATATCGTGGAGGATTCGGATCCTAAGAAGTTTTTTGATTCGCCCGAGACCGAAAGGGCAAGGAAATTTCTCAGCACCTTTGAATTTGAAGAGAAATGATTTCCTGAGTCGGCAATAGAAAAAAACTATTACCGGCTCTTTTTTTTATGTATTTTTCGAAGTAATAGATAATAACTATAATAAGAGTATGGATATAGTTCTTTCTGAAAGAGTTATCGAAAAAATAAAAAAAGATTCAGAACTTTCATATCCCGAGGAATGCTGCGGGATCCTGTTTTTTAAGCCGGATAATGACGGAATTACTGTTATTTCCGAAGCTCAGCTGCTGGAAAACAGTGCAGGCAAAAATGATAGAAGCTGTCGATACGTCATTGATCCGTTATCGGTTTATGCGGCAGAGAAAAAATACGGAAAAATGGGTTATGAGCCGGCAGGATTTTATCATTCGCATCCGGATGCACCTGCAATATGTTCCACGGAAGATGAAAAGGAAATGATCCCGGAAATGTTGTACTTCATAGCTTCAATCAGAAACGGAAAATGCATTGAAATAAGGGGATGGAGAAAGGAAATCGAAGATGAAGGTTATCATATCAGCAACTTTAAAAACTTTTTTTGACAGAAATTCCGAGGCCGAAGTTGACGGAAACACAGTGTCGGAAGTATTAAAAAGCCTTACGGACAAATATCCTGAGGCAAAAAAAGGATTATATGACGAAGGTGGAGAGCTTAGAAGTTTTATAAAAATCTTCGCAGACAATGAGGATGTGACCGATGCTTCGAGGCATGGCGAATCATTAAGCGGAGTGTCGGAGATACTCCTGCTTCCGATCGTAGCGGGAGGCTCACCGTCGGAGAGCATTATTTCTGATGAGAGAAGAAAAGAGATCACACTAAATGATCAGGAGATAGAACGCTTTAACAAGCATCTTCTGCTTCGTGAGATCGGCATAAAAGGACAGAAGAGGATAAAAGCTGCGAGAGTGGTGATCATCGGAGCCGGAGCGCTGGGAAGCCCTGTAATACAATACCTTGCGGCAGCGGGCGTTGGCACGATAAAGATCATAGATTTTGATGAGGTCTCGATTGGAAATCTTCAGAGCCAGGTAATTCACGGTTCCCGCGATGTAAAGCGCCCCAAGGTTGCGTCCGCAAGAGATTCCGTTAGAAACATTGACAGGAATATAGAAGTTATCGCCGAAAATGTGAGACTCACCGCGGAAAATGCGAGATCCCTGATCGAGGGCTTCGATCTTGTTATCGACTGCACGGATAATTACAAGACCAGGTATCTGATTAATGATGCGTGCGTGCTGAGCGGTATACCTCTTGTTTTCGGATCAATATATCAGTATGAAGGCCAGGTAAGTATTTTTGGTTATAACGACGGACCATGCCTTAGATGCGTGTTTCCCGCTCCGCCTTCGCCGGGACTTGTTCCCACCTGCGCGGAGGGAGGAACAATCAGCCCTTTGTCAGGCATAGTGGGAAGCATACAGGCAAATGAGGCGCTGAAGCTGATCATAGGAATAGGCGAGCATCTTGACGGAAAGTTGCTTACAACCGATACGCTGGGCTTATCAACCAGAATCCTTAAGATAAAAAAGAACTGCAAATGTCCGATCTGCGGTAACAATCCGACAATTACCGAGCCGGTAGACTTTGATTATGAAGAATTATGCGGACTCAAAGAAGATGATTCGGAGACACCGGTTGAGGGCCTGACCGCTGATGAACTTGCACAGAGGATCGAGAGCGGTGAACCTATGACAATCATAGATGTCAGGGAACCGCATGAACGTGCGATCATGAGATTTCCCGGAGCGATAGCGATACCTATCGGCCAGCTTGCAAGAAGACAGAAAGAGCTTGATCCCAATCAGGATACGATATTTATCTGCAGGGAAGGAAAAAGAAGCATCCTTGCGATAAACACGCTTCGCGAAGCGGGATACAAGGGACCAATGTACAACTTAAAGGACGGGGTGGAGTCAATGAAGGATATCATATTCTCCCATGAGGGAGGATGGCTGTAAAAAAGCCGATATTAACAACTATGCTATGCAAATGGAGGAAACAAAAATGGCAAAAGAAGAAGTAACTAAAGGAATTAATGCCCTTGGAGCAAAGGCGGCATACAATCTGGCGAATGTCACAAAGACCAAGCCGCAGTACGGAGCTCTTACTCCCAAGTGGTTGACCAAGTTCCTTGAGTTTAAGGGACTTGAGACCGGAATTTTCAGAGTAAACAAGGTTGTTGAGGGAGAGACCCCTCTTGATGTTCTTTGCAGCCAGACCAAGAAGTCGGATATTATTCCCGACGGATATGTAGAATATGAGACTGAGCCCAGAGAGTACAGACTTAACTCTATTTCAACCATTATCAATATCAACACTGCTATTGAGGATGTTTACAGCGCACCTTACGATCAGGTTCAAGAACAGCTCGGACTTGCAATCGAATCATTAAGGGAGCGCCAGGAGAGTCAGCTCATCAACAATGATGATTACGGTCTTTTAAAGAACATTGCCGATTCACAGAGAATACAGACAAGAAACGGTGCACCCACACCTGATGATCTTGATGAGCTTATTTCGAAGGTATGGAAGGAGCCTTCCTTCTTCCTTGCACATCCCAGAGCAATCGCTGCTTTTGAGAGAGAATGCACAAGAAGAGGAGTACCGCCTGTAGTTGTAAATATCGCCGGCGGAAATTTCCTTACCTGGAGAGGAATTCCCATTGTTCCTACCGACAAGCTCCTTGTTGACGGACTTAAGAATCCTACTTCACAGAGCGGAAAGACCAATATCCTTCTCATCCGTACCGGAGAGGCAAAGAGAGGTGTTATCGGACTCTTCCAGGCAGGCCTCAAAAATGAACATTCAAGAGGACTTTCTGTACGTTTCCGCGGAATAGATGATAAGGGAGTTGCATCCTATCTGCTGTCACTCTATTGCTCAGCTGCAATCTTAGCTGATGATGCCATAGCTGTTCTTGAAGATGTGGAAGTGGGTGAATACTATGACTATGACTAATCCCTACGCCGCTACGGAAGAGGCATTGGGACTTCCAAGCGCAGCGGAATTGACTGCCTTGGCGAATCAGTTATTTCCGGATTTTGCCGTGCCGGGACTTGTAACACCCGGAGTGAGCCCCCAGAGCGAATCCGAGTCTGCAGGCGTATCTCAGCAGGAGACGGCAGCAGTATCGCAATACGAACAGTCGGAGGCACCGAAATATTCCGCCTCGGCAGTACCGCAGACTGAGTTTGAAAAAGCGCCTCAGCCGGAATATTCTGAGAAGGCATATGCGGATGATTTCGACTGGGAGCATCCTTTTTCATATGGGCAGGACGCTGAAACAACGAAGTCATACTCGCCGAAGGTGCAGTCCAAGACACAGGCCGCAGAGAGCGACAGGAAAGTTGATGTACCGACTTCGTTAAATGAAGGAGATGCACCGAAATATAAATATTTCAGTGAAGAGGGAACTTCAAGGAATGACTCAATCCGTATAGGCAGCAAGACTCTTGCACAGATAAGGGATGATTTTCCGATCCTTAAGGAAAGGATAAACGGAAATCCTCTTGTGTGGCTTGACAATGGTGCAACAACTCAGAGGCCTCAGGCAGTTATTGACAGAATTAAATACTACTACGAGCATGAAAACTCGAATGTTCACAGAGGCGCTCATACTCTTGCCGCAAGATCAACTGACGCTTATGAATCCGCAAGAGACATAGTTCGTGATTTTATCGGTGCGTCATCTAACGAAGAGATCATATTTGTAAGAGGAACCACAGAAGCGATAAACCTTGTTGCAAATGCCTATGTGAAGCCGCAGCTTCAGCCCGGAGATGAGATAATCGTATCGATACTTGAGCATCATGCGAATATCGTTCCATGGCAGCTTATCGCCGAAAAGACCGGAGCGGTGATCAAGGTTATCCCCTGTGATGAGAGCGGCCAGCTGATCCTCTCGGAGTATGAGAAGCTGTTTACAAAGAGAACCAAGTTTGTATCCGTAACTCATGTTTCAAATGTTCTCGGAACAGTCACACCGGTTGAGGAGCTTATCGCGATAGCTCACAGACATGGTGTAAGGATACTTATAGACGGAGCTCAGTCCGTTGCGCACATACCTGTAAACGTTTCTGCTCTTGATGCGGATTTCTTCGTATTCTCGGGACACAAGATCTTTGCACCCACAGGAATAGGAGTCGTATACGGCAAGAAGGAGCTTCTCCAGGCTGCAGAACCCTATCACGGCGGCGGAAATATGATTGCGGATGTTACCTTCGAGAGAACGGTTTACAATGATATCCCGAATAAATTCGAAGCCGGAACGGGAAGCATTGCCGATGCGGTAGGACTTGGAGCAGCGCTCACATATCTTTCTGAGATTGGAATGCCCTGTGTATACAGATGGGAACATGAGCTTTTGCAGTATGCATTAAAGGAGATGAAGAGAGTTCCCGGTCTGACACTTATCGGTACCGCGCTTAACAAAGCTTCGGTGCTTTCATTTAAGCTTGACGGATATTCGGATGAAGAGGTTGGAAAACGTCTTGACAGTTACGGTATTGCCGTAAGAACGGGACACCACTGTGCACAGCCCGTATTGCGTCATTTCGGATACGAGGGCTCTGTCAGACCTACGCTTGCTCTATACAATTCACCGGATGACATTGATGCTCTTGTTAAGGTGCTGAAAACATTTGCTTAGATACTGAATTACATTGAACAGGCGGCCGCTTATTTGCGGCAGCCTGTATTTGACGGAATGTTATGGAAAACATTATAAGAGAAGACGAAATAGACGGTATTGTAAAAAGTATTCTGTCGGATTTTGACGGCGGAAAGAAGATTGATGCGGTCAATATCTACAATAAGCCTGACAGGTCAGAAGTAAGAGAGCTTGTGGATAATCTGATAAAGATAGTCTTTCCCGGATATTTCAGGGAAAAAAGCTTTAAGATATACAATCCCAAAAACAGCTTTGCAGTCATTATAGAGGATATATTCTATCATCTTAATAAGCAGGTTTTTCTTGCGCTTGATTTCTGTAACTTAAGAGGGACTCTTACGGAAGATGACAGGAGGCTTGAGAGCTATCGTATCTGTCTTACATTTTTTGAGAGGATTCCGCTTATCAGGGAATATGTGGAGTCGGATCTGCTGGCAGCATATGACGGAGATCCGGCAGCGGGATGTTATGAGGAGATCATCCTTGCTTATCCGGGGCTTATGGCAAGCACTGTGTACAGACTCGCCCATGAACTGTATCTTCTCAAGGTACCGGTTATACCCAGACTTATGACGGAATATGCACATTCACAGACGGGGATAGATATCCATCCCGGTGCAACCATCGACAGGAATTTCTTTATCGATCACGGTACAGGAATAGTCATAGGCGAAACCTCGGTAATCGGCAAAAATGTCAAGATTTACCAGGGCGTGACGATAGGAGCACTTTCTACAAGAGGAGGCCAGAAGCTTTCGGGTAAAAAGCGCCACCCGACCATTGGAGACAATGTGACGATCTATGCGGGAGCATCCATACTCGGAGGAGATACAGTAATAGGTGACAATTCCGTTATCGGAGGTAATACCTTTATCACTTCGTCGGTTCCGCCGAACACAAGGGTGAGCATAAAACCTCCTGAAATGGAATACAGAACTACCGAAAACAAGATAGTAAAAGAAGATATAAAACAGAGCGAAGAATGGTTTTATGTGATCTGAAATAATAAGGCCTGTTTGTTTTGATCAAGCCGGTAATAGCCAAAAGCTATTACCGGCTCTTTTTTTTACGTATTTCCCTAAGTAATAGCTTTTGGCTATACTATACATATCAGTTATCTGAATAACCGAAATGAAATATCGGTATATACACATATAGGACATTTGTATATAAAAGAAATGGGAAAAAAACATGAATTTCAACACTGCATTATTACATGACGGAGTAGACAAAAAAGAAAAATACGGATCGACACTTCCACCGATATATCAGACCAGCGCATTTTTCCAGCCCAGCGCCCAGGATCTTGCAGGTATTTTCGAGAATAAAGTACCGGGATACTGCTATACGAGAGTTGCGAATCCGACAATAAGCACTTTTGAAAACAGGATCACCAAGCTTGAAGGCGGAATAGGAAGCGTAGCTACTTCATCCGGAATGGCAGCAATATTCAATGCACTTACAAACATACTTCAGAGCGGTGATGAGATAGTATCAAGCTCAAGCCTATACGGAGGGACGATAGATCTTTTCAGGGATCTTGAGGCATTCGGGATTAAAACCAATTATGTCTGTAATAACAATTTTGAGCAGATCGAGAATGCAATCACGGAGAAAACAAAGCTCATTTTTGCTGAGACCATCGGAAATCCGTGCCTTGATGTAACCGATGTCGACAAGCTTGCACAGATCGCACATAACCATGGGTTACCGCTAATCATCGACAATACAGTCGCAACCCCGTATCTTATAAAGGTGCTTGAACACGGAGCGGACATAGTTATCAATTCGACATCTAAATATATAAACGGAAGCAGCAATGCTATAGGAGGGATACTTACTGACAGGGGAAAATTCAAATGGACAGCTGAAAGGTATCCTGTTCTGGAGGATTATTTAAAGCTTGGACCGTACGCATATATTGCAAGGCTGAGAGCGGGACTTTACCGGAATGCCGGTTCATGCATGGCGCCGCAGACGGCATATCTTAATCAGATCGGATTGGAAACATTAGGACTTAGAATGGAGCGCCAATGTACGAACGCCGCACAGCTTGCGCGGCATCTTGAAGAAAATTATCCATCGGTTACCGTTAATTATCCGGGACTAAAGTCCAGCAGATGGCATGAGATAGGAAAAAAGATCCTTAAAGGAGGATACGGAGCTATCGTTACCATAAGAGTAGGTTCAAATGACAGAGCTTTCAAGCTTCTTGATAAGCTAAAACTTGCTTACAGGC
>JAEEGL011393971.1_pt1 | contig 13088 bp, 10 predicted proteins | sample 9134231 | NCBI WGS metagenome assembly JAEEGL01 (sample SAMN16246548, study PRJNA631951) | gut metagenome | biome: gut microbiome; feature: rumen; material: fiber-attached | host: Bos | place: Iran: Karaj | collected 2018-10 | reverse complement strand
CGATGCCCGTATCCAGCTCAACGACTCTTTCAAGACAGTGTCCGACATCCGTGACTTCATTGCTGCAGAGCGTGATGCTATGTCTGAAGCTGAAAGGTCCCTTATGACCGTCAACCTCAGGGTAGACCAGGATGTCCGTATGGGTATCGTTTCCGATGTAAAGCAGGAGCTGCGTCGCTGCTCCGCCCTTAAGATTATGTACGCCGCACGTAAACCGGCCAAAGACTAAGGGTCTTACATCGCTGTTTTTACAGAGGGTGGCCAGATGGTCACCCTCTGTTTTTGTTTATTCATACTCCCAGAACAACGGAAGGAGGGATATTGAGAACCGTTGATATCTTTCTTGCCTGTTTGAGTGTGGGCTCTGACTTTCCGGCAAGAATTTCGCTGATCTTGGACTGGTTCATACCCAGAAGGGATGACAGGGCAGCCTGAGACAGCCCCATCTCATACATCTTGAGTTTCAACACATCTGTCAGGGAAGGAGTACTTATTGGATAATGAATATCCTCATATTCCTCAATAAGGTCACTGAGCAGCGCTAATTCAACAACGTTTTTATCATTGACCGGCATGCCGTCATCAACAATCTTGAGGAGTTCCTCAATTCTTAGCATAACAGCATCATACTGCTCTAACGAATCAATCTTTGCCATAGTCAGATTTGTTTTATCATTTCTTCGGTCAGACGGTCATATTCGCTGTGCGTCCCGATGAAACGCACAAAGACTCGTTTCAGGTCATATTGAACGATTGCAACAAGACGGTAATCGTTTCCCTTTATATTAAAAACCACACGCTTGTTCCCAACATTGTCTGCAGACCCGAATGCCCGTCTCAGGTCAGAGAAATTGTTCCATTCCAATTGTTTTACCTTCTTATACCAAACTTCCAACGCTACCTTGGCATCGGCGTGCTTGGTATAATACTCCACAAGTGCTTTTTTGCTTATCACTCTCATTTGTTTTCGCAAATATAGATAATATTTCTGAATTTTAGAAGGCACATGCGGCCTCCTTGACAAAATTATCACGTACAACACTTAAAAATAGAAGAAATGTATGCTTTTTTCGTCCCGGCAAAAACGGCCCCAGAAGGGGCCGTGACGGGGTTTTAAGGATGGAACGCGGGCTTTTACAATAACAACCAACTGTTTTTCAGGGACTTAACGAAGGGCGAAATAAGCACGGCCATTTTTCCTTATCTCTATGGGCAAATCTATTTTTGCGGCCAAAACAATCCGCAAAAATGACAAAAACCCAAACTAAACAATTGCTTCACAGTCTTTTCCTTTTCCGGACAAAATATAAATACGCAGGAACAATCCTGACAAAACTGCTCAAAGACTATGAAATGCACTTCATCTTCTTCTCACAGAACCGCGAAGAATTTTATAAGTCAGAATTAAAGAGTGAATTCGGTAACAGCAACTTCAAGGGGGATCTTCAGTATGAACTGGACAGGGAACTTGACGGGGTTCTCACACGGCTGAAAAAGGATTTTCCCTACTTTTCCAAAGAAGATATCGCCATCTTCTGCTACAGCGCGGCCGGTTTTCAGGATTACCTAATTGCCAGGTTCGCAAATATCAGTTCACCTAAAAGGGTAAGCGCAAGAAGGATCCAACTCAGGGAACTCCTGAAAACCTCAGACAGGGAATGGCGGGAAATATACCTCGCAATGCTGTCAACAACTCCCGCGGACAACCAGCGTAGGCGGAATCAGGATCTGGCGTGAGGGCGGATCCGGATGACCGGCACGGCGGGCGCCCATTATCTCAAAGAGAGTGTCAACGGCAATCTGGCCGGCTTCCCTGAGCGGCTGCTCCACCCTGGTGACGGCAGGGTCCATAAAATCCAGGAAGCCGTTGTTGTCGTATGATATGATTCCCACATCCTTCCCCGGCCTGAGTCCAAGACGCCTCAGGGCGTCGATCGCTCCAAGAAGAATGGTGGAACTGAAAGCGAACACGGCATCATAGGGCTTGCTGCCGTTACTGAACGCCGCAAGGATTTCCTTGTTGCCATTCTCCACGGAAAAGGCGTCACCTACCACGCTGAACGCTACTCCACGAACACCTATCGCATCCTTGAAGCCCCTCACACGTTCCCTGTTGGGCATTGAATCCGGCACGCCCTGGATGGCCAGGATGCTCTTATAACCCTTCCCAAGAAGGTACTCCGTAGCCATCCTGGACCCGGCATAGTTGTCCGTACAGACATAGGAGAGAGAGGTATTCTTGAAGTGACGGTCTATGAGGACCATAGGGATCTGGGAACTTACCTGCTCGTGGAAATCGGGCGTAGAAGAGGCCGGGATGCAGATAATTCCGTCCACGCTGCGGCTCATAAACATACGGAGTTCCTGGACCTCGTCCTTTCCGGACTCACGGGAATCGGCCAGAAGAGTATGATATCCCCTTGCATTGAGCAGTCCTATTATTATGCCCGAAAGAGTAGCAAAAAAAGGATTGTCAACGGATGGGATAAGAAGGCCGATAGTCTTGGACTGCTGGGTACGCAGGGTTTGCGCAATAAGATTGGGCTGGTAGTTGAGTCTTGCAGCTTCTGCCGTTATCTTTTCTTCCGCTTCCCTGCTGATCCTATATTTACGAGCCTTGCCGGAAAGCACCCGTGAAACCGTAGATACTGAGTATCCGGTTTGTTCCGAAACGGTGAGAAGTGTGTTTTTTTGGCCCATTTGTTAAAAATTCGCTCCAAATATACACACTTTTATGCATTTTTTTGAAACATACCGAAACAACCTAAAGTTTTTTTATTATATTTGTTATGGATTGCACAATCGTTTGCGCAAAACTTGAGCACAAAATAACACTAAAGATATGAGCCAAAAATCCATTCTGGTCATAGGCAGCAGCAATACGGATATGACCGCAAAAACCGCGGAACTTCCCCGTCCCGGTGAAACCGTCCTTGGAGGCGTCTTCACTATGGGCGCCGGCGGAAAGGGCGCAAACCAGGCCGTTGCAGCACAGAGGCTTGGCGGCAAGGTCAAGTTCATCTGCAAGGTGGGAAATGATATGTTTGGGGACAACTCCATAGCCCAGTATGAGAAGGAAGGCCTGGATACATCCGGCATCCTTCGCTCAGAACTTCCATCCGGCGTAGCGCTCATCTACGTGGATTCCCACGCGGAAAACTGCATAGTGGTGGCATCCGGCGCAAACGGAGACCTCACGGAGGATGACATTGAGAAATCCCGCCGGGACCTTGAGAACTGTGACATCCTTCTCCTCCAACTGGAGAGTCCCATCCCTTCCGTCCTCAAGGCAGCAAAGATTGCACACAAGGCCGGTAAGACCGTGGTCCTCAACCCCGCTCCCGCCTGCCCTCTCCCTGAAGAAATCTTCAGGAACATAGATCTCTTCATCCCCAATGAAACTGAACTTTCCACTTTCAGCGGAATTGAAGTGAATGACGTTGAATCGGCCCAGAAAGCCGCAGCGGCTATGCAGGCAAAAGGCGTGGGCAAGCTCATTGTCACAATGGGCAGCAAGGGCGCCCTCATCTGCGAAGGAGGCCCCGCCATTTTTGTCCCCGCCCACAAGGTTAAGGCCGTGGATACAACCGCCGCCGGAGACACCTTCTGCGGAGCCCTCTGCGTAGCCATCTCCGAAGGCAAAACCCTCAAGGAAGCCGCAGAATTCGCCTGCGCGGCATCGGCCCTTACAGTCCAGAAGATGGGAGCCCAGAACTCCATCCCTTTCCGTAAAGATTTATAATAATTAAAACAATAAGACTATGTTTATCGTTGGCAGTTACTCTCTCGCAGTCATTTTCTGCTTCATCACTATGCTTTGCTGGGGTTCCTGGGGCAACACCCAGAAACTGGCCGCAAAAAACTGGCGCTATGAACTGTTCTACTGGGACTACGTAATTGGTATGGTCCTTTTCTCCCTCCTTCTTGCTTTTACCGCAGGAAGTATCGGCAGTGAAGGCCGTCCTTTCCTCCAGGACATTGCCCAGGCCGACTGGTCAAGTATCGGCTGGGTGCTCCTTGGCGCCGTGGTATTCAACGTTTCCAACATACTCCTCAGCGCATCCACATCAATCGCGGGCCTTGCCGTGGCGTTCCCTCTTGGCGTTGGCATCGCCCTTGTGATGGGTGTCCTCAATAACCTCCTCCTCCATCCCGTCGTCGGCCAGAACACCGGCCTCCTGTGGCTGGGTGTAGCCCTTGTGGTTGCCGCCGTAGTCTGCAACGGCGTTGCTTCCGGCAAGGTTTCCAACGAGCAGAGAGACCCCAAACAGAACCGCAAGGGCATCATCCTGGCAGTGCTTGCCGGTCTCATTATGTCCTTCTTCAGCGCACTTGTATATAATGGTGTAGACCTGGCCGATTTCCACAATCCCGCTGCAGGAAAACTCACTCCCTACACCGCAATGGTTATCTTCGCCCTGGGCGTGTTCCTGAGTAACTTCATCGTGAACACCATAGTGATGAAAAAGCCCTTCGTGGGAGAGCCCGTCACCTATGCCCAGTATTTCAAGGGCAACTTCAAGACCCACCTTGTGGGTATGCTCGGCGGTGCCATCTGGGCACTTGGTACATCCCTCAACTATATATCGGCCGGAGAAGCAGGCGCAGCCGTTTCCTACGCCCTCGGACAGGGCGCTCCTATGATCGCCGCCATCTGGGGCGTATTCATCTGGAAGGAATTCAAGGGCGCCTCAAAGCAGGTTTACTGGCTCCTTGGCATTATGTTCGCCCTGTTCATCGCCGGCCTTGCAAGTATTGTTGTAGCAGGAATGTAATTGTATGAAAAGACTCTTATTTACCATACTCTCACTGCTTCTCGCCTGTGCCCTGATGGCGCAGAACAGAACGGTTTCCGGCAAGGTCTCCGACGAACGCGGAGAACCTCTGGCAGGAGCAACCGTAGTATCAGGGAGCAGTTATGCCGTCACGGACCAGAACGGCCGGTTCAGCCTGCAAGTCCCTTCCGGAGCAACAGTCACCGTTTCTTTCCTGGGATATGACGACTTCTCTTTCAGTGCCGGCGCAAGCGGACTGTCCATAGAGATGAAGCCGTCTGCAGCCACTATGCTCAATGAATCAGTTGCCATCGGTTATGGAAAAACCACCAAGAAGGAAATCACCGGATCTGTGAGCAGCCTCAGCAGCGAAGACTTTGACAAGGGCTCATTCACTTCGGCCGCAGGAATGCTTCAGGGCAAGGTTGCCGGTCTGACCGTCACCAATCCTGACGGCGGAGACCCCAATGCCTCCTTCGAACTTCTCCTCCGCGGAACCGGAACCCTTGTTGCAGGTCAGGGACCCCTTATCATCATTGACGGGGTTGCCGATGCCGATATCCGCACCATCAATTTCCAGGAAGTGGAATCCATAGACGTCCTGAAGGATGGTTCGGCCGCCGCCATTTATGGTACCCGCGGCTCCAACGGTGTCATCATCATAACCACCAAACGGGCAAAAGCCGGCGCCACCACCGTGGAATATGACGGCCAGGTGTCTGTCCAGACCGTTGCAGCCCGTGCAAAGCCTCTATCGGCCTCACAGTTCAACAGCGTCATCCAGCAGTATTCCCCGGGCAACATAACGTCCCTTTACGGCTCGGATACAGACTGGTTCAATGAGGTCACCCGTACTCCTGTAAGCCACAAGCACAGCATCGCAGTTTCCGGAGGATCGGAGAAATTCAGCCACCGCACGGTGCTGAATACAGAGCAAAACCAGGGCCTGCTGAAAAAGAACGACGTAAGCAAATACCTTATCAAGACCAACATCCATCAGGAGGCCATTGAAGGCTGGCTTACGCTGGACTTCAATCTGAACTATACTCACAGAAGTTACGCCGCAGCCAACTACGACATTTTCCGCCAGGCTTTTGTACACAACCCCACGGAACCTGTCTATGATCCAAACAATGAACTCTCCGGCGGTTATTTCCGCATAGACGGAGCAATGGATTACAACAACCCCGTGGCGATGCTCAACGAGCGTGACAACAGCACCAACGTTGACAATATCGGGGTAAACGGACGTGCCACCCTGAATATCCTGCCTGTCAAGGGACTCAAATGGGACAATTTTCTGAGTTGGGGTACGGAACGTTACGAATCCCGCGAATACAGCACCCGTTACTATCCCAGCCTGATTGGAAAAGACGGCAAAGCCTATATCGGCAACTCTACTTCCTCCAACCTCCAGTGGGAAAGCACGCTGCAGTACAGCAACGTATTTGGCGCCCATTCCATACAGGCCATCGCAGGTTATACCTGGCAGGAGAACAGGAGTCAGGATTCCTCCCAGGAGAACACAGGCTTTGACTCAGACCTTTACAAGACCAACAACATAGGCGCCGGAAGCGCCCTCAAGGATGGACTGGCCTGGATGTCATCCTACAAGGAATCCAGCCGTTACATAGCATTCTTCGGCCGAATTATGTATAATTATGCCGAACGATACCTTATATCGGCCTCACTGCGCCGTGACGGATCCTCCAGGTTCGGCGCCAACAACAAATGGGCTCTGTTCCCGGCCGTAAGCGTCGGTTGGCGTATCAGCCAGGAAGAATGGTTCAGGAATGCCACCTGGCTGGATGAACTCAAACTCCGCGCAGGCTATGGCGTCACCGGCAACCAGGACTTCTCCAACTACAAGTCCCTCCTCCTGATGGAGCCCAAAGGCCATTACTATCACAACGGCCAATGGGGAGCCAGTTACGCGCCCAGGAGCAACGCCAACCCGGATCTCCGCTGGGAACGCAAGTCGGAGGTCAATGCCGGTATAGATTTCGGAATGTTCCACGGACGCCTGAACGGTACCCTGGATTTCTATATGCGTCACACCACAGACCTCCTTTATACCTATAAGGTGCCTGTTCCGCCCTACGACTATGAGTATCTGTTCACAAACGTCGGCGTCATAAAGAATATGGGCGTAGAATTCACCCTTAACGCCATTCCTGTCAAAACCGGCGCATTCACCTGGAACACAACCCTCACCCTGTCCAGCAACAGGAACACCCTGGAAAAATTCACCAACGAAGAATTCAAGAACGAGGACTACAAGATGGGCCATATCGGTGACCCTATCAACACCAATATCCAGCGTCTTATTGAAGGACAGAGCCTTGGAACGTTCTTCGGTCCTGTATGGAAAGGTGTCTATGAAGACGGAACAGACGATTTTGAAAACAGCATAGTGGGCAAGGTGGACGAGAAATACTGGAGCAATCTGGGGAGTGCCTATCCATACCTCAACATAGGTTGGAACAACACTTTCCACTATGGCAACTGGAGTCTCAGCGCCACCCTGCGCGCCGCGCTGGGCGGAAAGGTTTACAACACCTACCGTGCAAGTTATGAGAACATCACCCGTATCGGCCTGAGGAACATCATAACTTCCTGGCTGGACGACACAAGTTTCACCGGAAACCCCATCCATTCATCCAAGTATCTGGAGGATGCAAGTTACCTGAAACTGGACAATGTCTCCCTGTCCTACGACTTTGTGTTCAAGAATCCTTACATCAAAGGCGCAAGGGTCTATTTCTCCGCCCAGAACGTGCTGTGCATTACGGCATATAAGGGCGTAGATCCCGAGGTAAGCCTGGGCGGTCTCACACCCGGTATTGAAAGCACCAGTTATTATCCCCGCACAAGGAGTTTCACCCTGGGCGTCAACTTGAATTTCTAGGATTATGAAAAGAATCGGAATACTCCTTTTGACTGCGGCTGTCGCTTTCGGCTGCACAAACCTGGACGAACAAATATACTCCTCCGTCATTAAAGACGACTTCTTTGCGTCGGAGAATATGCTTTCCATATATTCGGCCCGCGCTTACACCACCCTCCAGGCCTGGGGATCGGAACAGAGTATGTGGACTATGAATCTCCAGCTTGGAAACGAGGTAACCGTTCCAATGAACAGCGTGGGAGAATGGAAACAGGACCGTTATGGCCAGCTCCAGACCCACAAGGTAAAAGTTAACAATGAACTTATAGAAAGGTCCTGGGAATACTGTTTCAACGGCATTGCCGCCTGTAATGACGTAATCTTCGAGATTGAAAGCAGGGCAAAGGATATGGAGGGGAAGGATAAGATCCTTGCCGAAATCCATCTTGTCCGCGCATTCTACTATTTCCTGGCCATAGACTGCTGGGGAAACATCCCCTATTCCGTTTCCAAGGAAGAGAAAGGATACCCGGAGCAGAAAGACCGCGCCTTTATGTGCAACTTCGTGGAGCAGGAAATCCTCGCCTACCGTGACGCCCTCTCCGACGATAATTCGGCCGTCAATTACGGACGTGTAACCCAGGGAATGGCCAACACCCTTCTCGCCAAGCTTTACCTGAACTGGTATGAGTGGACAGGGACGGAGCGTTGGGCCGATGCCGAAGCAGCCTGCAAAAAGGTCATCGACAGCGGCAAATACAGCCTGGCCCCAGATTATAAAGACAACTTCATTGTCCATAACGAGTCTTCCCCGGAAGCCATCTTCTCCATTCCGTACAGCACAGTTTACACGGAGAGTGACCATAACTCGTTCATTCTCTTCGTGCTCACTCTTGACGGTTACCTTGGCCCCACATACAATATCAACAGTTCCCTCTGGGACGGTTTTGTAGGGCAGCCTGATTTCTTTGCCACATATAACCCCTCCGACAAACGCAGGGACGCCACCTGGATTCACGGACTGCAGTATGGCAAGAACGGCCAGCCTCTCCACGTTGTCATCAAAGACAGCAAAACCGGAGACGTAAAAGATGAGTTCGACTACGTCATAGACCCCACAATGGAAGGGCTTGAATACGGAAAAACCGGCAGAAAACCCACCCAGGGCGCCCGTCTTGGCAAATGGGAGTACCAGACCGACGGTCTCATTGAAAGCGACCAGACCAGTATGGAGAACGACTTCCACGTGTTCCGTTATGCCGATGTAATCCTGATGTACGTTGAAGCCCTTGTGCGTCAGAACAGGGCTGCCGAAGCCGCCGGACTGGCCGATTTCCAACAGATCCGCACCAGGGCCGGACTTACCCCTATGACGGCCGGCGAACTAACGCTTGACAACCTCTACACAGAACGCAGCCACGAACTTGCGCTGGAGGGCTGGGTAAGGCAGGATCTCATCCGCTTTGGAAAATATCTGGATGCCTGGTGGGCTACACCCGCCGGGGAGCCATATATGAAACTCCTTCCTATCCCGGATGCAAAACGGGCAAGCAATCCCAATCTTAAACAGCAAAACCCCGGATACTGATTATGAAAAAAGCCGCACTCATAAGCCTCTGCATTCTGGCGTTATCCTGCGCCCAGAAGCCTCTGGAGATAACCCGTACCCAGCTTAAGGACAAGATAGCCGGCGCCTGGCTTGGCCAGATGGTCGGAAACATCTACGGACTGGAGTATGAGAACAAGTTTGTGGAAGAGCCCGGCGAAGGCCCCTTCGTCTTCAACAAGGCCATCACCAAGATGACCGCCGTGGACGGCGCCTTCTCCGACGACGACACAGACGTAGAGTACCTCTATCTTATGATGATGGAAAAGGACGGAGTGGATCCCACCTACGCCCAGGTACGGGACCACTGGATGTACCATATCCGTGACAGGGTGTGGCTTGCAAACCGCGCTGCCCTTGGCCTTATGCACTACGGCTTCACCCCGCCCCTCACCGGAAGCAAGGAATACAACCCCCACTGGTTCCAGATAGACCCCCAGCTCATCAACGAGATATGGGCCTACACCGCTCCCGGAATGCCCGCCTATGCCGCCGGCATCTCCGACTGGGCCGCCCGCATCACCTCCGACGACTGGGCCGTATCCCCTACCGTGGTTTACGGCGCAATGTACTCCGAGGCCTTCTTTGAGAAAGACATCCCCACCCTCATCAGGCACGCGAAGGAGTATCTCCCCAAAAAGGACCGCTTCCGCAAGATAATCGACGAGTGCATAGCGCTTCACCAGCAGTACCACGACAACTGGAAGGCTGCCAGGAAGGTGATTGCCGATGAACTCTATTTCAATGAGCCGGACATCACCAGGAGTATCTGGAATGCCGATCTTAACGGCGCAATGGGCATCCTCTCGCTGCTTTACGGCAACGGAGACATAGAGGAGACCCTCCTGATTGGCTGCGCCCTGGGATTTGACTGCGACAACCAGACCGCAACCATGTGCGGCCTCCTTGGCGTCATCAACGGCATAGAGGGCGTTCCGCTTGACCGCGCAATGCCGTTCGATCACTGGACAAAGCCCTTCAACGACCGCTACATCAACGTAACCCGCTACGATATGCCCGACGCCTCAATCGAGGATCTCATCGAGCGCACGGTGGTTCTTGCCGAAAAGAACATCCTTGCCCGCGGCGGAAAGGTCCGTGAGGAAAACGGAGAGAAGATCTACACCATCAACCGCAAGGCTCGCTTCACTCCCGCAAAGGAGCCTGCTGCCCTGTTTGAACTTCCCGCCCCCAGTGGCCGTAACCTTGCCCCTGAGGCGGCGGAAATCCTTGCCGCCACCCGTGAGACAGACCGCGCCACTCTGGATTCCTGCTGGCTCACCATCCCTGTCACATACCGCGCTTATACCGTGGATGTAATCAATGACGGCGTAGAGAGCGGCCCCGGTGCAGCATTCTATTCTCTTGGAGAGAAGTCCAACGCCCCCAAGCAGGATTTCTTCGGCTACCGCTGGGATGAGCCCATAACAACTGATATGATCTCATTCCACTACGGCCCGCTTGAGGAATTTGGCGGCTGGTACAGCAATATGCATCCTGAATATATGGATGAGGAAGGCAACTGGGTGCCCATCGAGGCAACAGTCACCCCCGCCCTTCCCTACTGCGATGAAGTTTTCTTCCAGCCCCACAATGCGGAATTCGTGTTCACCTTCCCCAAGGTTACCACAAAGGCCATAAGGATCATAGGAGACGACGCAATCCTCATCCACTGGCATAAGTACACCAAGGCTGTATCGGCCTTCATCTCAATAACTGAACTTAAGGTTTATGAAGCCAAGTAGCATCATAGCGGTACTGTCGGCGCTCCTTCTTGCGGCCTCGTGCTCCGCGCCAAAGGCTCCGGATTCTGTAACCCTGTCAAAGGACGCCCTGATGGACAAGATCAAGGGCGGCTGGGCCGGCCAGACAATAGGCGTTGTGTACGGCGCCCCCACGGAGTTCAAGTTCTGCGGGACCATAATCCCGGAGGAAATTCCCATCGGCTGGGGAGAAGGCTACGTGAAGCACTGGTGGGACCGGAAGCCGGGCCTCTTTGACGACGTATACAATGACCTCACCTTTGCCGAGGCCTTTGAGCAACTGGGTCTGGATGCATCGGCCAAAGACCTTGCCCTCCGCTTTGCATACGCGCCTTACCACCTTGCCCACGCCAATCAGGCTGGACGCTACAACGTGCGCCAGGGCATAATGCCGCCTGAATCCGGCAACTGGATCAACAACCCACACGCCGACGACCTTGACTTCCAGATTGAGGCCGATTTCATCGGCTTGATGGCTCCCGGTATGCTTCCCGAGGCTCTTGACATTGCAGACCGCGTAGGCCACATCATGAACAGCGGCGACGGCTTCTACGGCGGAGCCTATGTTGCAGGCCTTTACAGCGCCGCTTTCTTTGAAAGTGACCCTGCAAGGATTGTGGACCTTGCCCTGGAGGCCATCCCCCGGGAGAGCACCTTCTGGCAGTGCATCAACGACGTCATTAAATGGCACAGGAAGTATCCCTCCGACTGGAAGGCCACCTGGTTCCAGGTCCTCAAGAAATGGGGGGCCGATACAGGATGCCCCAAGGGAGTGGGCCTGAGTTTTGACATCGACGCCAAACTCAACAGCGCGTATGTCACCATCGGCCTTCTATACGGCGGCGGAGAGTTTGGAAAATCTATGGAGATTGCCACCCGCTGCGGCCAGGATTCGGACTGCAACCCCGCAACCGTTGGCGGCGTCCTCGGCGTAGTGTACGGCCTTGAAAGCATCCCGGAATTCTGGCGTGAGCCTGTTATGGAAATCTGGGACCTTGACTTTGAGGGCACTGACGTCTCCCTTTCCAAGGGCAGCAGGTATTCCTACAATCACGCCCTCAAACTTATTGAGAAAAACGGCGGAGAGGTACGTGAGGATGATGTTGTGATTCCCGTTTCCAAGCCTGAGGTCCTTCCACTGGAGCAGAACTTCATTCACACCTATCCTCTTATGAGGGACCAGAAGGACGCCTGGCTCCGTGACACCTATGAGTTTGACTTCTCCGGCAACGGCTTTGTGATCTGGGGGAACCTTGTGTGCCTGAGGGGCATCACGGAAGACTACGCCCAGAGGGTAGCCAAAAAGCACGTGGGCTCAGAGGTCTTTGCTATGGCTGAGGAAGGAGACCCTTACGTTGCAGAGATAGAAGTGTGGATAGACGGCGCCCTTGACCAGGTTTCCATCCTCCCTATGAAGGGAACCTCCCGTAAACTTGAACCCGCCTGGAAGTACTGTATGGAGGAGGGCCGCCACAACGTAAAACTGGTGTGGCGTAACCCCAGGCCCGACACCTATCTTCTAAGGATAAACGCAATAGAATACTATAGCGAAAGAAAGAATGAAGACACGTATTACCATAATTAGCGCCGCGGTACTCCTCCTTGCGGCCTGCACCCAGGCCCCCAAGGTCCCTTACGGGGAAACCGTGAGCCTGGACAGCGCCACCCTTATGGACAAGATCAAGGGCGGCTGGTACGGCCAGACCATAGGCTGCACCTACGGCGGCCCCACGGAGGTCAAGTACAAGGGCGTCCTCATTATGGATGAAATCCCCATCCCCTGGTACGACGACTACATCTATGACACCTACATAGAGGATCCGGGCCTGTACGACGACGTATACATGGACCTCACCTTCATGGAAACCATGCTGAAACATGGTCTGGATGCCCCTGTGGATGAGTATGCCAAGGCTTTCGCCTATGCCGATTACAAACTCTGGCACGCAAACCAGGCAGCCCGCTACAACATCCTTAACGGACGCGGCGCCCCAGAAAGCGGGCATTGGAAATACAATCCGCATGCAGATGACATTGACTTCCAGATTGAAGCCGAT
>JAEEGL010549695.1_pt1 | contig 13088 bp, 11 predicted proteins | sample 9134231 | NCBI WGS metagenome assembly JAEEGL01 (sample SAMN16246548, study PRJNA631951) | gut metagenome | biome: gut microbiome; feature: rumen; material: fiber-attached | host: Bos | place: Iran: Karaj | collected 2018-10 | reverse complement strand
TGGCGAAGTCCCTGAGCATCGCAACGGAGTCCTCAGTGCCGAGGTTTGTGGACCAGAAGCAGTCGAGTTCGTACTTCATGCCGGGGCAGAGGTCGCGGTAGATGTCGTACTTGACGCGGCCGTCGATGCGCCCGAACTCCCAGTAGTGGTTGTGCTGGAACATCGTGAAGCCGTTGCTCTTGCAGCACTCGACCATCGGGTTCGTGATGTCGGCGGTGCGCTTGATGGCGTCGAGGTCCTTGAAGTCGTCGGGGCCGAAGCCGCAGACGATGGTGTCGAGGCCGAGGATGGAGGCGATGTCGAGCTGCTCGGGGAGGTCGGCGAGCTTGCGGGCCCAGGGGGAATGGGTCGAATAGAGCTTGAGGCCGAGGTCGTCGACCATCTTCTTCAGCTCGGAGGGGCGGATGCCGAAGAAGCCGGCGGGTTCAACGCCCTTGTAGCCGATGTCGGCGATGCGCTTGAGGACGGGCGCGAAGCCTTCCTTGGCGATGTAGTCGCGGACGGAGTAGAGTTGGACGGAGATAGGGAATGCCATGGTAGTTAGCCTTTCGTTGTCGTTGGTGGAAAACGGATGGGGATATTATACCCGATTGGAGGGGGAATGCAGGATGAAAAAGGCGTTTGGGGCCTATGCGAGCAGTGAGGCGGTGCGGAACTTGGGGTCGGAGGTGGGGCGGAGGCCGAGGCGGCGGAGGCCGGAATCGTCGCCGGGGGCGACGATGTGGGTGAGGTGCATCTCGCAGTCGCGCAGCGCCGGGAGCTGGGCCATGGCGGCCTCGGCGGCGGGGTTGGCAGAGGCAGACATGGAGAGGGCGACGAGGAGTTCGTCGAGGTTGAGGCTGTGTTCGTTCTCGTGGAGGATGTCGGACTTGAGGTAGACGATCTGCCGGATGACCTCGGGCGGGAGGAGGTGGAGCTTGTCGGGGATGCCGGCGAGGCGCTTGATGGCGTTGAGGACGGCGGCCGAGGCGGCGTGCATGGTGGCGGAGTTGCGTCCCGTCACGATGGTGCCGTCCGCGAGCTCGATGGCGGCGCCGGTGAAGATGCCCTGGAATCCCTTGCCGCGGCGGCGTCCGTCTTCGGCCGCTTCGCGGGCGGGGATGACGACCTTGCGGTCCTCCGGCTTGAGCTGGAGGTCGCGCATGAGGAGCTCGATGCGTTCGACGGGGCCATGGTTGTTGGCGCCGACGGCGTATTCAGTGGCGGCGCGGAAGTAGCGGCGGATGATTTCCTGGCAGGAGGCCTCGCGGACGACGTCGTCGTCGACGATGCCGAAGCCGCAGCAGTTGACGCCCATGTCCGTCGGGGACTTGTAGGGGCAGGGGGAGTTCGTGATGCGCTCCCAGATGGCGCGGAGGAGAGGGAAGGCGGCGACGTCGCGGTTGTAGTTTGTCGTGCTCCTGCCGTAGGCCTCCATGTGGAAGGGGTCGATCATGTTGACGTCCGCGAGGTCGGCGGTGGCGGCCTCGTAGGCGATGTTGACCGGGTGCTTGAGCGGGAGGTTCCAGATCGGGAAGGTCTCGAACTTGGCGTAGCCGGCCTGGCGTCCGGCGCGGCAGTCGTGGTAGAGCTGCGAGAGGCAGGTGGCGAGCTTGCCCGAGCCCGGGCCGGGGCCTGTCATCACGACGATGGGGCGTTCGGTCTCGATGTATTCCGAGGCGCCGTAGCCCTCTTCGCTGACGATGGTGTCGACGCTGACGGGGTAGCCGCGCGTCGGGCGGTGGCAGTAGACGCGGATGCCGCGGTGCTCGAGCTTGCTGCGGAACTGCACGGCGGCGGGCTGGCCTTCGAAGCGGGTGATGACGACGGCGCGGACGACGAGATCCCATTTGCGGAGGTCGTCGATGAGCTTGAGGGCGTCGGCGTCGTAGGAGATGCCGAAGTCGGCGCGCATCTTCTTGCGCTCGATGTCACCTGCAAAGATGCAGAGGACGATGTCGACATGGTCCCTGAGCTTCTGGAGAAGGCGGAGCTTGACATTGGGGTCGTAGCCGGGGAGGACGCGTGCGGCGTGCATGTCGAACATCAGCTTGCCTCCGAACTCCAGGTAGAGTTTGCTGCCGAACTTTTTCTGCCGCTCGAAGATGGCGGCGGATTGTTCGCGGAGGTACTTTTCGTTGTCAAAGCCGGTTTTGATCATTTGCTTTCCTCGTCCGTTTCGGTGGAAGTAGGGGGAGTTTCGACGGCCAGGGCCGAATCGATCGCGTAGAACGGACACGTCAGGACGGAGGCTGTCTCGGGAGAGAGGAGAAAGACGGCGTCGTGGCCCTTGACGGTGGCGGCGCGGCCGCCGTTTTCCAGGCGCGGGCCGATGGTGAGGGTGCGGCGGAGCGATGTGCCGTCGTCCAGGTCGAAGGAGATTTCCGCGCCTCCGTCGAGGGGCAGGGAATTAGTCGGAGCCAGTGCGGCGACCGATTCGGCGCGGACATCCGCGACGACCGCGAAGAAGCGGCGGACAGTGGGTTCGTCGACAAGGCGGCCTGGAACGGCCGCGGACCATTCGCCGGCCACTTTCTCGATGCGCTCGTCAGGCATGCCGGGCCGCGAAAGGGAAACGGCGCGAACCTGTTTTTCGCCGAGGGAGAGAACAGTGTGGGAGAGGAGCGGCCGCGGATCCCGGCAGTTGCCGAGGATGTTCGAGACCATGGCCGCGGAGACGAGGAAGAGCGTGTCGGATCCGTCGGGGAGGATGCCTGGAAGACCGTCTGCATCCGGCGTGGGGCCGTAAACGCCGAAGGAGTAGCGTCCCTGTTGCGAGACGACCGTTGCGGAGGCGATGCGCGGACCGCAGGACCTGGCGTCAAAGGAGGCGAAGCGTTCCGCCCGGAGGGAGAGGAGCCTGTCGATGAGGGCTGCAACTTCGCTCGGCTCGGCCAGGTCGGAGACCGGGGCCGTGATTGTCCAGCCTGAATCGGTGCGGCGGAGCGAGACGACGCGACCGTCGGCTTCGATGGATAGGGATTGGACGGAGAGGGGGGGGGCGGCCGGGAAAAGACGGCGGTCGCGGAAGTCGTGGGCGGAGGCGAGGACAAGGCGGCGAACGGATCCGGTAACGGTAAGGATGCCGTCATGCCTTCGGGCGTATGTGAGGTCGCCGTCTCCGGGGACGGGAGCGCCAATCACAAGCGTCTGCCCGACGAGGTCGTTTTTGCAGAACAGGGTGATGGACGGGGCGCCGTGCTGATCGAGGCCTTCGGCGGGAATCTGGGCGGATGATTGGAAGTCGTTCACGACCGTGGCAGAGGCGAGAGTGTCGAAAAGGCGCCCGACGGCGTCCCAGTCGGCACGCGCCTCGAAGGGCTGGGCGATGTTCCATTGGTTTCGCCGGGAGTTGTCGCGGACAAGCTTGATGTCGCCAAGGGAAGGACGCCGCAAAACCACCGTATGCACCATGCTCATGTTGCATTGGAAGACGCGGCGGTCGGCATAGTCAAGTGGATCCCTGAGGAAGAATTCGCGAAGGGAGGGGGCCGTGACGCAGACGCCCTTGTCGGTGTCGAAGGAGACGAAAAGGCTGTTCGTCACGGCGTCGCAGTCGCCGACCACGAGTTTGATCCCGGTGTGCGGCCCCCGAAGGACTATCTGTCCAATGGGATTGCCGAATCCGAAATCCGCTGGTGAAAGTTCGCGGAGGACGAAGTCTTCCGCGTCGATGTATTCGAGCAGGGGAGCCTGCTCGAATGCGTCGAGCAGCCGTTGGACGGCGGGGGTCAGGGCGCGGCCATGCCGGGGCTCCGTCATTTTCCAGCCTTCGGTGTCGGCCGCGAACGAGACCCTCTGTCCGTCGGCGAGCGTGAGGTGGATTTGGCTGACGTCCCCGAGAGGTGCCGGCAGGAGGCGGCCCCGGCGCGTCAGGCGGGGATTGTAACGCGCGTTGTCGTCGATGAGCTTGAGTACGAGGGCGCAGAAGAAACAGGCGGCGAGGAGTCTGAGAATGATCTTTTTTCGTCCCATTTTTACACCTTGCTAGGAAATGAGACGCCGGATGCAGGCCATGACGACGCCAAGGAGAATGGTCAGAAACGGCCAGGCGACGATGCTTCGGAGCCAGAAGCGGATCTGCCGTTTGCGTGAGATGGCGAGGCGCAGGGCCGTCCCTTCGTATGCGGTCGACGGGGCGGTGGGGCCGCCATGCTCCGTCAGCCAGCCGATGGCGTTGAGAAGGAGGTCCCGGTTTGCCGTCGAACCGCCTTCAAGCAGGGAGTTTGCGGCGAAATTCGAGTCGCCGATGACAAAGGCGCGGAAGGGCGGGAGCCCCAGGGCGGCATTGCCGGGGCCTTCGACCGCGAGGGCCAGTGGAAGCTCGCCCTGTCTGTCGACGTCCTTGTCGTAGTGCCGCGGAAGGATGTCCGGATTTGATTCGCCCCAGGCCTTTTCCGGTGCGGCCACGACGACGGTTGCCTTGGGGGCTGCATCGGCGGAAGGTGCGGGGTCGATGATCTGGGGATCCACGAAATAGACGGCACTGCGGTCGAGGTAGCGGGCAATGGGATGGTCGCCGAACTTGTCGGAGAGCAGGTTGTAGCCACCGAGGGTGTCGGCTCCGATGGCGGTCAAGTGGGCGCATTTGAGGCCGATTCTGGCCAGTAGCGACTCCCAGGGGGCGGGGGTGGTGTCGGAGCGGTCGAGAAGAAGGAGGATTCGTCCCCCCCTTTCAAGGTATTCGCCGATGACGGCGGCCTCGATTGGGCTGGGGGCGTAGCGCGGGCCGGCGACAAGGAGCAGGTCGCAGTCGTCCGGAATGCCTGTGTCGGCCGTCTTGAGATCGCGGAGCGCATAGCCCTCTCGGACGAGTTCCCGCGCGAAGTCGCTGTAGCCCGTCAGCGGATCGTAGCTGGCGAAGTCGCGCTCGCTGTGGCCGGAGAGCGCGTAGACCACCGGGGTCTCGGGGTGCGCGAGCTTGGCCAGGGCGGTGGCGCAGACCTGTTCGCCGCGGAAGCGGGTGAGCGTACGGTGCGCACGGGCGAGGCCTTCGCTGCTGGCGTTGGTGCTCGTCTCGACAAGGTCGCTGTACGGGACAATCTCGACGCGTCGGCCGTTGTCGAAGATGACGGACCAGCTTGTTGCGCCATATTTTCGGACGATTTTAGCGGATTCCGCGGGGTCGGAATGAGGATCCCGGAATTCAAGCGTCAGAATCGTGCTGGGCGCGGCTGCCTCGCGAAAGCCATGGAGCATTTGGTGGAGCGGGGGATAAATGAGATCGTTCCGGGGGAGGATGACCGTGCAGGTGACATTGCCCGAGAGGGAGGAGAGGAGGTCGCAGGTGCGGGGGGACAGACTGTGCCTGGCCCCCGGAAAGACAACGAACCGGTCAAGCCGCACGGCGATGAAGGTCGCCATTGCCAGAAGAAGCGTGGCGAGGACGAGCGAGGAGGCGAAATAGGCGCGTCCGGCCATTTTCCGGGAGGTGCCGCGTTTCATCGCCGGGCCTCCTCTAGGTACTGTACGCAGACGAAAAGGCACCAGAGGCCAAAGGAAATGTGAAAGACGAAGCTGTGAAGCGCGATGCGGCCGCCGGCGGCGTCAAGGAGTTCGCTCCAGATGGGGAAGGGGGTTGACTGCCAGTTTCCGCTCAGGTAGTAGCGGGAAAGGGCGGCCCAGACAAGCATGAGGGCGCAGCCGGCGAAAAGCGTGCCTGCTGCTGCGACCCAAGGCCGTCGCGACAAGGCGGAGCAGAGGGTTCCAAGGGCCGTCCAGGAAAAGGCGTGGAGGAAAAGAATGACGAACGGTGCGAGCAGAAGGGCGGTGTCCGGAGCGCGCGAATCCAGCGCATGGCGAAGGAGGAGCCAGGGAACCATGGCGCCCAGAATGGCGGTGCAGACCGAGAGGAACGAAGCCGCGAACTTGCCTATGGCGATCTTGCGCAACGGAATAGGCAGCAGGGCGAGCGACTCATAGGTGCCGGCCGCACGCTCTCCCGCGAAAAGGGGCATTGTGACGAGCGAGACGAGGACGGGAAGGGGAAAGGCGACCGAGAGCGTCCAGAGGGCCTGGAGTGTCCAGAATTTGCCTTCGCCGAGCTGCAGCGCGGCGGAGAGGAATGCGGCGGAAAGGGCGAAGAAGGCGCTGAAGGTCGCGTAACGGGCCGATGAGAAAAGGGAGGCGCCAAGTTCGCGGTAGAAGGAGGTGCGGGAGGCGCTGCTCATCTTGCCACCTCCGCGATGCGGGCTTTCTCCAGGCAGTCGGCGTAGCGTTCGGCCAGTGGCGCGCCGTCGTCCGAGACAAGGGGGATGAGGCCGGCGAGCCGACCGTCGTGGAGGATGAGGCATTGGCCTTCAAGCCGGGAGACGGCCGGAATGTTGTGCGTGGCCAGGAGAACGATGGCGTGTTTGGCGGTGGTGGCGAGGAGTTCAAGCAGGGGAGCCGCATGATTCTGGTCCAGGCCGGCAAAGGGTTCGTCAATCAGAAGCATGCGCGTTTCGCACAGGAGTGCGTCCGCGATGCCCGTGCGCTTGCGCTGGCCGGCGGAGAGGGATGCTGTACGGACTGTGGCGATTGCCTTTAGGTCGAGTGCTTCGATGACGTGGCGGAGGCGCGCGCGAAGGCGTCGTCCCGAAAGGCCCTTGAGGCGGCCGCGGTAGGTGAGGTGCTCTTCGACGGTCAGATCCCCGTAGAGGGGGACGGTGTCCGCAAGGTAGCTGATGTGGCGATGGGCGCGCAACGGGTCGGTGAAGACGTCGAGTCCGTCGAGGAGCACGGAGCCGTCCGAGGCGCGGTCGGCGCCGACGAGTGTGCGAAGAAGCGTTGTTTTTCCGGCACCGTTCGGGCCGGCTACGACGCAGATCCCGGCGTCAAGGGAGAATGTGAGCCCGGCAACCGCGGCATGGCGGCCGAATGTTCGGGTGAGTTGCCGGACTTCAAGCATGGCCGAACCCCTAGCGGCCGAAGAGGAGGCGGGCGGCCAGCCGCTCGGGAAGACCGGCTTTGCGCACCTTGTCCGCAGCCGTCTCGACATCGTACGGTACGCGGCGAAACTCGATTTCCCGGGTTTTGGGGCGGAAGAGAACGTAGGATGAGCGCGGGTCGCCATCGCGTGGTTGCCCGACGCTGCCGACGTTGATGAAGAAACGCCGTCCGAAGCCCGCCTTGAGACGCTCGCCCGACTTGGGTGGTTCGATGCGGTCGATGGCGGTTCCGTGCCTTTCGAAGATGACCGGGACATGCGTGTGGCCGTGGAAGCAGATCGGTGTCGTCTGGTAGGAAAAGTGCGCCTCGGCGTCGAGCAGGTCGAATACATAGCCCCAGCGTTCGGGCATGTCCAAGGTTCCGTGGACGAGCGTGATGCCCGGCATGACGATGGAAAGCGACAGGTCGTGGAGCCACTTTTCGTCATCCGCGCTCAGCAGGCGGCGTGTCCAGGCGATGACATTCGCCGCATGGGGCTGGAAGTCTTCAAGCGATTCGTCGTGGGAGCAGTAGTGGTCATGGTTGCCGCGAACCGTCGGCGCACCGAGTTCGCGGATCATTGCAATGCACTCATGGGGATTGGCATTGTATCCCACAATGTCACCGAGACAGTAGAAATCCGTTACGCTTTGCGACCTTGCGTCGTCAAGCACGGCCTCCAATGCCTCAAGGTTGGCGTGGATGTCTCCAAGTATCGCGCAGCAGCTTTCCATTGGGTGGGGGGCTCCAGAGGGTCAGATGCGGAGGAGTTCTCCTGTGACCGTCAAGTCCTCCGCAACGGTCACCTTCAGGTTGGGTTTCTGCCATTCGACGAGGCGTGCCGCTTCGCCGATGAATTCAAGGGCTCCCGAATCGTCCGTGACCGTCCGTCCTGCATCCGCTACGGCGTCATAGGCGCGGCGGATCAGTTCGGTGCGGAAGGTCTGGGGTGTTCCAACGGCCCAGAGTTTGGAGCGGTCGGGCGTCGAGACGGCGACATTTCCCCTTTCCACAACCTTGACCGTGTCGACAATCCTGCGTGCGGCAACTCCGGAGCCCGTTTCGCGGGCGGACCTTACCGTGGCGGATATGAGCGCCGGCGTGACAAGCGGTCGCGCCGAGTCGTGGATGGCGACAAGCGCGGCCTCCGGCGGCAGGGCTGACAGCCCGGCGCGAACAGAATCCTGACGGGTGGCGCCGCCCGAAACGATTTTGACCAGCTTCAAAATGCCGAATCTGCGGCAGAGCTCGCGCGATGCCGTCATGCGGTTGCGACGAACGACGAGGACGATGGCGTCAATGTCGGCGCATGATTCGAAGGCAAGAAGCGAGTAGGCGACAAGAGGTTTTGGGCCAAGACTGAGAAATGCCTTGTCCACATTCGCCCCCATGCGCTCACCGCGCCCGGCGGCCAGAACGATCGCCGCTGTCATATGCCTGCCTTGTTTCGGAAGTGCAGAGAGGGCCTCGCCATGGGCCCTCTCACCATCAACCATAGAAGTATAGCAAGAGAAGACGGGCTTCGTCAACCGCGTTGACGGCCAGGTTTCATTGCACTATAATTTTACAATCATGATTGATTTGCTACTAAGATACGGCGTCGCCATCCACGTCGCGCTGATGGTCGTTTATTCGGCCTGGGCGCGGGGTGGATCCTCCCCCTTCTACCTCTGGGCGCTTCCGTGGCTTTGCCTGGGCATCGTCGAAATCATCCTGTTGCTTCCGCCCGTGCGGCGGGGCGAGTCGCCCCAGCTGGCCGTCAGGCGGCTTTTGCAGGGAATCCTTCTCGATCCCGTCGCCTACATCTCCCTTGCGCTTCTCTCGTTTCTCGCCATCCAGTGGCTGAATGGCCCCTGCGAGCTCGTCGAGGCCTCCGCCGCCCCGTCCGGCTGGGAGTATACGCCGCCCCCCCTTCCATCGATGCCCTTCTGCGTCGACCAAGGTGAGGCCCGGCAGGTCTTCATCTGGTTTCTGGCCGTATCCGCCGCCGTCATCGCCATCCGCCATGCGCTGCGGCCTTCGGCACGCTATTTCATGCTCAAGCTTTTCGTCCTGAACGGTGCGCTTCTCTCCGTTCTGGGCTTTGCCCAGCTTCTGACATGTCCGGGAAAGCTCTACTGGTATCGGCCGATTCCCGTGTACTTTTTCTCGACCTTCGGCTATCCCAACCATGCGGGTACCTTTTTCGTGATGACAACGGCGATTGGCATCGGGCTTCTCCTGCGCGCCCTGGGCGACAAGTCCCACCGTCATGACGCCCCCTGGCTCACCGTAGCCCTGCTGCTCAACGCGTCGGGCATCTACGGCTCCCTCAGCCGCGCCGCCATTCTTATCGGCACCCTCTTGCTTGTAGCCGGTCTTGTCTACGGCGTTTTCTATCTCTGGGGACGCCTTCCCCGGATAAAGGTCCTTATGGCCGCTGCGATCATCGCCGCCCTCGCGCTCAGCGCGGGAATCGTCGCGCTTGTCCCCGGCTCCCCGCTGAAGAAGGAGCTCGACACGGTCGACTTCTCGCATCTCGGATCCGTCTACGCAGGCGAACGGAGGGAATTGGCCGATGCGGCCATCGAAATCTGGAAGGACTATCCCTGGACCGGTGTCGGCGGGTGGGGCTTCCGCCGCTATGTCGGCCTCTACATGCCGGAAGAACGATGGGACTACCTCCGCATGCATGGCCGGGCGAACGTCCACAACGACGCCCTCCAGTTTCTCTGCGAGCACGGCATGATAGGCTTCGGCCTCATGGTGGCCATGGCCGGTTCATTGCTGGCCTTCGCCTTCGTTCGTCTGCCGCGCATCCGGCGCGACATCGACGAGGCGACGGGCCGTCCCCGATCCTGGTTCGCGAGTGTTTCGCCCTGCGTCTGGGGGTCCTTCGCCGCCATTCTCGCAATGGCCGTCCACAGCACGATCGACCTGCCCTTCCGCAGCATAGCGAATACACTGGTCTGGTTCATCCTGCTCGCCAGCCTTCCCGGCTTCATGCCTAAGGACTCTTCGAAATGACACTTATAGAACAGGCCCTCTCCACCGCCACCGACACGCGCGAATTCCGCGTCGGCCACGGCATCCTTCCTGAAACGGCCGATGTCTTCAAGGCGAACTTTCCCGGCAAGTGCGCGAAAATCGTCGCGGACGAGACCACCTGGCGCGTAGCGGGCGAACGCATCCTCGCCATTCTTCGCGCCGCCGGCGTCGACTGCGCCGAACCGCTCGTCTTTCCCGCCCGGCCGCAGCCCTATGCCGACGTGGACTTTCTCGCCCGGACGCGTACGGCCATTGAAGCGGCGGGGCCCGATGGCCGTGCCGTCGCTGTCGGCTCCGGAACGCTGAATGATCTCTGCAAGCGTGCCAGCACCGAGCTTGAACGCCCCTACATGTGCGTCGCAACCGCCGCATCGGTCGACGGCTACGCTTCCTTCGGCGCCCCGATCACCAAGGAGGGCTTCAAAAAGACCTGGCCCTGCGCCGCGCCACTTGCAATTGTCGCCGACAGCGAAATACTTCTCACCGCACCGCCCGAGCTGACGGCCTCCGGCTACGCCGACCTCGCCACCAAGATCCCCGGTGGCGCCGACTGGATCATCGCCGACGCCTTGGAGGAGACGCCTATCCGTCCCGACATCTGGGCCACGACCCAGGCGCCTCTCCGCGACTGGGTAGCCGACCCCGCCGCTCTCGCCGCGGGCGACGCCGTGGCAATGGGCAAGCTCATCACCGGACTCGCCATGACGGGTTTCGCCATGCAGGCGATGCACGATTCGCGTCCCGCATCCGGCGCAGAACACCTCTTCTCGCACTGCTGGGAGATGCATCACATCCTCCGGCCCGACGGCACCCTCCCCTCGCATGGAGACAAGGTCGGTGTCGGATCCCTGTGCACGACCTACCTGATGGAGGCCTTCTTCGCGAAGCCCTTCACGGCGGCCGACATTGACGCCGCCGTTGCCGCCTACCCCTCCTGGGAGAAGCGCGAGGCCTTTATCCGCGCGCAGTTCCAGCCCGGTCTCATGCTGGACGAGATATTGGCCGCCAGCAGGGCAAAGCATCGGACGCGTGAAACGCTGCGCGCCAAGCTCAACCTGCTTGTCTCGAAATGGGACGACCTCGCCGCCCGCGTGAAGAAGCAGCTCTATCCCTTTGCCGAGCTGCGCGCCCGGTTGTCTGCGGCCGGCTGCCCCGTCACCCCGGAGGGCATCGGCGTCAGGGCCGCCGACGTCCATGTCGCGGCTGTGCGCGCCCAGCTCATCCGCAACCGCTACACCATTCTCGATCTCGCCCAGGACACGGGACGCCTCGACGCCCTCGCACACGAACTCGACGCCATCTGGCAGGGACGCCCCGCGTAGTCGGGAGCTTGGGCGCCCTGGCGCGCTGCAGCCGGATTAGACGGGCCACTTGGCCGAAAGAAGGGCCAGCCCGGCCCGGAGTTCCTCTTCCGTCACCGTTGGCGCCGGTTCAAGGACGCGGATGAGGTTCGGTGCGCCGAAAAAGGCGAATGCGCCGAAGTCGATTCCGCCCGTACCCGGTGACTGGTGGTCTCGCGCGGGGCCGATGACATCGTGGATGTGGGTTCCGACGATGTGGGACTTGAACTGCGATGCCGTTTCGGAATTGCTGCCGTATCCGGCGTTTTCCATTACCTGTCCGTGTCCAATGTCATGCCAGCAGGAGAGGGCCGTCCCAGCGTAGTCGGCAAGGAGCGGTTCCATTTCGTCCGGTTGCGGCAGGGCGTCCCAGGACGGGAGGTTCTCCAGGGCGAGCTTCACGCCCGCGCGGTCGAATTCGGGCAGAAGCGCGTCGAGCGATTTGCGGATTTGGCCAAGATAGCGCAGCGCCAGAGTTTCGCGTGTCCGCGTCATCTTCCGGTGACGCCACCTGAAGACGGGACCATGGTCCCGCTCGTCGGCAATGCGTGAATGGATCCAGGCCCAGGCGCGCGAAATCTCCAGAACGCGTCCGGCATGCAGGACGATCGCCTCGGCACCCAGGGTTGACGCGAAGCGGAGGACATCCAGCACTTTCCCGACGGCAAGCTTGCGCGCCTCCTCGTCGAGGTTCGCGATCCGGTGGAGTTCCGGGTGTCCGGACTCTTCGTCCTCCGGAACCGGGCAAAAGGCATGCACGCTCTTTATTGCGATTTCGCCGGCATGGCGGCGCGCGAGGATGCGCGGCACAAAAGTCGCCTTGAGACCATAGCCAAGCTCGAGGCCGTCAAATCCGAGCGACAGAGCCTTGTCCACAATCGCGTCGCCGCTTGCGGCATCCGGGAACCAGCAGGTTGAAAGGGCAAAACGCATGCAGATATTCTAGCGAAAACGACGGGGAACATGCGGGAAAAAAGAAAACCGGCCCCCGCAGGAACCGGTTTGGCAATTGATGCCAGCCTTCGCCTAGATGGACGAACTGCGGCGCGAGAATGTGCGGATGCGCGCCCGTGCGCTTTTTTTGCGCTTTTTTTCGGAGGGCTTTTCAAAGTAGCGGTTCGCACGGATCTGCTTCATGATGCCTTCCTTGTCGAGGATCTTCTTCATGCGCTTGAGCGCACGGTCGACAGTCTCGCCCTTCTTCAGACGGATAATGATCATGCTTGTTGTCACCCCCCTTCGTGGAAAAATGTTCAAAAATGATAGCAGAATCGCCAGACCAAGGCAAATCATTTCGTCGCTTGCGCGTTGCGTCATAAATCGCGTCACCGAAAACAGACGGCATGGACATGACGAAGGAAGAGAGGGAAAACTGCGTTCTCCCGTCGCGAAGGCGGTACGGGGAGTTGACGGACAAGAAAGGCAGGGGCGCATTTCTCGACCAGTTCCGCGCCGCGGCGTGCATGAGCCGCAAGAACGCGATTCGACGGCTGTCCCCCAGGGAGCGGCCTCACCGCAGGCGAGGCCGGCCGTTCAAGGCGGATGTCGTGGCGGGGAACCTGCTTGTTCGGACATGGAAGCTGGCGGATCGTCCCTGCGGGAAGCCCCTTCGCCCAGTTCTCGGCATGTGGATTGACTGCCTCGGGAAAGACGGGGCGGACATCCCCGAGGAGATGGCGTCCGCAGTTCTTGGCATGAGCGCCTCGACGATAGACCGCCGCCTGCGTGGCGCGAAGCCCCACGTTGGCGGCGGGCGTCGCGGATCGAGCCTCTCCGAGCATCGCAGGGAAGTCCCGCTGAAGGTCGACGTCTGGCCTGGGGACGCCACCTCGC
>JAEEGL010475924.1_pt1 | contig 13088 bp, 11 predicted proteins | sample 9134231 | NCBI WGS metagenome assembly JAEEGL01 (sample SAMN16246548, study PRJNA631951) | gut metagenome | biome: gut microbiome; feature: rumen; material: fiber-attached | host: Bos | place: Iran: Karaj | collected 2018-10 | reverse complement strand
GTATTTATTAAACAACAATACAACAAATCCAAGTAATGAAGCTAAAGCACAAGTAACACCAATTTCTCCAATTCCTCTACCTAAGAAATAATCGCCTAGATCAAAATTAATACTTACTGCTCTTTCATACAAATTAGCATTATTATAAATACTTAATATTGATAAGAATCCAAATAACAATATTTTAAATAAAGCCACTTGATTAACATAGAACTTATTATCAACAAATTTCAAAATAATGTCTAATAAAATTATAATAGGAACAGTTATATATAATTTATCCATTGGTCCACATATTAAATAACATAAAGTATTAGCGAAAGGTACCAAAGTATTATATACATTATCTAAATTTTCTTCTTTTTTATATACTACATAATAATATATTTCAAATACATAACTTAGAATAATTATTATTAGCGGAATAACAAAGTACTGAGTAGACTTAAATAAGCTCATATAGCCATGTTTCCACATTAAATAACCATTCTTCCAATAAGCAAAAATAATAACTGGAATCAAGCTTAAAACATATAATAAATTAATGTTAAATATTTTATTTTTCTTTAAAAAATCCTTTGTCATATTATTTCTCCTTACTAATTAGATTTATATTAGCTGGACAAACAAAATTACATAAACCGCATCTAATACATGCACTATCTAATTTCTTAGCCCTTGGATTAATCTTAACAGGACATATATCAACGCATTTACCACACTTGATACATTTATTTACTACTCTATCATCATAATCCATAACAAATATAGTCTTAATATTATCATTTACTATTAAAGAAGAAATATTAGGACATTTAACTCTTCTCATAAAATTATTTAAATAAACATCTTTACCTACTGTAATATCTCCAACAGTTTCTCTAATTAATTCTCCAGTATTAACACCATACTTAGTCTTAATTACATAAGCCATATCTTTCTCTGGAAGACAAACTGTAACATATCTAAATGTAACAGGTAACTCTTCCTTTAATCCAATATATATCTTATATAAAGCAAATGAATCTAAGAACATAATATCTTCAAACTTAAGATCATTAAAGAACTTCTTAGCAATTAATGGATTAGTATTAAATGGGAATACATCATTAATAACTTTAAAATTAATTAAAGGATATTTATTAATAACACCTTGTACAGTTCTTACATTATTATCATCATACTTATTTAATAATAAATAAGCATCAATATTAAATGTATTAGATATTAAATCAATTGTTTTAAGTAATTCATTAACATATTCTTCAAATAAGTAATTATTATTAAATTGATAAGGTTCAACATCCATAGCATTAACTACTAATATCTTACTATTACCTTTTAATTTATCTACGATTAATTTATTTTCATATTCAATACCTAATTCTTCTAAGATATTAATCATATCTTCTTTCTTAATATCTTCAAAATTATCTCTAGCTTTACTAGAAACAAAAGAAGAATCAGTTCCATCGTTTGTAATAGTAACAACATCATTTTCTATTGTTACATTACCAGAAACAGTAGCATATGACTTTATTCCATTACTTGATTCTTTAATAAGTTGATTAATATAAACATAATCACCATCATTAACATATATAGTATCTCCTTCTCGAGCATATACCTCGATATGATCAGGGCTAAGATACTCTTTTCTTTCAATGCTCATTATCTTTTCATCGTTATTAAACTTATAAGTTAATTTCATATAATCACTACTTTTCCTATTTTATTCTATCATCTCTAGTATACAATATTTAGCAAATATAGACAAGAAAAAAAGAGAAATTATATTTCTCTTTCACTATACTTTTCATCTAAGTATTTTTTTAACTCAACAGCCACATTACTTGGTAGTATTTCTTCTAATTCACTATTAGTAGCATTCATCATATTTTTAACACTACCAAATCTTTTAATAAGTTCTTTCTTTCTCTTACTGCCTACACCTTCAATATCGTCAAGTATACTACTTATACTACCTTTACTACGTAATGTTCTATGATAATTAATAGTAAATCTATGTACTTCATCTTGCATTCTTGTTAAATAATGAAACACATTACTTGTTCTATCCATAGTAATAGTACTTAAATCACTATCTATCAAATCATTAGTTCTATGTTTATCGTTTTTCTTTAAACCTACTACTCTAATATTAGCTTTTAAAGAATTTAAAACATCTTGAGCAGCTCTTATTTGATTTTCTCCACCATCTACAATAATTAAATCTGGTAAAGTCATATTCTCATTAATTGCTCTACTATATCTTCTAAAGATTATTTCTTTCATTGTATTGTAATCATCATTAACATCAACCGATACTTTAAACTTACGATATTCATTTTTAGCTGGTAAGCCATCAATAAATACTACCATACCAGATACCGCAAATGAACCAAATAAATTAGAGTTATCAAATACATCAATTCTATATATAGAATCCATATGTAATATTTCAGCTAATTCTTCATTAGACTTTGTTGTTCTAAGTTCTCCTTTTTGTAATTCTTCCATTTTATTTTCAAGATTTAACTTAGCATTACCATAAGCCATTTTAACTAAATCTTTCTTAACTCCTTTTTGAGGAATTACTATATTAGTATCTACTACACTACTTATATTATCTATACTTAATGTATCAGGTATTAATATTTCTTTTGGTATTTCATTCTTAGAATAGAAATCAGCTATGTAGTATTCTACTTCATCTTCTGGATCTAAATTTAGTGGGAAAATACTATTTTTATGATTTAATAACTTACCATTTCTAATAAATAATATCTCTACTGATAAATAACCATCATTAATATAATAAGATACTACATCTCTATTAACAAAGTCATGTAATTCAACTTTTTGTTTAGATAATACAATATCAATGTATTCCAATTCTTTTTTCAAATCCATAGCCATTTCAAAATTTAAATTGTCACTATAAGATTGAATCTTACCCATTATCTTATTTCTAAGAACTTCATCATTACCCCTTAAGAAAGATAATATTTCATCTTCCATCTCTTGTATTTTATCTAGATTAATATCTTTCTTACAATAACCGAAACATTCTCCAATATGATAATACAAACATAGTTCTTTAGGCATTCCCTCACATTTTTTTAAAGGATATATTCTATTAATTAGATTAACTATTCTTCTAGCTGCATAAGCATTAGGATATGGACCAAATAATTTCTTACCATCTTTCTTCCTAATATTTAAGTATCTAGCTACTTTTAATCTAGGATATGGTTTAGATATATATTCTATATATGGATAGCTTTTATCATCCATCATCATAATATTATATTTAGGTTTTAATTTCTTAATTAAATTTATTTCTATAATAAAAGCTTCTAATTCAGAAGACGCTACAACATATTGGAAATCATCTATTAAAGAAACCATTTTACCTGTTTTACCAGTATGTTCTCTATTAAAATAAGATAATACTCTCTTATGTAGATCTTTTGCTTTACCTACATAAATAATTGTACCATTCTTATCTAACATTTGATAACTACCTGGTTTATGAGGAACTAATGATAATTTTTCTTTAAATTTATCTGTCATTTTCTCCCTCCAAACTAGTTAAATAATTATATAATCCAATACAACCATCATATATTTGAGAATATACTTTACTAAAATTACCAGTATACCAAGGATCTTCTATATCTCCAGGAGTATTAGTAAAGTCTAATAAAAGTTTAATCTTATTATCTTTATCTTCTCCTACTATTCTTAATAAATCTTTTTTATTTCTTTCTTCCATAATGATTATATAATCATACTTTTCATATTCATCTTTACTAAATTGTTTAGCCCTATGTTTTTCTATACCAATATTGTTTTCTAATAAAAAATTTTTAGCATCTGGATAAATATCATTACCAAGTTCTTCCATACTTGTACCGCGAGATACACAACTTAATAGATATCTTTTATTATTCTTATATATCATATCCTTAAATATCATTTCAGCCATAGGACTACGACATATATTACCATAACAAACAAAAACAATATTATACATAGGCTTCACCCATCAAATTATAACATAAAACTACTTTATAATCTTTTTTTCTTTCTTCAAATATCCACCAGAACCATAGAATCTCTTTTTACTAAATATTTCTTCCATCATTATATTTCCTAATTTATTAATTCTATATTCATTAAACTCTAATCTGTAATTAGAAGATACTAACTTTTGTAATAGATTCTCATCACAATCTTTAATATCTCCAATAAAAGGTAATAAAGCGTCGGTTTTCTTTAATTGATCATGAAGTACAACACTTTTAGCAAAATCTACAACAGATATATCTTTATCTCCATCACTAAAAGATACTATGTTATAAGCATGATCTTTATCATGCATATAAATTGTTTCCATTCCAAAGAAACTCATTATATTTTGAGCAACAGCTCCATACTCAGTACACATTGCTGTAGAATTACCTTTAAAATCTAAAATACTACGTTCTTTTGATGGGGGATAATACATACCATATTTATCACACAATAAACCAAAACGTTTTTGTCTACTATTTTCTTCAAAAGGATTAACAAAGTATTCTCTTAAAAACAAATGAATATATCCAATTAAATCAATTTCTCTATAAACTTTTTTATCATATATATAATCTAAGAAAGCAAATAAATAATCAAAATCATTCATATAATAATAGTATCCATTAGTACAAAAAGGAAGTTCTACACAATAAACTATTTTTACATTTGGTGGAATAAATTGTTGCCAATAAACATTAATATCATAATTACCAAATATTGTTGAATTAGGATCTAAGCTATATTCAGGATTAATACCAAGATTATCACCAATATAATCATAACCATCACTTAATTCTAATCCTTCTTCAATACATTCAGCTAATCTATTATCCAAAAAATTTTGAAATTCTTCTTCAGTGGTACAAGATTGTAAAATACGTAATATATCCATACTTATCACCTAATAAAGGATATTATACATAATAAATACAAAATAACCAATATATTTGTTATAATTAACTTGTGATGTATATGAAATTAATTAATGAATCATTAATAGAAATTAAAAAATCTAAATTTATTGGCAAATACTATGAAGTAAATAGTATTGAAGAAATAAATCAAATACTAGAAGAATTAAAAAAAGAACATAAAAAAGCTAGACATATACCCTATGCTTATAAAGTTGGCCCAATGGCTAAAAAAACTGATGATAAAGAGCCATCTAATACTGCTGGATTACCAATTTATAATATTATTGAAAGAAAACAACTAGATAACTGTTTAATCGTTGTAATAAGATATTTTGGTGGAACTAAACTAGGTGCTGGTCCATTACTTAGAGCTTATTCCGAAGCCGCAAATTTAGCCACAAATAAAGAGATGTAACAACATCTCTTTTTATTTACCACCAAGTCTAATATCATCAGATACTTCTTTATCTTTTTTAGGATTAATCATAAATGACACTCTATCATCGTTCATTACTTTCTCATAATGAACACCAGACATCAATAATTGATCTTCTAACACCATAACTGGAGTAATCTTAATAAACTTATGATATATTCCAAATCTTTGTGTATATGCTTTTTTAATTATCAAAGCAATCTCCTTATTTATCTCGCTATTGCATCTAACTATATCATCATGAAATTCTTGTTTTTTCATCATTCTTTTTTCTGTAGAATAAGAAATATAATCCTTTATTACTAAAACATATTTTTTATATGATTCCATAACTTCATTACGATCTACTGGTGATGCAGTATACTCATCCATCAAATAATTAAGCATCTGTTCATATGCTACATAATCTAAATTAGGGAATATATAATTTAATTCTGAAATATCTTTATTAGCACATTTGTTAGATATATATAATTCTTCTATATCTTCAGGATTAATTCTTTCAAATACAAATCTTTCTTCAGGATATCCACCTTTTACATAAGGAAGACCTTTAGGTAAGGCAATATTAGCATCAAAAGAGCCATATCTTGATTTAAAGTATTCAACATCTCTAGTTTTAACAACTATACCATTTTCCATAAATGCTGCATTAGATTTATTATTATCACCTAATAATTCAACTGGAACTACAGATATCCATCTAAGTGAATTACCACCATCAAAATTACGATGTGTAGTAACATTCTTCTTATTTTGTTCTGATTTAGATAAGACACCATATTTCAAAATAAATGGTATTCTAGAAAAAACAAAACCAGTACTGTGACATACAGCTCCAGTTAGTCTTTCTAATTCAGAAAAATCTATTTCTTTAAATGTATCAAAATATTTATATGCTTCATTAACTTCTTCTGCTAATTGAATCATCATTCTACTAAAATCATATTTTAATAATTCTGGTCTTAAGTATGCAGGAGAAGCTTTACTAAATCTCATTCTATCTAAAGCATCTGCATCTAATAAAGCATGAGCAAGTAACTGAAACTCTTGAAAATCAACATCAGCTTGATCTAGTTCATAATTTTCAAAAATAATTAACTGATAATCATCATTACGGCCTTTACTTGCCGAATGATTGTCTATAATAGCTTGTAATATTTTCTTTCTATTACCTTCTTTATAGAAAGGATCATTCCAAAATATTTTATCTATATTATTAGCAGCTGCTAAACCATGTAGATTGTCTTCTCTATCATCCATTCTCATAAAATCATGATACATAGCAGCATCACATAGTATTTTCATTTGTTCATCAGATAAACCAAGTTCTACACCTAGTATATAAGCAAATAATAATACTTTTTCACTATGATATCTTCCATGTATTAAACCAGGATATAACGTACTTATATCCATATTTCTAATGAGACCTAATAACTTTTCTTGATCTTTATCTTCCATTGTCGTAAAGAATAATTCAAACATAGGATAAGATTTAAGATCTTCAAGGATTTTAAAAATGTAACTGTCTTTGTTCATCTTTACCACCCTTCATCTTATTAGCTTCATATAAAGATAAATCTAAATATGTAGAAGCTTCTTCAAATCCCATAAAAGAATATAATAATCTATTCTTAACATCATATGAAGGATCAAAATAATAATATTTACCATCTATTAAAATACGAATTATAGAATGATTTGTAGTAGAAAAAGCATTACTTCTTCTATCATTACATTGAACATTTTCAGAATCAATACCAAGTATAGCTAACATAAATCTAATTAAATTAACCATACCTTCACAATTGGCTTTCTTTCTTTTAAATGTTGCATAACTACTATGTAAATATCCTAAATACTTATTAGCCCATTTTGGAGTCATGCCATTTTCGTCTTTCATATTATTAATAAATGTTTTTCTTTCATCTAACTCATCAGCTGCAAAAGAAACATTTCTTTTTATATAATCCATAACATAACTAACTTTGTCAGCATCAGGAAGATCCATTAGTTTTCTTTGTTTAAACAAAGACTTAAATCTTTCATATAACTCACAAACTTGCTCTAATTCTAACTTAGTATAACCAACAATACCATTCTTTTCTGCAAATGATACTTTAATTAAACCTCTAAGTTTTAAATCAACTAAATCTTTTGGAGATATATCATTATTTAATGAAGAGAAAAACATACTTAAATCAACAATATTCTCATCTGCATCAATTGTATGTAATAAATAACCAAAGAATTCATCATTCTTTTTGATATTTGTTCCAACAATATTAACTTTCTTTAACTTTCTTAGTAATGATATACCAGATATTTCATGTAACTCTGGACAATTATATAAAATTAATTCTCTCAGATTAGTTAATGAACCAACATCAAGAACATTAATATTAATATCGTTAGTAATCTCTAAAACTTCTAAATTAGGATTACTATGTAAATATCTATTTAACTCTAAACTAGAGAAATTATTAAATCCATTTGAATCATATGTATAATCAGATGAAACTCTATTGTAATCAGCATTTATAAGTCTTAATACCTTTAAATTAGGTAGATAATTCAAAATATTCAAAGAATCAAATCCAGTTAAAGTTATTTCAGTAATAGAAGCCAATTCACTAGTTCTAAATACTTTATAACCAGTATCAAAATAACTAAATTCTTTACCAAGTAAACGATTAATATACACAGCAGAATAACTATCTAATTCAACATAATCATCTTGAACTGAATTACTCATTTTCATCCCTCCTTTATACATAAAAGATACTACTTACGTAGTACTTTATTTTACTAATTCTTCACTATTAGGAATAACTAACTTTTTAGAATCAATTAACTTTTTAGCATTTTCTTTAGTAATAACATCATATTTTAATAATATTTCTAAAGATTTATAATTAAACTCATCTTTATCTTGAACATCTTTATAATCTTTGGCTAAAACTCCAATATCATTAATAGAATTTAATGATGGTCCAAAAGTTTCTTTTAATACCGGTATATCAACTACTGTATCAACTAAAGATTCTTTCATACCAAATCCAAAGAAATTACAAATAAAAACAAATAAGAATGAAATAAAATATAAAGCAACTAATGATTCTATAAAACCAACAACAGCTCCTAATATTTTATTAGGCAATCCAAGAAAAGCAACAACTGAGAATAATTTGTTTACTAATCCTGTGGCATCATATATTATCTTTAATATCAAAAGTATAACTAAGAATACTAATACAAAAGCAATAAATTCATATATTAAAATATTTAATACAGACACTCCTTTAAATACACCACCAAATTTAAAGAATGGCATATGAGTATATAAGAATACTGAAACTGGATTCTTTAATATATATGCTCCTACTAAAGCTACTATAGTACCAATAAACTTAATAGTACTTTCTAAAAATCCTTTTTTATATCCTTCAATAATTCCACCTGTTAAGAATAGTATAATAACTATATTAACTACAGCTACTTTCCAATCACTAAAATTTAAGCCTTTAATTGCAAACATTATCATATTATCACCTATGTTAATTATAATATAAAGTTAATGAAATTTAAAGCAAAATATGGTAATATACATATGAGGTGTTGGTATGGCAAAGAATGGATTTAAACCTGTTACAATCGTCTTTAAAGTCAGTGATAATATCAAAAATCAAATGATAAAATACTATGAAGATAGAAAATGTGATAAAACACCACCATATGCTATTTTCCAAGTAAAAGATTTTGATTGTGTAACAACATTATATGAATCTGGTAAAGTAATGTTCCAAGGTATCGGAGCTGATATAGAAGCATCTTTCTGGACAGAACAAGAACGAGTTTTAAATAACCGTATAATTGATACTGAAAGTAAAGATAAAAAAGAAAAGAAAGAAGACAAAAAAGAAGTCCAATTTATAAATGTATCTTCTGTTGGCTCAGATGAAGTTGGTACAGGAGATTATTTTGGACCACTTATTGTAACAGCATCATATGTATCAAAACAAAATATTGCATACATGCAAGAATTAGGTGTAAGAGATTCTAAAAAGTTAACTGATGAAAAAATAATTGAAATAGCACCAGAACTAATAAAGAATATACCACACACAACAATAGTATTATCTAACAAAGAATATAATGATTATCACAGTACTGATATTAATATGAATAAAATAAAAGCCATATTACATAACAAATGTTTATTATCAATCCTTAAAAAAGATAATATAGAATATTCAAAAATAGTAATAGATCAATTTGAGCCACCAAAAAGCTATTATGCTCACCTATCTCAAGTACCAGAAAAAGTAACAAATATTACATTTATTACTCAAGCTGAAGATAAATGTATGAGTGTTGCAGCTGCTTCAATAATAAGTAGATACATTTTCTTAAAAGAGATGAAAAAACTAAGTGAAGAATATAATATGACTATTCCACTAGGAGCAGGAACTCAAGTAGATGAAGTTGGTGTAATACTAGTTAATAAATATGGTAAAGACATATTAAAGAAAATAGCTAAATATAATTTCAAAAACACTGAAAAAATATTAGAAACAACAAAAGCGAGTTAAACTCGCTTTTTTATTTACAAAAATCTAATAAGAATAATTGTAATCCTAATTTACTAGATACTTTGCCACTTTTAATTTTATAGTTTAAATCAGCTAATTCAATTAACTTGTTTTCTAAGAACACATCCGTAAATGTATAACTATAATTAAGCCATTTATCTAATTGAAATTCATATTTAACTCCCAGAGTCCTCATCATTTCATTTTTATTACCATCCAATAATTTAACTAACAAACTATTTCTAAGTTCTTTAGCAATCATAGCTAGTAACATTAATGGTTCTACTTTTTGTAACATCAAATCATCATATATTTTAAATATTTCTTTAATATTTCTACTCATAACAGCATCAATAAATTTAAAATTATTATCTTCCATTACTCTACTAACTATATTAGTAACATCATCGATACTTAAAGAACGACCTTTTTTATAATATAAATCTATCTTTTCTACTTCGTTATAAGCTAAATCATAATTATTTAAACTATTATTAATAATATAATAAATAGCATTCTTATCAGCTTTATAACCTTTGCTCTTTAACAAAGCTTCTACTTTATCATATAGATCTCTTACTTTTAAATTAACAATTTCTATATAATTATATTTATCTTTAATAGTTTTAACAATTTTTTTAGTTCCAGTTGCTTTACCATTTAAAGTAAATATTAATACAGTATTATAATTAGGTGATTCTAAATACTTTAGTAATATCTCATCTTTTTTAGAAACACTATCATCACCTTCATCTTTCTTTTTAGGTGATGTAAATATAATTGAATTTTTAACTACAATATATTTCTTATCATCAAACAAAGAAAAGTAATTAGCTTCTTCAATTATATCTTCTAAACTACAATTATTAAGATCAAAAGTATCATATGGATTCTCTCCAACAATTTCTTTTATCTTATCATCTAATAAACGAATACTATCAGAACAAATTAAATATACTGAATCCATAAAACCACCTACTAAAATTATACCATAAAAAAGAGCTATAAAAATAGCTCTTAATTTATAATTTAAAGATTTTCTGACTCTAATCTACCAATTACATTACCACAGAACCAAGTTAATCTCATATTATCTACGGAACCATAATTAATATGGCGAAAGCCTTGACCATCAGGTACAAATTCTCCAAGCACCCAACAAGGAGTGTTATCCATAACATGACTTGAATACTCTAAAGTAAAATATCTAGGTTTACTAGGACACATAGCAATAGCTACATACTTAGAAGCAGCATCATAGTATTCATAATCCGGAAAAGTAATAAAATAAATATCTGTATTATTTTTGGTGCGATTAAAAGTTACATTAAAATCATTAACTGTAACATTTTTATCAATATCTTTAGCTAAGAATCTCTCATCATTTTTCATCTTTTCTCTAACATTATTCCACATATCAAATAAATATTGCTTCATAGCAATTGGGCCTTGTTTTAAGAAACTATAAAAAACACCCCAATTATAAAATAATTCATTTAATAGAATTACATTACTAACTTGATATTGTACACTAGTTGAAATCTTACCATTCATATTAACACCTCTATTATAATTATATCATAATAGTTATGGTGAATAAATTGAAATTTTGATATTATCTTTATTAATTTTAAAAGCTATACTTCCATCTTTATCTGTTCTATATATATTAGAATTACTTAAAATCTTTAATACTTCTTTATTTGGATGACCATATTTATTATTTTTACCAACACTAATAATACTATACTTTGGTTTTACTCTATTAATAAAATCTATACTACTACTTGTTTTGCTACCATGATGACCTACTTTTAATACATCTATATCACTAATATTATATTTATCTATAATATCCCTTTCTCTTTCAATACCAGCATCTCCCATAAATAAAAATTTATATCCATTGTATTCCATATATACTACATTACTATTATCATTTTCATTATCATATACTTTAGTATTTAAAAAATACAAGTTAGGTTCAAAATCTAATTTATCTATACAACTATAATGCCTATAATATAGTAATTCTTCTTCTAATTCATTTATTTCACCACAATTAAATATAATCTTTTTAACATTCATATTATTTACAATATTTGTAGCATCTCCCATATGATCATAATCACCATGAGTAATTATCAAAGTTAAAGAATTAATTCCTAAACTATACAAAAAAGTAATTGTATTATCACTTACTTTATAATCACTATTACTTATTCCACCAGTATCTATCATAATAACTTCTTTACGATGTGGAAGTATTATGACACTAGAATCTCCTTGACCAACATCTAAATAGTAAATATATAATGAACTATCAAAGTAAGGTACTAATAAATCAATTATAATTAATACTCCATTTAGAATTATAAATACATTATTTTTAAACTTAATTCCAATTAATAAAAAAAGATAATAAATAACAATCTCCACTAAATTAAAAGATAGATATATTCTACTAAAATTTATCTTACTAAAAATATTAGTAATAAATAATAGAATATTTAAAGCAGCACTAAATAATTGATATAAAAACGGAAATAACAAAGATAATAAAGATAAAGGATATACTACTAAACTTACATAAGGAATTAAAATCACATTATAAAGAATACTTAATATATTTATAGAATAAAAACTATATAATGATATTGGTAAAGTAAATAAAAAAGCTATAATACTTAGTTTAATTGCTTTCCCTCTACCTCTAATAAAACTACTACTATATAGTATTCCAAATACACTACTAAATGAAAACCAAAATCCTGTGTCATAGATATAATTCAGATCAATACATAATAGAAAAACAAATGTAATAAATAATACTTTAAGATTACTCATTTCTAAATGAAATACATTATTTAAACTACTAATTATAAAAAAGACAATACATCTAACTATAGATGCTGGAAATAATACCAAGAAACCATAAACTAATAAAAATATTGTACAAATAATATATTTATAATGTTCTTTAAAACGTTTTAACGTATTAAAGATAATACCTGTCAATAAAGATATATGCATACCTGACAAAGCTAATAAATGTGCAGTTCC
>JAEEGL016332077.1_pt1 | contig 13089 bp, 9 predicted proteins | sample 9134231 | NCBI WGS metagenome assembly JAEEGL01 (sample SAMN16246548, study PRJNA631951) | gut metagenome | biome: gut microbiome; feature: rumen; material: fiber-attached | host: Bos | place: Iran: Karaj | collected 2018-10 | reverse complement strand
TCTAAAAACTGAAGCGAACCGGTTTGCTCTTTGTTTCTGACAAGATTAATTCTATGGGAAATGAGGCTCGGAAACAGCGCCCCAGGTGGGGACTTAAGTTTCCAATTTGGAAACATTTAGGCAAAAGAAAAAGGACGTATGAAGTTTTGTTCTTCACACGTCCCTATATATTCAGGCTGCCATATTGGCTATGCATTTCAGCTGGTTAAGAGCCAATTCTCTGTAAGGCTCTGCAATCTTCTTAAGTACCTGTATGACATCCTCCAACCATTTATCTTCCGCTGTGGCACCGTCAGAACCAAGAAGCAGGTAATTCAGCGATGTGTTCAGTGCTTCCGACAAAATTACGATAGTGCTGGCCGGTATATCGCGATCGTTGTTTTCGTACTTGCTTATAGTAGACTTCTTCATATACAGGATCTCAGCAAGTGCTTCCTGCGAGAGTCCCATGTCTTTTCTGCATTCTTTGATTCTGTCCCCAATAGTGCCATTCCCCGTGGTACTCATGTTTAACCTCCTTTCCGTGAAAATAAAAAAACGCATGGAATGACACAGCAGATCTGCTGATAATCATTTCATGCGTCTCTAGGATTGACGTTTGCTCCCTGCGCTCAGGGCGTCTCCTTTATCATGATGCCTTCGTTTAGTTGTCATATTCTAGTATAGTCTTTACCGGAATACCTTTCCATTCTTGTCGGAAACCTTAGCGGCTTCTTTCTCGGTAAAGTCCTTAATTATTATTACTCTTTTGCACCTGCCACATTTAAGAACTGCTCCAGGCAGAACCTCTCTCTCGGGTGTGCCTGTCAGTCTATAAGAAAGTCGCATGCTGCTTCTGCATTTACTGCAATAAAATACAATTTCGTTTTGCATTCTCTCTCCTCCTTATACACTATACAAAACCGGTGGGTCTTTGTTCTGTACTTGTAAAGGAAAAGGGAAGTTTGTCACCTTTGCAAGCCAATGTACCCCGTTTGTTTCTATCGAACTTCTGTTCGTATTTTCATTATATTACGGTGGCCACATCAGTTCAAGCGCAGCATAATGCGTTTCATTTCTCGACTTGCATTTCTTCCAGTGTTTCTGCGGGATAGAGGTCCTCAAAATTTTTTTTGAGATATTTCATGAGCCTCATAACCGTACCAATGGATGGGTTTCCGCCCTTGGCAGTTTCAATCGAAACAATAGTGCGTTCGCCCACCCCGGTGGCGATAGAGAGTTCACTTACAGTCAGGCCGGCCTCCTGCCTGATTTCTTTTAATCGTGATTTGTATCTTTCCAATGTCATAATTCCCCCTGCATTGCGCAAGATCCAAAGTCAATGTTACAAGTATACATTACACGATTAGCTGTCCGTTAAAAATACCAGCTCAGAAGCTCCGCATTCACGCGGTTTCTGGCTGGCATTCATTACATCGGTTTGCAAGGTTAAAACATAGTCGCTTTGATTTCAATCTCGTCCGAAGAAGTTAACTCTTGCTCATATAGTTTGTATTTATCAACGGAAATGAAGACTACATGGTCCTCGTAGTTAACGGAGACACTTATTATTTTTTCTTTTCCATTTCTTAATACTGGGACAAACGCTCCCTCCACCTTCTTAATTGTGTAATCTCTAAGTTTTCCTTCATAAGGAATTAGATAACACTTGCCTGCCATAGTTCCTTTAACTTTCTTCTCTATTGCAACGGTTTGAAGGCTTTGAGGAACTAGTTCAATCTTGAGATCAAAATCCTCCACCATACGTTGATTGGAACTCTTTTTCATGATTGAAACTTCAGCATCCACATGAGTATTTTCTGACACAATTTCAGCATTTTTATGAATCTGAAGATCCACAGCAGTATCTTCAGTTCTCACTTCATAACGCTTTTCAGGAAGGCCATATACGTTAACGCTCTGATGGCTTGTGGAAAACGCGTTATTCTCGAGATACTTTGAGTCTCCAAACATCAGTTGTTCCATATCTGGAGTCTTCTTCTCTACCCATGATGAACTCTTATGGATCAATCCTTCAACGCGCTTAACAAGTTTTAGGTTACCAATATTTTCCGTATCATCATCGGGCATAACAACAAACAAATAGTCTCGAGCTCGGCTAATAGATACATTAATAATGTTTCGCTTATTCAGAAACATCTCATTAGATTCCGATATAGTGGGCGGTGTATTGAATACTGCAAATATAACATCGCACTCATCACCTTGGAAGCCATGAATAGTCCCCACCTGAACATCAATCTGTTTAGGTAAACGCTCCGCCCCAATTAGTTTTTCTATGAGATCCGCTTGCGCCCTATAAGGTGCTATCACGCCTATCTTATAGTTTTCACCAGGATTATATTCTGCAATTCTTTTAGAAAGGAAGCAAACATACTCATAAGTAAACAGTGCAGAATAAACCTGATACGAACTACTATGTTGCAGTCTCTTGCAACGATAAATACTCTCATATCGACTAACCGGGAACTTCATAATATTCAATGTTTTTATTTCTAAATCTTTCCCGAAATTTATAACTCTTTGGTCTTCTGCCGAACGATTATGCTTTAAGATTCCGCCATAAGCAAACTCACTAAAAATGCGGCCAATTTCGGGCACACTTCTATATTGCGTCGTAAGGAGATGGACCTTGTACTGAAAAGGCTCTGTTTTCGGATCAACAAATGAATCTAGATGTACCATGGTATAAATGTTTTCATTCTTCCACATATCAACCATAGCAATAGGTTCAATTTGGAAAGGATCACCCGCAATAATAAACTTCTTAGGAGTCTTTTTGTAAAGAGGATATGTAATGTTCGCAATAGGAATCATAGACGCCTCATCAATGACGATATAATCCCAGTTGATCCCATTTAAAAATATTCTTGCTCCCGAAGGCATAAAGAAGTCATACGGGAAACGTGCAATCGTTGTAACCGTGACATTCTTGGGTAGAGTCCTTATGTCAAATGACTTATCTTTATATACCGAACTGTTTTCTATCTCTTCATCATCAGTAGTCCCAAATCTAACCAGCCAGTCATTATATGAATGATTACTTCCAGAGACCTCCATGATTCTACGAACTAAAACGTCTGCAGATTTATTCGTTGGAGTTAATACCAAAACCTTGCATTCAGAATTATCTTTCATCATAGGAATCAAAACATCTTTTGCAAGATATGTAGTTTTACCCGTTCCAGGAGGTCCGAACACAAACTCTATGTTTTCACATAGGTTATCCTTCATATTGAAGTCATCGTCAAATTCAAATTCGCCGAACTGCTTTCTAAGTTCATCCAGCAAAAAGGCCGGACTCTTTACATCTATAGATACAGATTTGACATCTGTAAGATTAAGCCCATCAAGTTCAGACGGATTTTTAAGTTTAACGCGAAGCGTATAAGACTGAATACTGGTAGCTTCTATTGCTATAGTCTTTGTCTGATCTTCATAATGAAGTACCATGGGAATATCGGCCAAATCCTCAATGAATTGTGGTATGTATTTATCCGGATGTTTTAGTACCAGTCGATTCCCATCTCTTTCAACTTCCGCGAAACGAATAGAAACCTCTCTGCCGCCACTATTTGCCTCGCCACTACTTAAGCATTCCATTTCTAACAAAGAAGAAAACCAGGAATACGAATACCTCTCAGAATCCATCACTCGTTGCTGCAATTCGTCTAGGTGAGCAATCTTAGCAATATCCTGGGCATTTTTTTGCATCAGTCTTTCAGTCTGTTTAGCATAATCAACTGCAGCTGGAGTGTATTCATCCTCATCAACATCTTCTGTTTCTTCTTCCTCAAGCGGCTTTGGCGATGAACTCTTTGCTTTAGATGCTTCAGTCTTCTTAAGGATTTTGTTTATTACCTTAGAAACAGCCGTATCAACTTCATCAACTGCACTCTCTTCACCCGTTGTTCGGTTTGAAGTTGATTCCTCGTTTACACCCTCATTTCTATTTGCATTTCCCGAGCCAGAATCGCTCCAGTTTTCTGCCTCCATTTTTCGAGCCACCTGCTGACGTTTAAATTCCTCATAGATTTCCTTTTCGGAAATTGGAATCGCAAACAAACCGTCTGATTCAAGTTTTTGATTAACGGTTTCTATCTTATCTGCATCACTACGTTTAAATCCCAACTTATCCGCAATATCCGCAGTCATTACTTTTCTATAATCCGAAGCAATATCGTCAAGCGACACTTCGCCTGGTTTTACAACGTTACCATCCTTGTCATATACCCACGGATTGAATACCAAAGAAATACCAAAAACCGAATAACACTCATCGTAACCGTATGTAAGTCCTTTTTGGCCGAAATCGCTTCTAGATGACCACTCTACCCAGTCTTTAATCTGGCTATCGAACTCTTTTGCAAGTCGAAGAATAATCACCGACTTTTCAATAGTCATCGGGGCCTTCATGATTTTGTCAAAGTACTGCATCTGATAGAGGGCTTGAAACTGCCTATTGTTTGCTCTTCCCACCAAAGGCCTTATATGACGCTCATTCCAGCCTAATCCTCGCTTCCCATTACTATTAAAGAACTCGCAAAGTTGATTGCTGTTTTCGAACACCAAGCCTTCCGTTTTACAGCCTAAACTCTTTAATTCTGAAACAGAAAAAGACTCAAGATATCTAGTATCTATAAGGTCAATAGACACTCCCTTGCAAAGTGTGTACAAGTCAAAAGTTCCGTTTGTTCTTTCCCATCTTCCTACCAATGCGTTTGCCGGCGAAATTTTCCTCGTTTCCCCTGTTTCCTGATTTGAAACCCAAATAATCTGTTCATGACAAACATCTTGTAAAGCTATCTTTTTGTTATCAATAGCAATAAGTATCTTATGAAGAAGCGCGACTTGCTCTTCAAATGGAAGTTCCTTCGAAGAAGAAAGTTGCTTAATGGCATCCTTTGCATCACTTAGTTCAGTAGAGTATTCTTTTATTTTAAAGACTTCCTTATACAGGTATTCCACCATAGGATTATCTAAAAGAGACTCGTCAAGCGTGCCGTTATTCAGATAAATCTTGGTAGATTGAGCCAATGTGCGGTGTTTTCCGTTCTTTGTTCTAACCAAGGGCAATTTTTCGAGATTATTGTACCTAACGGAATAACCATAGAAGTTCTTTTTTATTAGTAAACCGACAAAATCTGAAAACCAAGCGGAAGTCTGAGTTTCATAAAACTTCGCATTTAGTTCATTGATAACTTCTTCGATGTCAAATTTACTAACATCAAAGGATTCCTCAATAAAATCAAAATAGTTGCTATAATCATCCACGTGACAGAATTCTGCTACGTTTTTTAATCCGTATTGTTCCGATAACCATTTCATTCCAAACAGATTGCGTGCGATCTTACAGTCATCTACAGCCTCTGAAGTAAACAAAACCGATTTTATTCCTTTGCAAGATTCGTCATCACAAGGAACAATGGCTCTTCTGGCATTAAGGAGTTTTATATACTCTTCTTTAAAAGCTCCAAAGATAAGATCATTACCAAATCCTGTTTTTTCGTCCGAAAAAAACATCTCCTCAATAATGTCTACAGTCAACAAATTTTCTTTTGCAAATAAAAGCATACTATCAGCCACAAGTATGCCAATATTCTTCATGAGAATATCATTCGCTTCATTATTCTGTGCAATGGTATCTCGACTTGACTTAGTAACAAATGGTGCATGAACTAAAAACTCACAGTTAGACTTTATTCTCGTCGGAAAGAAAACAAAAAAGCACTTATCATACTCCTCATCGTCGTCAAAATCGCTCAGCGAAGCAATACCATCATGCTCAAGAAACGCAACCATTACTGACTGATTCTTGACTTCACTCTGGTCCCCAAAACCGTCAGTGTCAATTAATGATATTCCACCACGTTCAAACAAATAATAATAAATAGCAGAATCAATTTCTTCCGGCGCTATTTCACTTTTATCCTTGAAAATGCGTACATATTCAGCCTTGGTATTATCAATAACATCGAAACTTTTCAGAACTTCTTTACGGAGGGTTTCTCTATCCTCACCTACAATCGTATTGATTACCTTTATATTCTTCAAAAATATAATGGCCTCTTCGTAAAGATCTTCTAATTTTTTATTGATTCTTTCCCACGCAATACTCTTGGTTTTACGTACGTTAAACGGAAGAACAAACACAGTATTTTTGCCATCAGACATAGTCTTTCCAGTCAATTTCTGAGGCAAAACAAGTTCGCGGATTTCAAAACTATACTCACCGGAATAAATCTGTGGAGACTCTGTGTATACAAAAACAGACTTGAACCCTATGCCAAATTTACCTATTTTTGTATAGTCATCGCTCTTGGTTCCCTTGCTTATACTACAAATCCCCTCTAAATCCTTCTGATTGAATGGAATCCCATTATGAGTGACAATCAGTTTGTCCTTTTGCAATTCAAATGTAATTTCAGTTGCGCGCGCATCATCAGCATTCTGCAGCATCTCATATATGAAATGCGCTTCATCACTATAGTTGTCAACTATAATTTTTTTAACACCTTTGAAATTATCGTTTTCTACAAAAGTCTTGTTGCTTTTATAGATTTTTTCAAGAATATCCATCTGAATTCTCCCGTCCCTGATCAAGAATTACTGATACTGTTCAATAATATTTGCAGCATCTCTTGTCAAGTTGTTCCCCTCGTATGTAACTATCAATTTGCCAGGGAAATTCTTTTTATACCAAGCTTCTTTTTTCTCCCAGTGTTTCATATACGAAGGGTCATTCGTTCTTCCAACATGCTCCCAATAGTAATCTTCACCTCTAAATTTGACCGTAAAGTCAGGAAGGAACATGGTTCCATCAGGTGCATAAAGCGGCTCCTCGTACCTGAAAGGAATAGCCCGATCAACTAAAAGATTAGTGATAATTGCCTCTGATTTGGAGCGTACAAAATACTCAGATAAAGTGGCAACCTTCTTTCCATCCTCATACCATTTGCCAACTGAATATAACAATTCATCCGGAAGAGGTTCGAATTTAAAAATGGAAGAATTGATCTTTCTAACAGCCGATTTATCGACATGGCTAAGAGAAGTAAGCGTTCCAATATCCTGCTGTAAGAATATAGTAACCTTCTTCTGCGCTCTTGTAATAGCTGTATATAACAGTTCCATAGTTAGAAGGTGACTGTCCTTATGTGGTATTACAATATATACATAGTCGAATTCGGATCCTTGGGATTTATGAACACTTATTGCATATGCCAGTTCAAGATTGTCTAATACTTTTTGTTCTGGAATCCACTTGTCCTCATTATCTTTGCCCAGTTTTTTCCCATAATTGTATAACAATCCTTTACGGCTTTTACCCGAAAAACTAACTTGAAATCTCTCGATATTTCCCTGTGTCTTGTACTTTGGTTGTGATTCTCCCAAAGGTATTTTCCTATCGCTTTTATGGACAAGGGTCATTCCAATTTCACCATTATAAATCTCGGCTTTTTTATTCTTCCCATCTGTCTCATCAAAGGCATATGCAGGATCAGACTACGGCCGATTCCTATACTGAATAACCTTGTCAAAATAGCCAATACCATCCAGTTGTTTCTTGCTCCACTCTCTGTTAAAGGTCTTTTGAAGCAGAAGGTTCAGCGAACCAGTTCCGTAAAACTCCCCCTTATAAGGCGATATTACCTGAACTATTTCTGTATCAATACCGCCATCCGGCTTAGAAAGCATCTTCCGCCACAAGGTATCTAATGAGGCCTTATCTTGTGACATATCAAAGTGAGTGTATTCCTGCATATCACGAGCAATGACATTCGTCAGTAAGCTTTCCAATTCTTCCTGTTCAGCCCAAAAATACACGCCCAAATCTTCATCTATGTCACCATTACCGTTCTCAACGATGTTCTCAAACATCTCTTCCTTATGCGCTTTAAGTCTAGCCGCAACATCATTATTCTCAGACTGCTGATTTTCCTGAATAAATATCTCTGCAAGGTCCAAAATTCCATGACCATGCCCCTCAACAGTATTTACCAACTGCCTTATATTATCTGTAAGCGTACCAACGCAACCTGGATATTCTGCGTTAAGCCATTCGATAGTATCGGCAAACACACGGCCTCGTCCGATAGGAGGAAGCTGGTTAGGATCACCAATTAATATTAAGCGCTGAACGCTATTCCAATTAATGGCCTTAAGAAGAGTAGCAAACAAGTTAAGATCTATCATTGAACATTCATCAATGATGATTGTATTGAAATCCTGACCTGTGCTTCCGCCCGATCTTTTAAGCGTAAAATTCTCATTTAGCCAATCATTCTTTGCAAGATGTGAATGAATTGTCTTTGACTGCTTTTCTGTTTGTGTCTTTATTCTCTCAGAGGCCTTACCGGTAGGTGCCATTAAAAGATAACTTGTTCCAGCGCCATGAACCCTGTCAATATTCTTGAGAATGGCACTAATTACTGTTGTTTTGCCGGTTCCTGCCGCTCCTGAAAGAACGCACAGTGGCTTGGTAAAAATCTGCATGCAAATATCTGCCTGATGATCCAATATCGCCTCATACTGATCAGGCACCTTCTGTTCTAGTGCTGAATTAGGTATTCTCAAACTCTCCTTAAACTTATCTGGCGTAATAGCCATCTTCAGTCTTATATCTGGTCTATCCGCCAGAAGTCTTAGAGTCCTTTCAACCGTTCTCTCATCTTCGTAAACTTCCTTGAGATATAAGTACAGAACATCCTTGTCACATTTACGGAAGAGCGCACCATCAAGAATATCTTTGTCTATCTCAAAATTCTGCATTCGAAATACATACTGCTTCCACTCGGGAAGTCGGAGTATTCGAGCATTAACAGCTTTGAGAATAGTATCCGCCCTTCCAAAAGAATGTGCTGGAATTTTCCGCAATTCATCAACACAAAAAGCCCTCAAACGTTCTGTTGCTCCAGGGTCAAATATTTCATCTATTCCATATTCTGGGGAAGGGATTACCCCATTATCGATCTTGTAGAACGGAATGGTATCATCAGCATCATACCCAACATATTGTTCAAAAATGATATACGGATTTTCTTGAATATCTTTAAGAGATGCTGTTATTGAGACATTCTCCCTATCTTCGCCCACAATTGCCTCGACTTGATCTGCTCTTAAATCAAATCGAGCCAACGTGTCAAACAATAGTTTTGATGTCTCTTCTCCTAAGAGTTGATACTCTCTTCTAATTCGCTTAGATACTCTTTCATCGATTGTTATACCCAAAATATCTTCTCGCTGATTATCCAAGAAAGCTCGTGTATCGCTACGAAAAACTTTCATATCATCATCTGAAGATAACGCCACATAGTGTGAAACAAGATCGTGCAATCCAAGCGTTTCCAATACCGAAGGGAAACCGGGGTAAGGTCCTCTAGCTGTCCACAATTCATTCAGTACGCTATTGAGCCACTTTTTCCTTATTGTCCAATCTTCATAGTCATCGTCTATTTCAATCAGCGTGTCAACAACCGCAAGCAGTTGATTTATAACCTCTATTGCGTCATCGTTATCCACCTCACGGCTACCATATTTGAAGGGTGATCTGTTCTCAGGCTTGAGCACAATACGATTCAAAACATCCTCATTATCCATGTACTTCCAATAAGGAATGCAAAATCCTTCCGTCGGATATGATGATGTAACCGCTCTCTGCCACACAAAGCCGCCCGCATATCGTTCCTTAATAGAATCGCTGACATTATCATAGAAATACATTGGGGATATATTCTTGACACGTGAAATGCCGACAATAACATAATTATCCACTTCACTCTCGCTAAATGGATTACTATAGCCAGCATAATAGAAGATTAGAGATTTTCCCGGATCAAATTGCGAAAAATACTTATCTGCGCCTTCTTTTCTTTTGGCGTAGTCAAACTTCTGATTTGTACTATCATGGACCTCAACGTCCTCATTATACATTTGTTCATAGCACCATGTGCATGCTGTATAAGGAGGTAAAGTCAACTTAAGAGGCTCAGCAGACCCCGTCTTCCAAAAACTAGGGGGATCAACTCGAACCTGTATACTATCTCTTCCGAAAGCATTTACACTTAAACCACAAGCTGCTGCGCATGGGTTTTCAGAGCATGGCTCGCCCGCATGCTCCGTCTCAAACTCAAGATTCCTCGTACCTGCAATCAGATCTCCCGGATATGAATGCTGTCCGATACAATATGTATTCTCACATGGTTTTTTGCATATATGGCCATTCCAGCCCTCGCTATGCCATGCAAGCCTAATACTCATGTGCTTAGCCATAAAAAGAAAACCTCCCACTTACCACTTATCTAATATGATTTACTAGATACCAAAAGGTTCCGGTATTTGAGTCATCCAATTTACTATACTCATCCCAATGAATCGGATAAGAGTCCGCAAGGCTAATCGGCTCCTCCATACCCTTTTTAGTTCCAGCACCTGTTCCCTCAGCCCAATCCATAATTCCATGCTTTACTTCATTTTCAGCCAATGAAAAATCTTTGTAAACGCAATCCGACTTCTGTGGCGATTTAAGATAACTCTTTTCATTTGTTATAAAGATGGTATAACCTTCTTCAAACGTTGGCACATTCGCTCTCACGGTTTCAATTCGCTGAATGTCTTTAAGGTACAAATAACAATTGACATCCTTAGCACCATGGTTCTTGATGTTATAAACATCCCCAGCAAGTTCCTTGATACATCCCTTTGTCTTATACTTTAGTTCTATTGGAATCCACTTACCGTCCTTAATAACAAGGATATCAATATGCATGTTAGGGTCAAACGAAGGCGTATACTCGCATCTTACTTTCGCCAAAGGATATTTATCTTTTAGAATCCACGCAAGTTCAAGCTGAAAGTCGGCTTCTGACACAAAAATATGGCGCTTTTTCCTTAGTTCATTTATGCAGCCTTGAATGTCTAACATACCAAATAATCCTTTCAAAAAAAATAGGTCAATTATGATACAAAACAGGGGAAGCCATACCTTTCTTTCGGTATTTCTCTGGAAGCCGCTTATTCACAAATATTTTCCTTATATCATCCGATGCTTGCTTACCGATAAACTCGTATCTACCATCTCTACCTCGATGATCAGGATGCCATTCTTCTATATCATATACATTTTTAACAACACCATTAAGAACAGCCAAGCAATATTTGTAGTCTTTAATCTTGCTTAAATTGACCTTCCAAGCGCTTCTGACAGTCTCGTATACATCATTATTTCTTTCCTGTAAAACACGGTCGTTAATCTTAATAATGATATACTTAAAACTCGGTTCTTCGTATTCCTCATAGGAAAGTTCACGTTGGAGCACTTCAGCGTTATTTACACCGCGTTCGGAAGCATGACCGCTCTGAATATTAGTCAGTTCCCCATAAGCATCAATGAGAGCTGATTCCACTTCAAAAGCTTCTTTTTCAGTCAATCCATATCGCTGAATAACGTGAATAACTTCCAATCCAGCATTCCTAATGTCTCTTATTTGTTGAATTTTAGCAGAAACGTCATCTTCTTCGCTGTCTTCATATGCCTGGCCTTCAAATCCCTTCAGCGCATCATTAACATGGGCAAAGACTCTGTTTCCTTTGCCCTTCCCAACGTAGAAAGTTTGACCATTTCTTGGATCAATTAAGCGATATACATAATACTGTAATTGTTCTATTACTTCCGTTGAAAACATAACCCCTCCTGAAAACATAACTATTGAACTTTAGCTTTTGAAACCATTGTCTTTATTGGCGGAGGGTCACCAACTCCATCTTTTTTCAAGTCAGTTATCAATTTATCCATATCTTTACTACGTGCATCGATAACATAGTCAATACCCAGGACATCCTTATTCGTTATCTTATCTTCGACTTTTGCTATCTCTGTTGCGTCATCAATTGTAACCAAATAAGAGCATGCTCTTTTATATACATTTTTTAAAGCGATACCTTCCAAATCGGCTTGTTTATATCTTTCTCTAAGCGACGTCTTTAATGATAGACAGATTGGTGCAGAAACATCAATATCGCCATTACCGTCTTTAGGGAAAATAATAATATCAAAATCAATATTGGGGACAAATTGTAACCGTGCTTGCGGGAAAAAAGGGCGAATTCCTTCTTTAAAAAGCATTGTTTTTATAATCGCTTCGAAAACATTACCGTTAAGAGAATTATTCTTTTTAATTCTCAGTTTTTGATATTTGTCCCAAAGTTTTTCCACATAAAGCGACGGAACATCGGAGTTCTTCTTATAATTCTTTTCAATTTTTAAAAAAACCTCTTCTGTTCTAGTATTTTTCCCAACCAAATTGTCCGTATGTAAATAATCCATAATGCTCCTTAAACCACCAATTGGTTTCTATTAACAATATCCTGAAACTTTTCGGGAAATGTTTCTTGTAAGCGAACCTTAAGTAGTTCTCTTCGTTTTTCAACAAACGTTAAGAACGCACTAAATTCAAAAGAAACACCGTTTGGAATGCAATTTCGCTCATAATATGACGATCCCGGATCCGGGTAAGCCTGTGCAACCCATTCGTCATAAAAGCGTCCTGACTTTTCCTTGTTAGCTGTAGGAGTCAAAAATTCAAGATTGGGGAGTAGATTGCAAGCTTCCTTAAATTTCTCTCTCTCTTCTTCAGCAACTCCAGGTAAAAGTTTCGTCAATTCTCTTTTATTTGAAAGTTTCGTCTGTGGCCAAATATGATCAACATCATACTTTCTACCGTCATAATCTTTCGCTATCTCAGTTAAAATAGGGATTATTCGTGCATCACCATATTTGTAATCTAGTATTTCCTTAATTTGTTCTTCGTCTACGGTTAACGGCTTTCGTATCGCAGCATTCATCAGCTCCTCAAGAGGGAAATACTTAGCTGAGCTTTTGTCCATCAGCTCTCTTATTCTAAGCAAGCTGCTTCTAGTGGCATCACTAAAAACGCTGTTTATCATCGCGCGCAATATCCATTGTCTTATAAATACCCTATCACAGCGAGCTCTATCGGATGAGCTATCCTTGTGAGTGTCTTTTAATCCGTTTTTAAAGAAATAATAGGCAACCGGTAGCAAAAGGTTCTTACTTGTCAATTTTTTTCC
>JAEEGL016047484.1_pt1 | contig 13089 bp, 9 predicted proteins | sample 9134231 | NCBI WGS metagenome assembly JAEEGL01 (sample SAMN16246548, study PRJNA631951) | gut metagenome | biome: gut microbiome; feature: rumen; material: fiber-attached | host: Bos | place: Iran: Karaj | collected 2018-10 | reverse complement strand
CTTCGGCGTGAGCAACCTTGTGCCCATGCAGATCGAGCTCCTTAAAAAGTATGTGAAGCAGCCCCTTGTTATCAACCAGGTGCAGCTCTCCCTGGAGCAGTCACAGCTTATCGATCAGGCTCTTTACATGAACAACAAGACCACTGAGTTTTCAATAAATCGTGATGGCAACGCACTTGATTACTGCAGACTTAACGACATAACAATTCAGGCATGGTCACCTCTTCAGGTTGGCATGTTTGGCGGAACCTTCATTGACAATCCGGATTTCCCTGAGCTCAACAAGGTTCTCGGAGAGATGGCAGAGAGAGAAGGCGTGTCCAAGGCAGCAGTAGCAATCGCATGGATCTTAAGGCATCCGGCAAAAATGCAGGCGATAATCGGAACCATGAATCCTGAGCATATCAAGGATATCTGCACTGCGACTGACGTTAAGCTTTTACATCACGATTGGTATGAATTATATCTTGCAGCTGGAAAGTTCTTACCGTAAAGTATACTCATAGACACAATTTAATCTGATAATATTGGAAAGGATGGCTATGGTGGCAAGAACAAAAAAGGAATGGATCATAAGATCCGTGATTTTGATGGTGGGACTCGTTATTGCTCATTTCGGAGTGACGCTGTTTTTGCTGTCTGACCTGGGCTCAGATCCCTTTAACGTGCTTGTACAGGGCATAACCAGAATACTGACAGGCGGCCTCCGGTTATCTTTCCTGACTCATGGCAGGGTGCATATGGCTATATGCATCCTGATTATGTTTGCGCTTCTTTTTATAGACAGGACCTATGTAAAAATCGGAACGATCCTGTGCATGTTTTGCGGAGGACCGATAATCGATTTCTTTACATGGATATTGAAGCCCGTAGTTGCGCGTAGTAACAGCCTTCCGGTCAGGATAATCATGGTGGCGCTGGGGTGCGTGATTCTTGCTTACGGAATGACGATGGTCATTAAATCCGATGCGGGAACCGGTCCCAACGACCTTGTTGCTGTGGTTATCTCTGATAAGCTGAGCATGAAGTTCAGCGTAGTAAGGCTTCTTACTGATGCGCTTTTTACACTGGTGGGATTTTTGATGGGAGGCGTTGCCGGTGCGGGAACGCTTATATGTGTTGCGCTGGTTGGGCCCGTTGCCGGAATATTCCTTCCGGTGAATGAGAGGATAGTTGCCGGAATTATGAAAAAATTCCGTTACTAGATAAATTTAAGAAAGAGGAAAAAATGAATGAGTGAAACAATCTATTTTGCAGGGGGATGCTTCTGGGGAACCCAGAGATTTTTTGATCAGTTTGATGGAGTAGAGAGTACGGAAACCGGCTATGCCAACGGACCGACACAGAACCCCACCTACGAGGAGGTCTGCAACGATTCAGGCCACGCCGAGACAGTTAAGGTGGTGTACGACAGCAGCAAGATAAGCCTCGAGGAGCTTATCGATGATTATTTCAAGATTGTCGATCCGGTTTCAGTTAATAAGCAGGGCGGGGATGAAGGAATCCAGTACCGCACAGGAATCTATTATACAGACAATGCGCAGCTTCCGATCATTCAGAAGAAGATGGAGGAGCTTGAAAAAGAGATCGGCCAGAAGAGTGCTATTGAGGTGTGTGAGCTTGAAAACTTCTACAGCGCTGAGGAATACCATCAGAAGTACCTTGTGAAAAATCCTACAGGATATTGCCACATTCCTGCTGTGATGTTCGAGCTTTACAAGAAAAAGGGCAAGGCAGAGTAAGCGCTCTGCTGCGCCGGCCCAAAGGGGCAGACAAAATACACGTTGGGGAGAAGGTTACAGTGTATTTGGGGAAAATAAGAGACTACTACAAGTCGCATATCTGGTGCCATTTCATGCTGCTTTACATGATATCGGTAGTGGGTATGGCGATTATTTTTCAGCATTATCTGAGAAATTATTATTATGAAAATCTGATGAGAACCCAGAGCAGCATGGAGGAGTCAATCCTTGACAGTGCGCAGGACATGATTGCGCTGCAGATAGAGGAATATATCAATGCGGGAGCTATGATGGCCACGTCCTCGGAGATCAATGCTGCAATACTGGACTATATCGAGGAAGATGATTATTTCAACAAGGTCAGGTTGCAGACGCTCTTAAACTCGTATGCGAGAAATACGAAAAAGCTGTATGCCATGGCTGTTCTTGATAAGGATGGGCTGGTTTTTCAAAATACAACGTATCATATTTCGGGCTCCACGCTATGGGTGGATGAGGACAAAGAGTACCTTAAAAGCCAGTATGAACGCGTGGTGGAAAGAGCAGCATCAAACCAGGTTCCAAGGGTTATTGTAAGTAAGAATAAGACAGCATCGAAGGCGGAGAGATCAAAGGATGTATTCCATATATTTTTCCCGATGATAGGGACAGGACATGGAATACATGACATAGGTCATGTGCTCTGCCTTAGCTTTAGCTCAGATATTCTGCAGCAGTATATTGAATATATAAATTCAAGTCATATCGAATACCTCATAGGATTTATAACTGATGAAAACGGGAAAATCATCTGCCATACAAATGATGATTACCTCGGGGTTGATGAGCAATCTTATGTGGAAAAAAACAACCTGAAGGCTAAGACCTCCGAGATACCGGCTGCCGGATGGAAGCTAAGCGTTGCCTACGACGAAGTGGCGATGAAGCAGTACATAAACTCGGTGTTCAGGAAAGCACTGCCACTGTATGGAATCGTAATGCTGATTCTTAGCTTTGTGATTTTCATAGATATCAGAAATATCATGAGGCCTATCAGGAAGATCAAGAGAACCATGTACTATATCGCTCACAACGGCAAGCACATTCCGATTGACATAGAGGGCACTAACGAAATCTGGAGACTTGCTACTGCATACAACAACATGCTTGTTGCGCTGGAGCAGAAGGAAAAGGAAGTAGAGATCAACCACAGGCAGGCGGTGGAATCAATCGAGAGGCAGCATGAGGCGGAGAGGAATGCATTAGAGACACAGATAAATGCCCACTTTATATGCAATACGCTAAATACCATAAACTATGAGGCCATTGAAGAGGGTAACCACAAGGTATCTGTGCTTATTAAAAAGCTTTCGAATATACTAAGATACTCCTTCGATCAGAAGAGTCAGAACGTGTTCTTTTATCAGGAATTTGCCTGGATTGAGCAGTATCTGTACCTGATGAAGGCCAGACTTGAAGATACCTTTGAATATGATATAAAGGTAGATGATAATGTAATGGAGTGGCCCTGCTGTAAGCTGATGCTGCAGCCCTTTGTTGAGAATGCGATCATTCACGGCTTCGAGGGAATGGAGTCGGGAGGAATGCTAACCATAACCGGCAGGAAGGGAACCGACTGCATAGAGGTTATGATAAAGGACAATGGCAATGGCATGAGCAGTGACGTTGCAGACAGAATAGAGCAGATATTAAATAGCAGGGAAGTTGATACCGAAGGAATGGGAATCGGAATTCAGAATGCCTTTGCCAGAATGAAGCTCTATTATGGAGACGGAATAAAAGTGAAGCTGGTAACAGAGCCCGGTAAGGGAACAGAGTTCAGGTTTGAACTGCCTATCCCTGAAGGGAAATTACATTAAAGTAAACGGAGAAGGAAAAGGAATAAAAAGGTATAACGTGGGGGGATTATGAGAATAATAATTGTTGAAGATGAGCAGCGTGCAAGGAGAGGACTTAAGAGTCTTCTGCAGATGGTCTCTGATGACTGTGAGGTTGTAGCGGATGCTTCAGATGGAAAAAAGGCGCTGGAGCTTATAAGGAAGTGCAAGCCGGAGGTGGTTTTCACAGATATCAAGATGCCATATATGGACGGACTTGAGCTGATAAGGGAAGTAAGAAAAGAGGACACAAAGACCAAGTTTGTAATCGTCAGTGCCTATGAAGAGTTTGATTATGCAAGGCAGGCGATCTCGCTTGGAGTAACCGACTATCTGATAAAGCCAATTATCATGGATGATGTGGAAAAGGTTATCACCAATATCACCAGGAAGGATGAAGTGACCAAAAACGAGGAGAAAAATGAGAACTGCCATCCGCTTATCAGAAAGAGTCTTAAGATAATCGAGAAGGAATATGCATCTCAGCTATCCCAGAAGGAGCTTGCAGCAAGACTTGGAATTACCGCTGAGTATTTCTGCAATCTATTTGCCAAGGAGATGGACGAGAGCTTCGTAAAATACCTGAAGAAATATCGAATCGATGTTGCAAAAACGCTGCTTACGGAGTCCAATGAATCAAGGGATGACATCGCATATAAGGTGGGCTACACAGACACCAAATATTTCGCCAAGGTATTTCGTGATGTGACAGGAAAAACCATTACCGAATACATCGCAGAAAATATGTGATACAGCCTTTTTGTAAGAAGCGCAAATACAGAAAAACCAGAGAAAAACCACAGAAAAAACTATAGGAGACAGATTTAAGAATTATCTTAATTCTGTCTCTTAATTTTTTCTATTTAGTTTAAATTTGTATTCCAAAATATAAAGTTTTTCTTAAGAACATCGGTTTAAGGGATATGCTTTTTTTTATATATTTTTTATAGATTCAGAGATAACTGTTAGATAGTAACTGTATCTACAAAGGAGGAAGGAGAAAGGTATGAAAAAAAAATTGGTATCTCTTATGCTTTCAACAGCAATGATCGCAAGCATGGTAGCAGGCTGTGGTTCTTCACAGGGAGGTTCAGCAACTACAGAAACTCCGTCTACTGAAAGCGCACCCGCAGAGGAAACAAAAGAAGAGACAAAGGAAGAAACTACAGAGGAAACCACTGAAGCAGCTTCCACAGAGGAAACAACAGAGGCAGCTTCAAGTGATGATGGAAGACCTGAAGTTACTGTATGGCACTATTTCGAGCATGAAGCAGAGGCTCTTAACAAGGTTGCAGAAGAGTACAATGCATCACAGGATAAGATCAAGGTTACCTGTACATTCGTTTCCAGAGAAGAGCTTATGAACCAGTACACAATCGGTGCTGTTTCCGGAGAGCTTCCTGATATCGGAATGGTGGATTCACCTGATATGTCATCCTACATAGCTCTTGGAGTTTTCGAGGATATCACAGATGAGCTTGATGCCTGGGGCGAGCTTGATAAATTCTATCCCGGTCCGCTTAGCAGCTGTAAGGATGCTGATGGCAAGATATACGGACTTCCCAACAACTCCAACTGTCTTGCACTTCTTTGCAACATGGACATCTTAAGTGCACATGGCTATGATGCACCGCCCACAACATGGGATGAGTTCTACGAAGTAGCAAAGGCATGTACCGACAGCGCAGACAGCGTATACGGATTCGCAATGAGTGCTATCAGTAATGAGGAAGGTACATTCCAGTTTATCCCCTGGCTGTATTCAGCAGGTGCTGATGTTTCATCACTTGATTCCGCAGAAGCAATTCACTCAATCGACTTCCTTGGCAACCTTGTAAAGGAAGGAATCATGAGTAAGGAAGTTATCAACTGGACACAGGGTGATGCCCTCAACGCATTCGCAGCAGGCAAGGCAGCAATGCTCGAGTCAGGAACATGGCAGATTTCCCAGATCGACAGTGGCGACGTTACCCTCAGCACAGATAATTATAAATTCGCACTTCTTCCGAAGGATAAGAAAAACGCTTCCGTAATCGGTGGTGAGAACTTCGGTGTATGCTCAGGAACAGAATATAAGGAAGAGTGTATCGATTTCCTTAAATACATGATGACAGCAGAACACAACGCAGACTGGTGTGAGATTGCAGGAAAACTGGCAGTAAGATCAGACGCAGCAACACTTAAGGATTTCTGGACAGCAGACGAAAGATACGCAGTATTTAACGATTCAATGAACTATGCAGTAGCAAGAGGACCTCATCCTGAATGGCCTACCATTTCAGAGGCAATTTATACAGCTGAGCAGTCAGTACTCATTGGCGAAAGTGATGCAGAGACAGCCATGAAGGGCGCTGCAGAGAAGGTTGCTCCTATTTTGGAAGCTAATCCTATAGCTCAGTGATATTAGTCCAATAGAAATTGATTTGTTACAGCCAGGCGGTTATCGTCTGGCTGTTTCTAAAAAAGGAGCCTCGTTAATGAAAAATAAAAGACAAAGGCAGCAGGCGATGGAGGGCTATGCCTTCATAATGCCGGGTGTCATATATATTCTGATCATTCTGGGATATCCGCTTATCTACAACATTATCCTCAGTCTGAAAAACACCAATGTTAAGAACTTTGCCAAAGGAACATCGACCTTTGTAGGGTTACAGAATTACACGGATCTGTTCAAGGATCCGACCTTTTTACTGGTATTTAAAAACACAATAATTTTCACAATAGCATGCCTTATAGTGCAGTTCTCTCTTGGTTTTCTATTTGCCATTCTGTTTTCAAAAAAGTTCAAGATTGCAGGACCCATAAGAGGACTTGTACTGGTGGGCTACATGATGCCCATGTCTGTTACGGCTATGCTTGGTAAGAACATGTTCGGAGTTTCAGAGGGAGTTATCAACGATCTTCTCATGAAGCTGGGAATGGTCGCATCTCCCATAGAATGGCTTGTAAGCTCGAAAACTGCACTGGGAGCAGTAATCGCTGTTAACTGCTGGGTTGGAATTCCCTTCAACATGCTTCTTCTGACAGCAGGACTTACCAATATTTCACAGGACGTTCTGGATAGTGCTTCCGTGGATGGAGCAAAGCCCTTCCAGAGATTTTTGTACATCACTCTTCCGCTTATGAAATCTTCAATTCTGGCGGTGCTGATGCTTGGATTTATCTACACCTTCAAGGCCTTCGACCTGATGTTTATCATGACCAGCGGCGGCCCCCTGAACAGCACTGATGTACTTGGAACCTACGCCTATGCGCTGTCCTTTACCAAGTACGAGTTCTCGCAGGGCTCGGCAGCAGCGCTTGTACTCTTTGTATGCCTGTTTGTAGTCGGGCTGTTCTATCTTAGATTGATAACAAGGGAGGATGATTGAGAATGAATAAAAAGATCAGTCCTTTTATAGATTATCTGAAAACGCCAACGGGGAAAAAGAATATTGTGTATAGCATACTGGCTATAATCATCGCAATCCTTTTCCTTTTCCCGATTTACTGGCTGATAACTATGTCACTGAAATCGGATTCCGAGATATTCGGAAAGACCCTGACCTACTATCCGCACAATCTTTCATTTGAACCCTGGAGAGTTAACTTTTCGGACAGAGACTTTGTGCAGTCACTTAAAAACAGCTCGGTGATCGCGGTTTTATCCATGTGCTTTTCGCTGGTCTTCGGAATACCCACAGCCTATGGAATCGGAAGATACAGAGTTAAGGGAGGAAGAGTTTTCCTTCTGATATTCCTTGTAACACAGATGCTTCCCGCATCACTTATGCTGACACCCATGTACCTGACCTTCAGTAAGCTCCATCTTCTTGGTACATACCTTGCGCCTGCTCTTGCCATATCATCAGCATCAGTGCCCTTCATAGTAGTTACGCTACGACCTTACTTTAAAGCGGTGCCTGTATCCCTTGATGAAGCTGCGAGAATTGACGGCTGTGGTGTCATAAAATCATTTTTCTACATAATGATTCCTGCTATACGAACAGGAATCGTAACGGTAACGGTTATCTCATTCCTAAACGGCTGGAACGACCTTGCTTACTCAATGACCTTCAACGTAAAGCCTGAGATGAGACCCCTTACTGCCAATATCTATAAATTCGTAAGTAAATACGGAACGAAATGGAACTGCATCATGGCCTATGGTGCGATCCTTGTTTTGCCGGTTGTCCTGATATTCGTATTCCTGCAAAAGCAGATTGTAGGCGGACTTACGGCTGGTGCTGTAAAAGAATAATTTTCGGAGGAAGAAGGTATGATAGCGGAAAAGAACGGCATGCTTGTAAGGCGCTGTGATGGGGAATTTCTTCAGATTGAAGCCTGGGGAGATAACGCGCTGAGAGTGAGGGCAACTAACAGATCACGCTTTTTGGAGTGTGATCACGGAGCCCTTAGCGACAACAGGAATGCTAAAGGAAAAGTGGAAATTGACGGTGACAGTGGAACCATTACAAATGGCAAGATAACATGTAAGGTTCTGCCCACAGGAAAGCTCAAGTTTTACAACCAGAAGGGTGAGCTCCTTCTTGAGGAGTACGACAGGAACCGCTTCAGGGAAAATATCGTCGGCGAGTTCAATAGTGCGCTGGAGATAGACCCCAGAATGTACGAGGCGATTCCCGGCACAAGTAATTTCAAGCTGTCGGTGAGGTTTGAAGCAAATGAGGGTGAAAAAATCTATGGTATGGGACAGTACCAGCAGCCCTATCTTGACTTAAAGGGCTGCGTGATCGAGCTTGCTCACAGAAATTCCCAGGCCTGCGTGCCCTTTTATATATCCAACAGGAACTATGGTTTTTTGTGGAATAATCCGGCTATCGGAAATGTTGTTTTCGGAAAAAATGTAACAGAGTGGACAGCCCACTCAGCAGCTCAGGTTGACTACTGGATTACAGCTGAGGATTCACCCGCCAAGATCGAGGAATCCTATGCAAATGTTGCAGGCAAGGTTCCCATGATGCCTGAATACGGCATGGGCTTTTGGCAGTGCAAGCTAAGATATCAGACCCAGGATGAGATCCTTGAGGTGGCAAGAAAATATCATGAGATGGGAATCCATGTGGACGTCATAGTTGTCGACTACTTCCACTGGCCAAATCAGGGCGACTGGAAGTTTGATAAGGAGTACTGGCCTGACCCTGAGGCAATGGTGAAGGAGCTTGCGTCCTACGGAATGAAGCTAATGGTTTCCATCTGGCCCACGGTTGATGAGCACAGCGAGAATTACAAGGAGATGGAGGAAAAGGGACTCCTTGTAAGATCAGAGCATGGTAAGCGCATAGGGCAGCTCGGAGACGCCTGCTTTATCGATGTGACCAATCCTGAGACAAGAGAATTTGTCTGGGAGAAAATGAAGAAGAACTATTATGAAAAGGGAATACATATTTTCTGGCTTGATGAGGCTGAGCCTGAGTATACGGGCTATGAATTCAGCAACTACAGATATTTCCTCGGAGCTGATATGGAGATAGGAAACATCTATCCCAGAGAGTATGCAAGAATGGCCTATGAGGGAATGACTTCGGAGGGACAGGAAAATGTCCTTAATCTTCTTAGGTGTGCCTGGGCAGGTTCGCAGAAATACGGAGCCCTGGTATGGTCGGGAGATATAGATTCATCCTTCAGAGCTCTTCGCAATCAGCTGGCAGCAGGACTTAACATGGGTATAGCAGGTATTCCCTGGTGGACAACGGATATCGGTGGATTCCACGGTGGCAATATAAACGATGATGCCTTTAAAGAATGCTTTGCAAGGTGGTTTGCCTTCGGTGCGTTCTGTCCTGTATTCAGACTTCATGGTTATCGCGAGCCCTTCAAGGCTCCACTCAGTGATCACGGCGGTGGAAAATGCATAAGCGGCGCTGAGAATGAGATATGGTCCTATGGAAAAGAGATAGAGGACATCTGCAAAAAGTACATCGATATAAGAGAAAAGATGAGACCCTATATCAGAAGTCTTATGAAGGATGCCCATGAAAACGGAACCCCTGTGATGAGACCGTTATTCTACGATTTTCCTGAGGATAAAAAGGCGTGGGAAGTCGAGGATGAGTACATGTTCGGACCGGATGTGCTGGTATGCCCTGTGCTCTATGAAAACACCACAGTAAGGACTGTCTATCTTCCCGAAGGTTCATGGCGAAATCTTGAGACAGGTGAGATAATTGATGGGAATGCGACGATTGAATGTAAGACAACTCGGGCTGACATTCCCGTATTTATAAAAAGTGGAAGCAACGTAGGAATATAAACCTGCGATAATACAGGAGGCATTTATGAAATTCACAAACGGATACTGGCTAATGAGGGATGAGATCACTCCTCTGTATGCGGTGGAATATCACAGCCACAGAGTGGACGGAAATATACTTGAGATATTTGCACCCACAACACATGTAGGCAGCAGGGCGGACGGACTTAATATAGGAGTTCTCACCGTGCGCCTCTCAAGTCCCATGGATGATGTGATAAAGGTAGAACTCGTTCACTTCGATGGCGAGATAGATAAGGGACCCCACATTCATGTAAACAGTAAGAACAGCAACGTCCAGATTATTGATAATGAAAACGAGGTAATATACAAGTCCGGTGACCTTAAGGCAGTTGTGTCAAAGGGCATGTGGAATATGACATTTTTCTACAAGGACAAAAGGCTCACAGATACCGGCTATCGGAACATGGCCCACATGGCAAACAGAGAGCTTAATAAGTGCTACATGGTAGAGCAGCTGGCAATCGATGTGGATGAGTATATCTACGGCCTGGGTGAGCGCTTTACACCCTTTGTGAAAAACGGACAGGTTGTGGATATGTGGAACGAAGATGGCGGAACAGCCAGTGAGATTGCATATAAAAATATCCCCTTCTATCTGTCTAACAAGGGCTATGGTGTCCTCGTTGACAGTGAGGGCGATGTCTCATTTGAGATTGCAAGTGAGAAGGTTGAACGTATCCAGTTTTCCTGCGAGGGCGGGCGAATCGGCTACTATGTGATAGGCGGTGATGACTCCATGAAGGCAGTGGAGAGATATACTGACCTTACCGGAAAACCTGCACTTCCTCCTGCCTGGTCCTTTGGACTGTGGCTCACAACCTCCTTTACAACGAACTATGATGAGGAGACGACAAGCCATTTCATCGATGGTATGGCAGAGCGCGATATTCCTCTTCATGTATTCCACTTTGACTGCTACTGGATGGACATGTTCAAGTGGTGCAATTTTGAGTGGGATAAAAATACCTTCGGTGATCCCAGGGGAATGATTGATCGCTATCACCAGAAGGGATTAAAAATCTGTGTGTGGATAAATCCCTATATCTCCCAGCTTTCAGAGCTGTTTAAGGAGGCGAAGGAGGAGGGTTATCTTCTTACGAAGATTGACGGAAGTGTGTGGCAGACAGATCTGTGGCAGCCCGGAATGGCGATAGTCGACTTCACCAATCCCGATGCCTGCAAGTGGTACAGAGGAAAGCTGGAAGCCCTTCTTGATATGGGAGTTGACTGCTTCAAGACAGACTTTGGTGAGAGAATCCCTGTTAAGGACATCATGTACTATGATGGCTCTGATTCTGTGAAAATGCATAACTACTACACCTATCTGTACAACAAGTGCGTCTTTGACCTTCTTAAGGAAAAGCGCGGTGAGAATGAAGCGGTGCTCTTTGCAAGATCAGCTACCGTGGGTGGTCAGCAGTTCCCGGCACATTGGGGAGGTGATTGCTCGGCAACATATCCTTCAATGGCTGAAACACTTAGAGGCGGATTGTCACTTGCATGCTGCGGCTTTGGCTTCTGGAGCCACGACATAAGCGGCTTTGAGCAGACAGCTCCAGCTGACATTTATAAGAGATGGTGCGCCTTCGGACTTCTGAGTACCCACAGCAGACTTCATGGCTCCGGCTCATACAGAGTTCCGTGGATGTTTGACGATGAAGCCTGCGAGGTTCTCGCCCACTTTACAAAATTGAAATGCAGACTGATGCCGTATCTATACTCTCAGGCGGTACGTTCCCATGAGGAAGGAAGACCTGTTCTTCGTCCCATGTTCCTTGGTTTCCCCGGAGATAAGGGAGCTGAGACCTGCGATAAGCAGTACATGCTTGGTGACAGTCTCCTGGTTGCACCGATTTTCAAGGAGAGCGGTGAGGTGGACTACTATCTTCCTGAAGGAACATGGATCAACCTTATAACCAAAGAGGTGGCAGGCGGTAACAGATGGCTGCATCAAAAGTATGACTACTTCGGACTTCCCCTCATGGTCAAGCCAGCATCAATTCTTGCAATGGGTAGCTCTGATACTGTTCCGGACTACGATTATACAGAAGGCACGACTCTCTATCTGTCTCACTTTGAGGATGGGGACAGGGCAGAGGCTTTTATACCTGACATCAAAGGAAACAGGAAGATCAAAGTGGAAGCAGAATGCAGGGGCGATGTGATAACAGTAACCGTCAGTGGTGGAAAAAATATCAGCTGTGAAATGCTTGAGAGCAATTCCGGTAAGACAATAGAGGTTACTTTTAAATAGTACTCGGCAGGATTACTATGGGAAAATCGCTTGTTTAGTGGATTTTTGCATTGTATAATTAACAAGAATCTTAATAAAAATTTTTTTATGAAGGTGCTCTTATAGGGCACCTTTATTGATGTGAAAGGGAACTATGAAAAAAAGAGTAATGATGTTGCTTTTGGCAACCGTGTTGGGAATTGGAGCTACAGCTTGTGGCAGTGACAAGGATAGTCAGGATAAGTCTGAATTTGTCATGGATGAATCCAAAAAGAAGGCGGATACAGAGACTTCAGAAGACTCAGAAGCAGCCACAGATGAATCTACAGAAACTACTGAGAACGCAGATGCTTCTTCAGAAGAAGCTTCAGCAGAGAATAGCAAAAACTCAGAAGATGCTGAAAATGCAGAATCTGAATCCACAACAGAAACAGATGCTTTAGATGAGACAGAAACCGCAGAAACCCCCGATGGTATCTGGGAGACCTACCTGGCGTCCTCCGACAAAGATGCAATCGGCATGGATGATGAGAATGGCAATCCCTACACCATAATCTACAAGGGACAGTTTGCAGACGATACCTTCACTGCCTACGGTTCAATGGGCTATAGAAGTGATTATGATTCTGACAGCACCTATATCACCGATGAAGAGCCGCATGTTTTCAAGCTTAGTGAGGATGCGGTCTATAACAACACCAAGGGACAGAAGGTAACGAAGGAAGAGTTCGCAGAGCTTTTCAATGAGGGAATGTCCAAGAAGTATCATCTCGGAATGCTGGTAAAGGAGGGAATGGTATCCCACTTCTTCCTGGATGAAGTTGACTTTGCACCCAATCTTCCGTCTGAGCAGGCTGCTACGGATATGAGAGACTTCTTCTTCCCGGAGGGTGAGGGCGAGTATAACTATGACGTTTATAATCTCATGCTTGAGGATGATGAGAGCGTCAAGGTGAAGGT
>JAEEGL015127340.1_pt1 | contig 13089 bp, 10 predicted proteins | sample 9134231 | NCBI WGS metagenome assembly JAEEGL01 (sample SAMN16246548, study PRJNA631951) | gut metagenome | biome: gut microbiome; feature: rumen; material: fiber-attached | host: Bos | place: Iran: Karaj | collected 2018-10 | reverse complement strand
TATCTCATGTTCTTCCATGGCACCGGGCCGCAGGACGAGCGCGTCAACTTCGACAACAACGCCTCCATCGGTTTGGCGTGGAGCGAGGATCTGATTCATTGGAAATGGAGGTAATCATGTCAAGACACATTTACACTCTTAGCCGTCCGGCTTCCTGGCCGCATGAGGAATGGCGGGAAGCCCTTCCTCTTGGCAACGGATTGACAGGCGCGCTCATCCCCGGTTCCATCGCGGCGGAACACATCCTGTTCAACCGACACGACCTCTGGCATGGCGGAAACGAGGGCGGGGAGATTCCTGACATTTCGGACACCTTCCGGGCTATGCGCGATTCCCTTGACAGGGGGGATTATGTAGCCGCGAATCAGGACAACCTGATGGCAGCGCTCCAGAAAAAAGGTTATGCTGCCGGGCCGGAGGTCCCTTATCCCCTCGGGACACTGAACCTCACCTTTACGCCGGACGGTATGTTCCGCCATTACCGGCGAGGCGTGAACATGCGGACGGGGGAGGCTTTCGTGGAATTTGAGATCGAAGGCTGCCACTATCTGCGTCGGATGTTTGTTTCCCGCGACAGCGACATAGTCGTGCTCCAGGTGACCGCTGACAGGGAATTTGCGGCCTTCTACGATTTCGCCCTCTTCTCAGAGACCGGGGAAGTTGAGATCACTGACCGTTCCATCCGGAAAATTTCGAAGGACAGGAAATCGGCGGTGAACATCCTGTTCCGCGGGGACATCCGATCCGAGATCCACGGAGAATCTGTGAAGATCACGGGGCGGGATTATACGATACTTATCCGCTGTTCGTCCCACGGTTCGTCTCTGTCTTTGGATGAATTTGCGGAGGAGAACTATGAATCCCTGTTTGAGAAACATACCGTCCTTCATACGCCGCTATATGACGCTGTGAGCGTCGAGCTCGCCGAGGACGAAGCCCATGGGAGTACTAACGAGGCGATGCTGGACGATGCCTACGACGATGAGGCATCCCCCGCGCTGATCGAGCGGCTCTGGCGGTTCGGACGGTATCTTTTCATCTCAGCTGCGAATGAAAAGGGAAACCCCGTTCCTCTTTACGGTCTCTGGCACGGCTCGGATGGCTTGCCATGGGCGCAGTACGTTGCCAACGAAAACGTGGAAATGACCTACTGGCACGCAATGACGGGCGGACTCGAATATGCGATTCCTCCTCTCTTGAGGTATTACACCTCGAAGATTGAAAAGTTCCGGGAATGCGCGAAAAAGATCTTTGGAATGCGGGGAATCTGGATATCCGCTTATACTACCCCGAACGTTGCTGGCCCATGTGTCCCGGTATCGGTGATCGGAAACTGGATCAGCTGCGCGGGGTGGCTCTGCCGTCATTTCTGGGAGTATTATCTGTACACAGGCGACGAGAAGCTGCTCCGGGAACAGATTCTCCCCTTTATGCGCGAGGCCGCCTTGTTCTGGCTGGATTATGTTGATGAACAGGACAACGGACATCTCCTGATCCGGCCTTCCGTTTCGCCGGAAAATACGCCGGGCAACCTGTTTGATCTTCCCACGAAATCCGCCACAGGCCACCGCTGCCCAGCAGTGAAGAATGCGACCATGGACTTTGCCGTCATGAAAGAACTCTTTACCAATCTGCTGGAAGGGGTCCGCATCACTGGCCTGTATGCGGACGAGGCGGAAGAATTCAGTAATGCGCTTGGAAAAATCCCCGCCTATATGGTTAACGCGGATGGCGCGGTGAAGGAATGGATGGATCCCATGCTGGAGGATCATTACGCGCACCGTCATCTGTCTCATATCTATCCTGTCTTTCCGGGAAATGAAGTGACAGAACAAAACGATCCGGCGCTGTTCGAGGCTTTCCGAAAGGCTGTTCACCTGAGAGAACTGGGCAGCCAGTGCAACTGGTCGCTTACCCACATGGCCGCGATTTATGACCGTCTCGGGGAAGGGGAGGCCGCTGTGGAATGTCTGGATCTCCTCGCAAAGAGCGTGCTCCTGCCCTCTTTCTTCACTGTTTGCAACGACTGGCGGCACATGGGCATGACTTTGGACTGGAAGGACGTCCCGATCCAGCTCGATGCGGTTTTCGGGACGGTAAACGCAGTACAGGAAATGCTGTTCCGCTGGCAGGAGGATGCCCTGTCCGTTCTTCCCGCCCTGCCGGAACGTCTGAAAACCGGCTCGGTTCGGGGCATGGTCTTCCCGGGCGGAACGATCGATTTTTCGTGGCGGAAGCCCGGAGAAATCTCCGTAATCGTTCATGCAGAACGGGAGATTGACGCGGATCTTCTGATCGGGAGAAAGGCAGCAGGCACAGTAAAGCTCAGGGCAGGGGAGAGCGGAACTTGGACGGAACCCTGTTAAGGATTTGTTTTTCCTTCCGGGCAAATCAATGAACTTGCGAAGGTGTATTTTTCAAATATGCCGATACGAAAGAGTGAGGCAGAGAATATGAAAAAGTACATAACGATCAACCCGGGGCATGAAACCTGGGAAGAAAACCGGGCATGGCAGGGCTGTCCGACCATCGCTCGCACACGGGGCGGAAGGCTTTTCGCAGGATGGTATACCGGCGGGATGTTCGAGCCCTGCATCGACAATTTCAACGTCCTCGTCAAAAGTGACGACGGCGGAAAAACCTGGTCGCATCCGATCCTTGCCGTCTATACCGACCGGGAAACGAGAACCCGGAACATTGATATCCAGCTTTGGATCGACGAACGGGGACAGCTTTGGATCATGTGGACACATTCGCCCTATCCGGAAGACGCGAAGCCGGCCACCATCCGCACACCCTTCCACATGAATTACCATTCCGATTTCACAGGAGTGGAAATGCTTCTCTGCCGGAACCCGGATGCGAAGGAGCTCGTTTTTGAAGGCCCCCGCATGATTACGAAGGGTTTCCTGCGCTGCAAGCCCATCATCCTCCGGGATGGACGCTATCTCTTCCCGGCCTATGACTGGGACGTACCGGACAGGTATATGCTCCGCTTTTCTTCCGACGGAGGGAAAACCTTCATCGATCAACCTGCCGCGAAGAAACCGGATAACCGCGTCTTCGACGAAACGATGGTCTTTGAAACCAAAGAGGGGCATCTGCGCCTCCTTGCGCGCACCGTCCGCGGCTATTATGCGACGTCCGTCTCGACCGATGGCGGCGAAACATGGAGTGAGACGGAAGAATTCGAAAAGGCGCCGTCCACCAGGTTCTATATCGCAAGGCTGCAAAGCGGCCGTCTTGTCTACGTCAGGAACGTTTCGGATACCGAGAGAACTGGAATGAAAGTGATGCTTTCGGAGGATGACGGGAGAACCTGGGCAGGGAGCCTGACGCTGGACACCCGCTCCGGCGTCTCCTACCCCGACCTTGCCGAGGACGGGAAAGGAAGGCTCTATATCGTCCATGACCGAGAGAGAGACAACCGCGCTCATTTGAACCGGGAGACATGGCATTCGGAGGCGGCCAAGGAGATCCTGCTTTCTTCGGTAACCGAGGAGGAGATCCTCAGAGGTAAGATCGGCGACAATTCATTTATCGCAAGAGTGATCAGTAAAGCAAAAATCGACGACGTGGAGAAATGACGATATGAAAAAGAAGATCATTAAAATAATTCTCACTGTGGTGATCGTGTTTGCAGCGTATAATATCATGTGGTTAGCATGGTCGCACATAAAATATGGGAAATATACCAGCGGCATGGAGGAAACAGACTTCAGCAATTATGTTACGCCGCGTTATACTTGCACGGATGCCAATCGATACGACTATCTGGTCAAGTATCCGGATTATCTCTCTTTTACCGGCAATTTGTCGGTGGGGCTTCCTTCCGCGGACGGGAACTTTTTTACAGATGCTTTGATTATCTGGCCGAAGGTAGGGGGAGGGTATAAACTGGGAGTCCTTCTGTATGACGAAGACGGCTCAGGATATTCGATTTATATCGATTCTGAAGGCAATGCTTTGTCGAAGGAGGACGAGGAGGTTATTTCGCGTCACAGAGAGAATATCAGGGACCTCTTGATAACGGCCGATCAAAGATGGAACATTTACGACGGAAAGAGATAACGGTTCCTATCATAATCACCCCCGTTTGCAGGGATACAGAAAAACCGAAACTTGTAGAGAGGAGTTCACCGAGAAAAAGCTCGGCGAGCTGGAACAGGATAACGATATGATCTATGAATTGAAAGACCTTTCGAAGGTCGAACCTCTGTTCGGAGACTGGGTGCTGCCCGAATTAAAAGACTGGGACGGTCTTACAATCCGGATCTTTGTGACCGATCCGGATGCGCCGCGCTCGGCAATGCTTTTGATGATGACGAGGGCGAATTCTTTGCAGGGGAGCCAAACAGGGAACTCGTGCAAAGCAAACAGGCGAAAGAGGTGGCGCTGATGGCCAAAGAGGAAGCGTGGGAACCGCTGATCGAGGAATGCTAACCGGAAGCCGAGCGAATCACCCGCTATGCGATCAACCGGTGCAGGGACTTTGACCGGGAAAAGCTCCAGTCGTTTGTAGGCGCACTGCCAAGCGGGTACGAGATCAAACGCATCGACAGCGAGATCTACGATCTGTGCCTGAAAGTCACTGACGCAGATTTGGAGGATCTAGTAGGCGACTTCGAAACGAAGGAGGAATTTCTGGAGAAGGGCCGTCCAGCAGCGGCAAGTCTACGCTGGCCAAAGCACTGCAGATGCGGATACGGGAAAGCGCAAACGAGCGGTATGAGATCGTTTCGATCGATGATTTTCTTAAGATGTCGGCTGACGAGACCATATACGAAGACGACGTGTTTGAAATCAACGGAGAGCTGTGCGAACGAGTGGCGGAAGCATGGAAGACCGCTTCAGGTGTGATTGTTGATCACGTGATCACCAGCAAGCGGATATTCGACGGGTTCCGGACGGCGTGCGGCAACACCCTTCTGCTGAAAATCCTGCTCTCCTGTCCCGTGGAGGTGCTGCAGGAAAGGGAGCAGAGACGAGGAAACCGGCGGCAGGGTTCTGCTGAGGCTTCTCTGACATATTTGTATCCGAAGGAGGGCTACGATCTGACCGTGGATACAAACGCCATGACTGTGGAAGAATGTGCGGCATGCATCTGTAAAAAGATGTCCCGGCAAACCTGCTGCATGAGAAAGAATTCCTCATGCAGCGCAGACAGAAAGTGAGAACAGCTTTGGAAGAAATGCGTCAGGAAAACCGGTTTGACAGCGAACATCTGATCCCGAATTACTTCCGGTTGTCTTTGCCAGTCGTGTTCGGCTCGATCGTGACGATTCTCTATAACCTTGCGGACACCTATTTCATCGCTCAGACAAACAATGAGCTTCTGGTCGCGGGCGTTTCTCTCTGCGCGCCGATCTTTATGATCATGATGGCGTTCGGGAATATCTTCGGGCAGGGCGGCTCCTCCCTCCTGTCCCGTCTGCTCGGTCAGAAGCGCACGGACGAGGCGGGTCGGGTCAGCGCGTTCTGCTTCTGGATCGCTCTGTTGACCGGCGGCGTGATCGGCGGGCTTCTGCTGATCTTCAAAAATCCGTTCCTTGCCTTGCTCGGCGCGAGCTCCTCCACCCTGCCGTATGCGGCGGAATACGGGAGGGTCCTGCTTATCGGTGCGCCGTTCATTACCGTTAATTTTATCCACATGAACCTGCTCCGCTGTGAGGGAATGGCGGGGCGGTCCATGGCGGGAACGATCATCGGTGCCGTCGTCAATGTCATTCTGGATCCACTGCTGATCCCGGGCATGGCGGCGGCAGGCGCGGCGATTGCGACCGTGATCGGATACATATGCAGCGATGTGTTTCTCCTGATCGTGGTTTTGCGGCGCAGCAAGGTTTTGTCCGTCCGTCCCGTCCTGACCGTCGGGCCCGATTTCTTCTGGAGCATCCTGTCAATCGGCGTGACGGCGGCGATCACCAACATTGCCACCAGTGTCTGCACGGTCCTGATCAACCAGAAACTGCTCCCGTTCGGGGACGACAAGATCGCAGCGATGGGCATCGTGCTCAAGGTCACGATGATCGTCCAGATGATCCTGGTCGGATTCTCCTTCGGCGGCGTACCGCTCTTCGGATATCTCTCCGGCGCGGGGGAGCAGAAAAAGATCCGCTGCCTGCTTGTATTCTGTCTGATTTTTCTCAGTGCCCTGGCACTCGCCATGACGCTTCTTGTCTGGTGCGCGGCCGGCCCATTGCTTCGTCTGATCACGCCGGATACAAATCTCGTGGAAATCGGAATCCCCATGCTCCGGTGGCAGACAGCGGGCAGTTTGTTCGCCGGGATCGTGATGCTGTCGACATGTCTGTGTCAGGCTTCAGGGAAAGCATTCCCGGCGCTGGTCCTCTCCCTTAGCCGGCAGGGACTCGTGTTTGTGGCAGTCCTTCTGGTGGTTTCGGCAGTTTTCGGATATCCGGGAATCCTCGCTTCTCAGTGCGTCGCGGATTTCATTAGCGTACTGATCGCAATTCCCCTTGTGTTGGCGGGAAGCAAGGATGCGTGATAGAGATCAATTGCGAAACACATCGGGCATATCCCGCTAAAAATGTGATCTGTGAGGATGATCAGACGATGAAAATGATGGAAGACAAACAAATTGCATGCATTCTGATATCTGCTTTATTGTTGCTGTGCTTAGTGGGGTGCTCAAGTAGCGAGAGTCAGCAGGAGGCCATTCATTCTTTTGACTTTTATACTGAACTGACAACAAAAGAAGATGTTGACGGCTTGTCCGGTGAATCCTTCGTAGACGGAGTCTTTTCTTTCACGCTGATGACTTTTCAGCGTCCCAGTTATGCCAACCCGATGGCGGGACAGTTGGCCCTTTTAGTGGCACCATCCTTTGAAAGTCTTGAAGTGTCTCCGTATGCAACCCTAACATATTCTGATCTGACTATCATGCAGGATCCGGAGAGACATCCGATTCTCATCAGCAATGATCTGGCAAAAGCAGAGAGACTATCTGTCGGAGATGTTTTTTACCAGGAAACTAAAGTCACGGAAGAACCGTTATCTTTTACTGTAGCAGGAATATTCAGCCGGGAACCTCTTTTTGCCCAATTTGAAGCAATCGCTGTGATCAACGATCAGATTAACCGGATTTTTGCAGATTTAGTGGATGAGATGGGATATACAAATGTTTATATCCAGGCGTCTGATTTGACGGCTCTTAAAAAGCATCTTGATGAGGATTTCATTCCACACCTGCAACTGAAAGGCTTGTCGGAAGAGGATATCGCGGGCATACCGAAAGAGGAACTGAAAGCATATTATGAGGAATATGAGGCCCATATAAAGCGCATGAAATGAGTGTGACATTCAGAAAGATATAAGAATTTAATAGTCGCGAGCATCGTATTGAAAGAATGGAGACAAATTCCGGAGGAATATCTATGGTAAGCATTTTGAGACGTGTTCATGTCGGCGACGCCGAACTCGTCCGTTGCGACGCAAATTTTGACTTTACTCTGGACGCCCCTTTTGTGCCGTTGAGAAACAGCGACGGCAGCTGGCGGATGCTTCAGACGAGCTTCTGCGAGAAGCCGTATTATCACGTTTTCACGGGAACAGCTGACAACATTTTTGCCGATTCCGGGACATATGAAATGGACTACAATGGCTATACCGATTTCAGCGGTTCGGGTGTCTGGATCATGAGCGCGTACAAATTCCCGGACGGGATGCTCGCCGGATTCTGTCATCGGGAACTGCTCCACCCATCCGATCCGGGATTCGGAAACAGCTTTTTCATCGGGCTTGCGGTATCCCATGAAGGCGGCAACCGCTGGCGTTACCTCGGCGATGTCGCTGGCAATGTGATCAACGGGCATAGGTATCTGCCGAATATGGGCGGCTGTCCGCTGCTTGTGCGTGAAGGGTGGTTTCATATCTATTTCAACGATTACGACGAAACTGGGCTCTGCCGCGTGACCGCAGCCCGAATGAGGATGGACGAGACGGAAAAGGCGCTTCATGAAGAACGTCTTCCGAAAGTGTTCAAATACACGGGAAGCGGTGTCTGGGAAAGCGATCCTATGAAAACAACCGGCGCACGGATTCTCCCGGACGTCGGATTCCGACCAGATTCCCACGCTAAGGGTGTATACTGCCGGCCTCTCGACCGTTGGCTCCTCACGATGCAGACAAACGCGGAGGCACGCTTACTTCTGTTCTTCTCCGAGGATTGCGAGCGTTTTGACGAGCACTTGTTTCTCGACGAAGCGGAGGCGGGAGTATGGATGCAGCCTTATTCTTTCTTCCTGTCCGCGGACGAAGATTGCACGGATGACATGAACGAAGTCGGAAACCGATTCTACGTGTACTACCCGCGCAAAGGGCTGCTTGGACAAAGCATCGGGTATGATCACGATGATCTGTACCGTCGATTGATTACGGTGGAGTAGAACGAAAAAGCCTATGAAAAACATGAAGAATCCATCACCATGGTTGGCAAATGATCCGGCGTGGGAAAAACTGAGTTATACCGAAAAGAACAGAGAACTGTATTTGCGACAGAAAGCGCTTCTTGACCTTTTCCTCGAAAAGAAGGCAATCACTCAGGCACAGCATGATAAATCCCTGCGGGATTTGACGGAGAAAATGAATGAAAACTTACACCGAGGATGAGAAATCGTGATATATCCTCTTGAAGGTTGTGTGGAGGAAAGCTTTTCTCTTCGCGTGACGGCGGAGCGGGGTTGCAGAAGAGGCTCGGATGTGTTATAATATTCTTACCTTAATCTCCATTGGAGGTCCAGTATGATTGCCAGAAATATCATTCCCCCCAAGACCAAATCCAGAATCATCGATTATTTCTGCTCCTGGGAGCATCAGGGGCGTTTTGCTCACGGGAGAAGGAGTTCTGACCTTATCACCGAGGCGTCGATGTTCGAAGGCGATACTCCATGGTGTGGACTGTTCCCGGAGATACGGGACGAGTTGTATTTCGTCATGGACGACGGATGGGACGTGCCTTCCGGACAACCGCAGGTGAAGGATTATACCGCATTGCAGCCGGATCCGGTCAAATTCCCTTCATTGAGCGGCACTCCTGCCGAGCGGCTCCGTCAGCTCAACGAACGGGTAAAGAACGCCGGGTGGCATGGGCTTGGCCTGTGGGTCGCCACGAACGCATACAAGGGCGGAGAACTGTCTGTGTATCAGGCGCCGGATGCCGAGGTCGAAAACCGATGGCGTGAGCTGATCCTGAACAGCAAAGAAGCCGGCATCGACTACTGGAAAGCCGACTGGGGCAATCAGTGCGGATCCCTGCATCTCCGCCGCATGATGACGGAAGCCGGACATCATGACCATCCCGATCTGCTCATTGAGCATGGACGGGGGCACGCACCGTACAACGGCAGAGCAAGACTCGGAAACTGCCGGGCCTGCTGGGACGAAGACTTCTTCTTTATGATGACGGGATACTCGCTGTTTTCCGACGTGCTTCGCACCTATGATGTGGCGAGGCTCGAAAACGCGACGACGCTCGACAGAATCGAAACCTATTCCCGAACCGCGAGAGGGATTCTGAACTGCGAGCATCTGGCGTACATCGGCGCGGTTCTCGGATGCTCTATCGGAATCATGCAGTCGCCGCTGATCTCCGATGCCGGGCTGGAGCCTGTCGCGGCGGTTCGCTGGCACAGAGCGGCTCCTCCGTTTACGGGTGGGGAAACGCATGCGTCGGAGAAACTGCTCACGGAGAGGGTTTATCTCGAAAACCCGACGTGGTATTATGACGATGCGCCGCGTGATCTGTATCAGCAGGCTGCGGCGGTCATTTCGCGTGGGACCGGATTGCCGGAGGTGCAAAACGGCGATGAAGAGTGGATCCCCTTTGTCGCGGCATCCCTGAATCCGAGCGGCGCGTATTCCGTGGGCACTTTCCGGCGTCAGTCGGATGACGCGGAGACGGTTTTGCCAGATGTGAGATGCCGTCCGGAAAAGCCGACCGAAAAGGTCGGGATCTTCGGAAACTTCTCAAAGTTGGAACTGGATTTCTCGAACACAGGCCGAAAAGTTACCCACGCGGCTGCTCAGGGATTGATCCGGGGAGAGGCTGCGGATGTGACCGATGCTTGCGTAACAGACGACGGCAGAGTCATTGTGAACAAAGGACTGATCGACCGTGTTTTTCAAACGGATGACGGATCTGCCCCGGCGATCATGCTTGTGCTGGAATTTTGATTGCCGCCCTGTTTTGATGTTTGATAGAAACAGCACGGACGCAGACCGATAGGCGATGCGGCGTTGATGATGTCAGAAAGACGTCCGAGCCGCTCATGAAATGAGGTATCAGTATGAACGACATTTATGAACCGCTGTTCCGCCCTTGGAAGATCCGGAACGTCGAGATCAAAAACCGCATTGTCATGTTGCCCATGGAAGGGACGAATATGATCCAGTGGGAAGCAAAGACAGGCTTTGTCAAGGGAATCGATCGGTTTTACCGCGACCGGAAGGACAACAACATCGGCCTCTTCATCCCCGGCCTGATTCCCATGATCAGCATCGTTGGCGAGAAATGGCTTTACAAGCACCCGGAAGTGTTCAAGCCAGTCAAGCCTGTCGTGAATGAAATCCACCAAAGCGGAGCGAAGATCTTTTTCCAGCTCAGTGCCGGGTCCGGCCGATCCATGCTCCTTCCGCCGACGTTGAGACCGTTCATTAAGAACGGGCTTCTGAACAGAGCGTCCTCGAAGGTCTTGATGACGAAATGGTGGTGGTCCGCACCTGATCCGGGAGAGCCGAATGTGTGGGATCCCAAGGTGAAGATGGAAGAGTTCACCACCGAAATGATCAGCCGATTCGTATACGCATTCGGTCAGAGCGCAAAGCTGTGCCGGGACGCCGGAATTGACGGTGTGGAGATCCACGCAGTCCACGAAGGGTATCTGCTCGATCAGTTTGCCGTACCATATACCAATCACCGCGAAGACTGCTATGGCGGGAGCCTTGAAAACCGGCTGCGTTTCGCCTGCGAGATCGTTCGGGAAATCAAAAAGGTCTGTGGAGACGATTATCCGGTATCGTTGCGCTATTCGGTCTGCTCCATGACGAGGGGCTTCAACGCCGGAGCCGTACCCGGGGAAGCGTTCAACGAGGTCGGCCGATCCCTCGCAGAATCCGAGCAGGCAATTCAGATCCTCGAAAAAGCCGGATACGACATGTTCAACTGCGACAACGGCACCTATGATGCCTGGTACTGGGCTCATCCCCCTGTGTATGCGCCTCTGAACATGAATCTCTCTTACGTGGAGCACATCAGAAACTTCACGTCAAAACCCGTTGTCTGCGCCGGGCGGATGCAGCCGGAAACCGCCGCGAAATCGATTGCCGCGGGCCGGATCGACGCGATGGGAGTCGGGCGGCAGCTTCTGTGTGATCCCGAGTATATCACCAAGATCAAAGAAGGCCGCCTCGACGAGATTCGGCCGTGCATCGCTTGCCACGGGGCGTGCCTCCCCTTTAACGGGTTGAACGGTAAGGGCACCGACATCGATCCTCTGCACGTGGAAATGGGACGCTGCGTCCTGAACCCGTGGACGAACAATGAGGGAAGATATAAGAAAACGTCCGCGAAACACCCGAAGAAGATCGCGGTTGTCGGAGGCGGGATCGCCGGGATGGAAGTCGCCATTCAGGCCTCTCTGCGCGGTCATTCGGTGGATCTCTACGAAAAGAGCGGGCGGCTGGGAGGCGTGTTCAACGCGGCCGCTGCGATGTCGTTCAAGGAAAAGGACCGGGAACTGCTCCAGTGGTATGGACGGCAGCTGAACAAAAGCGGCGCAACGGTTCACATGAACACCGAAGTCAAGGATCTCGCTTCGCTCCATGCCGATATCATCGTCGTCGCCATCGGTGCACAGCCGAAAACCCTGCCTATCCCGGGGGTGGAAACCGCCGTCACAGCCGTTGACTATTTAAACGGATCGACCGAGGTCGGCGACAGGACCGTCATCATCGGTGGAGGGCTGACCGGTTGTGAAATCGCATACGACCTGGCGCTCAAGGGAAAACACCCTGTGATTGTCGAGATGACAGGAAACCTCGTCGGCGCGAAAGGGATCTGCATGGCGAACTCCTCCATGCTCAGGGAGCTTCTGCGCTTCCATGAAGTCAAGACATACCTCAATTCGTCCGTCGAATCCATCAAAGAAGGCTGCGTCGTCATAAAAACCCCAGACGGAAAAATCAGCATTCCGAAAGACGCCTGTATCCTTTCTGTCGGCTATAACCCGGACAAAAGGTTCGCGCCGGACAAAGAAAAGAAGAAAACCGAGATATCCGCAAAAACCTATTTCATCGGCGACTGCGACAAGGTCGGAAGCCTGAAGACTGTGATCAGGCAGGCTTATGATCTGGTGCAGGATATTTCGTATTGACGCCGATAACGTCCTCCATACCGCATTCTGATAATTCTGATCCGGCGTCCCCCAATCCGATAAAGGAGTCCCCCCATGGTTCAATCACTCCTCCCGGATTTTGGCGGAATATGGAGTATAAAACAGCGGAAAAGGCGAAAGGACGGGTTGGCTCTCTCAGCGCTGCGGAGCACTTTGCAAACAACGCTCCGGACCGGCGGCATGTGCCGGATTCGGTCCGCTTGATCCGTCGGATCCTGTCCGAAGCTGCGGACGGAGATATCACTCTCGCCGCAACCGGGCCTCTCACTGCGCTTTGCAGACTTGTGATTGGCGGAGCGGATGATATTTCCGCTTGTTCAGGAAAGGAACTGATTGCCCGCAAGGTCGAACGAACGGCGGTAACGGGCGGTCGGTTCTTCGGCACATGGCCTTTAGAGTCATGAGAAAGTCCGCTCCTTTGTCCGGGAGCGGCTTTTTCCATACCGTCAGGTTGTGTTTTTGCGCCGCTCATAAAACGCTTTGCAATTTTCGCGATGTTGTGGTATAATATCCCTTGAAAAAACACCGGAAGGAAAGCAATATGTCGCTTGTCGCAGATATAGAGCGCGCCGCGGGGCACGAGGGACGCGCGCACAGGATTAAAACCGTGGGAAGGCTTGCTCTGCCGCCGATACTGGCCCAGCTCACCGCCACCGTGATGCAGTACATCGATTCG
>JAEEGL011904815.1_pt1 | contig 13089 bp, 9 predicted proteins | sample 9134231 | NCBI WGS metagenome assembly JAEEGL01 (sample SAMN16246548, study PRJNA631951) | gut metagenome | biome: gut microbiome; feature: rumen; material: fiber-attached | host: Bos | place: Iran: Karaj | collected 2018-10 | reverse complement strand
CGCTTTATTTTGGCCTTTATGACAGTGCCAGGCGCTGCCGTGGATTTGATTGTTCGTTCGTAACACGCCCACTTCTGACACTTGCTGCCCGGATATTTTTCTAAGAGTCGTTTTTTAATTTCCGCAATTACGTGATCTTCCGGGGAAAACTTCACAGTTACGGAAGATTTTTTGGGAGATTTGACAACATCGCAGATGACATTAGTGTTCTCAAGTTTTACAATAATAGACATGTTCGTAACCCGCTGTGTAGCTATGCAGTTATGAACGGGGAGATTGCGGAAACCGGGCAAAGTTTAGGCAATCTCCTTCTCAGAACTGTTTCATTTTTCCTTCACCGCTTTCTATTTTCTCCGACATTCTTCGTTAAAACTCAAACAGGCTTCTGATTTACTGGATTCTGAGGACGGTACCAGGGGTGGTTTTCGGCGTTTTGCCCCCGCCCTGAGCATGCTCAGGGCGGGGGCAATGGGGGATCAGGAATTTCCGGAACAAACTGTCAAGATTGCGTGGAAGAGGGTGTCACTAAATTTCGGCGGAGGTGGTCACCAAGGGGTGTAATTTCCAAAGGAGAGCGATAATCCAACAATCGGGTTACTGATTTGCAAGGACATGGATCGCACGGAGGTTCAGCTGGCATTTCAAGGCATAATGACTCCCATGGGTGTCGCTATCTATGATAATGTCAAGATTAAGGAGATAGAGGAGTGTCTGCCCACTGCTGATCAGATCCGCCAGCAGATAGATATTGCTGAAGAGGAATATAGGCTTAAGCTTAAGGGAAAGCAGGGTGATATGGAAGAAAAAAGCTCATTTTGAAAAGATCGCCTGCCTATCATCCCCGCCTATCGTCTTTTGAATTGCCGATAGGTGACGATAAAACTGCCGATTTTGGACAGCTCTGAGCATAAAAGGTCTTGAAAAGATCGGACGGAAAAAGCCTTGAGGTCAAGTGGGCAAAAGAGGCAGATATTGCGAGCTGTTCCTCTGGAAAGCTCTTATTGCTGTAACTCGCAATGTATGCACTTAGCCCCCGCAAAGACCATGGCATAGGCCTTGACCTGGATATCTCTGAATTCCAGGGCTGATCTGTATTTAAGCACCTGATCTGAAGCTTCCTTTACGAGACTCCGGATCTTTGATTCTGTGGCTTCGGTTTTTGCAGCGTACTTAAGTTCAATAAGATAAACGCATTCATTATCCTGACCTTCGTTTACGGTAATTACCAGATCTGCAAACTTTTCTCCGTCTCCGACTACCCGCAGGGATTTTTGCATTTCTGCAAATACCTCGTTCATAGAATCAAGTTTTGTATAGAGTGTAAGATTAAGTGCCATTTCGCTCATGTGAGTCAGCACCTGATTTGTGAAAATCCCGCTCAGAAATTCAGTGCAGGAGGCGGCAAACGTTGAAATGTCATCCTTAACAGCCTGCAATGCCGATATGTCCAATACAGAATCAGCAAACACCTTGCTTGGTTTTAATCGCATATCCGCGGTGCATTGAGCAAACAGCCTGGACATGAACATATTTGGAATCTTAAGAGCTAATCTTCCGGTGCGGGAAAGCTTTTTATCAATAGTAAGATAGCCAAGATAATAAAGCATGGACAAAAGCTGTACCCGGTTATACTTCCGGTCTTTGTTCAGATTGATATTTTCGGCCAGACTTTTCAGGAAAAAACTGTTACCGCTTAAGCAGGTATCTATAAGCGTATCAGAAAGGCCGGGCTCAGAAATTTCAAATAGCTGCTGCAGTTTAGCGCCGTCATGGTCTGAGGCCGGATCCATATATTCTTCGGGAGGCAGAAATTCCCCAAGCTGACTGACCTTGTTAAGATAGTACAGACACATGGATGAGTTATACACAGTGTGTTCGGCCTGGTGGCTGAAGCAGTAACCATCATAGACCGGCTTCATTCTGGCTATGATTTCATCCGCGCTGACTCCAAGCTGCCTGACATCCACAAGCTGCGGTATCAATTTAGCCAGTTCCGCTTCGGTAAAGCCGGCATATTCATTGAAGCATTTGTAGTCGGTTACATTTAGCGCAATATTGAATCCGGAAGTAAGAGAATCAAGAGATACTGATGACACGCCGGTAATGAAGGTTTTGGCAATGCAATCCGAATCTCCGGTCGCTGCTTTTATGGCAGCGTAGAATGCTTTCAGAAAACCGTTGTCGCCGGTTATGGAAAGAAACAGCTTTAAGTCCTTGGAAAGGATCTGATTGGCAAAATTGTCATATTCGTCAATCATTACATAGAGTCTGCCGCGTTTTTTGTTTTTAGAGTCATCAAGACTTAAATTTGCTCTGGCATAATCGGAGTAGGCTGATGTGAATTTGTTGAACAGGGTGACAGAGTCAGATTGATCAAGCTCCTGATAATCGAAAGTGAAATCAGGATATCTTCTTTTGAAATTGCTGATGCCGTTTTCCACAGCTGAAAAAAAGCTGTTAAGCATAGCGCTGATGCTTTGAGTGTTAACTCTGGAAAAATCAAAATTAATAACGTGGTAGGTGTTATGGCTGGGAAGATTTTCTTTGTAGATATTCTTTCCGGAAAAGATTTCATCATATCTGTCTTTGTATGACAGGTCATAGAAGCATTTCAGCATCTGGATAAAAGTGCTTTTCCCAAAACGTCGCGGACGAAGCAGAACGGGGTAGGGAGTCATGTCCTCTTTATCAAGCGATTGTATGATGGCGCTTTTATCCGCAAAGGCACGTCGGTCAGCGCGGAATGTTTCATAACTGACCTGTCCATACGGGTTGTTTAACAATTTAACGGTATTTTCGTTCATAATTAATCCTTAAATCCCATCATTGCAGAGCTCCGGCTGATGCTGCAGACTATATGTCAGTATTTAGCTGTTTTTAGTAATGCTGAGTTATTGTTTATTAAGTTTATGCCTTTAGGATTATTTTTATGATTTTGAATTTATCATTGTATGGTATAAAATAAGAAGATAAGTAGTATTCGATAACTTTTTAATAATTAATGATAGCGGTGTATCACCGTCTAAATTATTCATCAGTAAGTTCTGGATTTTATTCATCGGGAACAACTGGTCTGTTTTTTATGCTTCCGGAATTTTAATCTGTTCTTAGGTTGAAGGCGCTGAAATATCGCTATCTTCCGGCTCGATGAGCATAATAGTATGCTTTCTGCATTAACAATCATCGCCGGGAACCTTTAAAGAGCGAAAGCCGTTAACTGGCGAAAGCTGTATGATTTACTGCCAATGCGCGCATGGTGTCAAAATCTTATAAAATATTATAGGTAATTTGCTCAAAATATCAATATGGACGGCGTTTTGCAGCACTGACGGATCCGGATTAGGTATTGCCCTGGCAGTTTCGGTTTAAGCCCCTTTCTGCTGCGCAAATTATGTGATTTTTAATACGCCTGAATTAATGTTTAATAAATTGATGGTCAGTTTATTAGGATAAGCGTTGTTACGAGGGTTTTGTTGCGAGGTTAAAAATTTGAAGAATTCAGAAACAGGAACTGCAATCAGGAACCGGCAGCAATCGGAGGAAGATAAAATCAAGGATGGATTCTATACCGAGATTGCTATCCCGGAAAAGAAGGATGAGATCCTCGATCTTTTGAAAAACTTTTCCCCTGAAGTACATACCAATGCCGATGAGAATTTCGACTGGCTTCCTGATGGCAGTTTTTCCATAGTCGTTATGAAGGACGGTGAAGAGATTCTCTATGCGGATCTTTTTGAAGATGAACTCACGCTGGGTGTCGGAGGGTGGCATACTCACTATGCCGGATACCTGACGGATTACCGTATATTCCTTGAAGTCCTGAATGAGTTTATCAACGGAAGACGCTGCGCCGTGTGCATAAAATCCAATGAAGAGTGGATGGGCTGCTTTACAGCCGGGGCAGAAGATTTGTCCGAGACGTCTTTGGTGAAGGAGGTGAATGAGATCCTGTCCGCCAGGGAATTACAGAAGAAACTGAAAGAGCACGGATACCGTATTGAATGCTGTTTCCTTGATACCTCGAAAAACAAAGTCTATGAGATAGCGGCAGAAAAGGAGTGATGCTTGTTTACGCAAACCTTTATGACTAAGCCGCGGTTAATGCCGCTAAAGCAGTAATCGCAAGCAGCACGCGTCTTTATCAGGTCAGGACGTTAATGGTTCCCATCGGGCAGCTTGACGTTCTCCGCTTACCCTTGTTTTTTGCTTCCGGAACCTGAGAGACCAGAGTTCTTCAGATACGATTATCAGAAACCTGTTTTCAGCGGCCGGCTCTTTCGGATGCTGCTTGCGGTGCTTCACAGAAATAGCAAAGGCCCTGGATCGCTAACTCAGTTTAAGCATAACAGTGACTGCGGAGCTAGTCGATTTATCCACCGGAAAAACTCTCTGGAAGGAGACCTCCGAGGACAGCAATGAGTCAATGATATCCGGCGATATCGTGTCAGATGCGGTGGGAGCCGTGGTGAAATACGGGCTTAATGAGCTTATGGATGTGGGTAACTACCTCTCCGTAACGAATTCCTATAATTTGTTTACTCCCGATAACTCGTACTTAACGAATCCTATTCTCAGCGGCCCGTATTCGCCGTATTACCGCAAGGATAAGATTTTGAGCAAGTAACAGTCTGTGAAAGGCTGAGAACAAAATCTTTCCTGACAGGGAGTGTTAAGCGCAAGGACAGAAGCCAGAGAACCGGTTTCTGTCTTTTCTTTTCGGGAAGGGCTTTCCTGCTTACAATAGGCCATATCAGCCGACCTGATTACGATGCGCCGGAATTTGGGCCGGAGATACGGTATTTAATGCTGTCAGACCGGAAGGACAGAGCTTTTCAGGGATCTCAGAAATGTCAGAGCGTCAGAAGTTTAAGGTTGATGGCTATACTGCGGACAACCTGGCTAATGCCAAAATATGCGAAACCCAAACCATAAAATCTCATGTTTACATCGTCTGTCCCCATTGTCACGTAAAGGTGGATGCCATTCCCTGGCGCTCAAATTACGGAAATAAGCCGGAGTTTGTAACGGGCACTCCCGGAAAGCTTGATGAAAGCTATGCCTCACTGAACAGACGCAAACCCGGCTCCGAGCTTAAATGCTGCATAAGGTGCGGGGGCGTTTTTCTGGATCCCCGTTTCAGAGAGGCTGCTATCGGTGGGTACCGGAAGCCCAAAAACCATGATGCCCTAGCGGTATTCATCACTCTTTCCCTTATCGTGGCTATCATTGCAGTCTATGCGGCTATTACCGGAACCTACCGCAGGATTGACAGCTTTCAGGATTTCTTCAATTTGGGAACCATTCTGGTGGTTTTTCCGCTGGTAGTGGTTCCGGTGGTATTTATTCTGGTCAGGAAGCAAACCGGGCTTTATAAAAACCGGGATGAACTGGGCTCCTCCCGGGCGCGGCTTAAAAACCTCGATTATCTCCGGGCTCTTAACAGACTCGGGCGTCCTCTTCCGGTAAAGTACCAAAACATCATAGAAGGCCGTCCCGATGATGAGAGTATTTACCGGGCGCTTTCCGGAAGCTGCGAGTTCTGCGGATACCTTCTGAAGGATCCGGAATTATGCCGTCATTTCGGATCCCCGCTTATGGTCTGTCCGGAGTGCCGGAAGCTTACCTATGACGGCAGTCTTTGCGAGCTTTCCTTTTATCCTCCGGATATGCAGGAGCGGGAATACAACGCGGTTCAGGGCAGCATTGGCGCTGCTATAAAGGCCCACACCAGAAGGGCCGTCATTTCCGGTCTTATTGCAGCTCTGGGGCTCTTGGCCTTGGCGGCTCTGATCTATTTTGTATTTTTGGCGCCTGAAGCTCCGGGACTCTTGGGCTATTCCCGGTATTTCCCCGGAAAGCTCAGAATGGTGTCAATGATCCTGGCGGTACTGGCGATAGTCATCGGCTTTTATTTCCATGTGAAGGCGCTTATGGTAATCATGAGGTGTTCCGGATACCGCAGGATAAGCATGAAAGCAGCGCTGGCAGAGTCTGAACACCGTCTCAGAAACCCGGAATATGCTGCCAATGTCAGGGAGGCCGTAAGTCTTTACGAAAGGTCTGTATCCCCCTGAGAAGCCGGCCGCAAGCAGGAGGGCTTAAGCCTGCGCACTGGATTCAGCAGAAAAATGACGGAATAACAGGAAGGAACCCGCGGAAATGAGAGACCAAACTGTTCCTCATATCGCGGCCTGTCCGGAGATCTCGGTAAACGTATGTAAGCTTGCCCGGGGTAGGCTTATTTCTGTGAAAGCTACTAAAGCTACTGAATGCCCAGCTGTTTTTTGTAGCTTCTCACCTGCTGAGCAAAAAGCTTGGCATCGTTGCTGGAGACATCAGGAGAGACGGAGCCTCCGGAAGGCAGGGTTACCTTCAGGGCATTAACCGGAACGTTGTTGATTCTGAGCTCGTAGTGAAGATGGGGGCCCGTGGATCTTCCGGTATTCCCGGACAGGGCAATGCGCTGGTTGGCCTTCACAGACTGTCCCGGCTTTACCAGAATCTTGCTGAGATGCATGTAGACGGTGGAATAGGCTCCCTGGTGCTTTATTACAATGTAGTACCCGGCAGCGCTCTGATAGGTGCATCTTTCAACTACGCCGTCGGCAGGAGCATATACCGGAGTGCCCACGGGAACGCCGAAGTCCGTGCCGTTATGGGGACGGATCTTGCCGGTAACCGGATGTCTTCTGTGGGGGTTGAACTGGCTGGTTACGCGGATCTGTCCGGCAATGGGGTAACGGCTGAACTTGCCGCTGGATTTGCTCCTGAAGTTCTTCTCATCGTAGTATTTGTTGTTGGAGCTCAGTCTGAAGGCATTGACGCGGCCCTGCTTGTGGGACATGATGGAGACGGCATTAATGCGATCTCCCTGTCTGTTGCCGCTGAACAGGATCCGGATTTCATCCCCGGCCTGGAGATTGCTCATGGAAAAGCGTCCCTTGAACATGGAGACAATGGACTTGATCTCGCTCCCGCTGAGTCCGGCTCTGACCCCGGCTTCCTTCAGGGTATCTCCCTTTTTAAGAGTGATAATGGTGAGGCTCTTTCTGACGGCGATCTTAGGCTCCTGTTCCTTCTTGAGACGCTCGGCTTCTGCCCGGAGCCGGGCTTCCTTGTCGGCTTTGGCCTTGGCCAGAGCGGCCTGCTCCCGGCGCTTCCGTTCTTCTTCGGCCTTTCTTTCTGCCTGAAGCCGCTGGCGTTCCTTTTCTTCCTTGGCTTTTTTCTTTTCAGCAGCCTGAGCCTGCATTCTCCGGCTGGCTTCCTCTTTGCGGGCCTGTTCCTTTTTAGCCTGCTCTTCCTTCTTGCGGGCGAGCTCCTTCTGCCGGGCCAGTTCTTCCTTCTTGGCCTGCTCCGCCTTCTTCTTTTCTTCCCTGGCTATTTCTTCCTCGGTCTTTCCGGCATTAGCCAGCTGCCGGGCCAGTTCCTTGGCGCTGAGAGCCTCGATTTCTTCATTGTTAAGATTAATATGAGTATCCACCGGCTCCTTCACGGCAATAAACTGGAGCTGATCGGCATTTCGGTTCCGAATATAGCGAACCTGAAATTTCTTATCCAGGGGTTTAACCAGCTGCAGCACCTGATTCTTATTGTCCAGAAGGAAGTAGATTTTATCTCCCGGAATGATCTTCTTGATGGAGCTGCCGTATACGGGAGCGTTCTCAATGGCCTTGAGAATTTCATAGGGCTGGTTCAGGGTGTTGAAGATATTATTGATGTTATCTCCCCGGACTGCTACCTGAAGGTACCATTCGGGAGCGTCGTCATTGTCTTCGGAGGTATCAAAAAGCTCCGCATCGGAAATCGGATCCTCGTCAATGCTTTCGGTGGCGTTGACATCGTCGGAATAGGTAATGCCCTGATAATCCTGATGGATGTCGGGAACGCGGCCGGTGGAGGCCCATTGCAGACTGTTCTCAGAGGACATCTGGGGCGCCGGCAGAAAGATCGCCGTAACCAGAGAAATGGTCAGAATAGCGCAGATGGCGTAAACGTGGTTTTTGGGGATGGGGAATCTTAGTTCATCTGAGCCGGAACGATTTTCTGAGACATCTCGCATCACAAAACAGACTCCAACTCACTGTTAATAAACGGCTGACAAGTTCAAAACCAGCGATCTTGCGATCGTAAAATCATGCGGCACATGCATCTACACATGTGTCACACAAATATCTGACTTTGATATTAAGTAAAAGTTCCCTGAAAACGCTTTTTTTGACACACGGAAAACAAAATTATGAAAAAAACTGCTTTTGAAGTGCCAGGAGGGACAAAAAACTCCCATGCAAATAAAGGAGATTTCGTATATGATAACTTTAATTCGCCGTTATTCAAAATAGTTTACGGCCGGGAGGCAGCTGCGGTGCGAATTTTGCCGCAAAACCAGCTTTTAATGTGTTTTATCCTGTCTCCGGCCTTATAAAGCGGCATTTTTGTCCGGGGGATCTATCCTGCGGTTTCCTTTGGGAAACGGCGGGGGAATCGGGGGGTGGCGGGATCCCGCAGGCTTTCTCAGAAGCTCCGTGGAAATCCTGTTTTGCCGGAGGATGATCTCGGGGGATTTGAAAGGAATAGTTGTGAAGGGAATTGTTTTAGCATGATTTTCGGGGAAAAGTTTTACCGTCTTCTTGATGAAATGAGCATCTGGCAGCAATCTCTGTTTGCTTTGACGCTGGCCGCAAGGATGAGTCCCAATCTGTATCTTTTTTGCAGTCTGGAGCATCATGACGCTCTTCGGGATGCCTTCCGGGCGGCTTTTGATGCCCTGTGGGTCTATCACACGGACAAAAACAATCACATTGATCTGGAACTGGTTCAGGAGGATCTGGAAAAGGTAATGCCGGTGCCGGATCCGGACGGTTCCTACGGCGCTTATCCGGCCTTTGATGCCTGTCAGGCTCTTATTCTGGCTCTGGAGGCCATTACCGTTAAAAACGGCGATGAAGCCCTGAATGCCAGCAATATCTCTGTCTGCACCGTGGCGAAGTTCCTGGAGGTGCAGGAGGATGAGGTTTTTTCCGACGATGAGCTCCGGGAGAAGCCGCTTATGGAGGAGGAGATGAATTTTCAGGTAGAGCTTCTGTCCCGGCTCCGCCGCAAAAGAGAACCCGGCTGGATTCATGAGCTTTATGAAGAGTTCCGTGCTGTGCCCTGTTCCAATATCGGCATCAGTCTGGATGCTGAATAGAGAAGGAGAGAGAAAGAGCAGAGAAAGAGCTTAGAAGAGCTAAGGAGACGGCTTAGAAAGCGTGTTAGCAGAAAAAACGTCCGACAAATGAGACCCGCGGAGAATGAGAGCAGGGTAGTCCGAGCATATGGAGTCCGCTGCTCTCCCCAAAGTTTCGTCTGCCTTTATCTTTTCTTTTTCCTTTCTTTTTTCTTTCTTTTTCCTTCCCATCCTCCTTAGAAGTGCTCCCAGCTTTTCCAGAGGAGGAGCACGCCGCTCAGAATCATAATGCTCTGGAACAGCTTCTTAATAAGTGCCGCATTCACCTTCTTGATGATCATAGTGCCGGCAAATCCTCCCAGAAAAGCCCCCAGAGTCAGCATGGGCACCCAGACCCAGTGGATCACGGCCACGGTTCCCAGAGTAAAGGCTCCGATAAAATTCCATAAGAGGGCGATAAAAATCATGGAGTGATGAATCGCCTTTTTGATATCCTGCTTAAACCACATGACTAGTACCATGATGCCGATAAGTCCGGCCCCGGAGGAAAAGGATCCTGAAAGCATGCCGGTGAGGGCTACCAAAATACCTCCCAGGGCATAATCCCGTCTTGTAAGTTCGGCTTCATGATTTTCCAGACCGAAATTCTTTCTTCTGATGGAGTAGATCACCGAAGCTATGGTGATAATGCCCAGAATAAGCTCGGCGATCCAGTCGGCCACTAAGGTGACCAGGCAGGATCCCAGAGCCACTGCGGGACAGCCGATGAAAATCATTTCCGCGGCAATGGTTCTGTTGATGCTTTTAAGTTCGTGGTTTCGGGCATAGGATCCCAGGCCCAGCGCCACCACGGCTACCTTGTGGGTGCCCAGAGCTTCGGTAAAGCCAAGTCCCAGAAAGATCAGCACGGGAAGCTGCACGAAGCCGGCGCCGCCCCCGGAGAGGGAGGCCAGGATATTGGCGATAAATCCGGTAAGAAAAAGGGTTATCTGTTCAATGACTGTCTGGAGCATATGGTTCCTGCTATCTTCCGCCGCCGGTACTTGTCTCCCGGCGGGGCATTCCTGCTGTTTATTGCTGCTAATTATTGCTGCATAGCGCCTCAAAAATAAAAGACAGCGCGAGGCTGTCTTTCTTAACGCGTTTGTTCTTCTTTGGCGCGCGGGCTTACTTCTTCTCGCGGTTTATGGCCCGGTAGGCGATATCATGGCGATAGAACATCCCGTCCCAGGAGATGGTTTTTGCTAAGGCGTAGGCCTTTTCCTGAGCCTCGGATACGGTATTCCCGAGAGCGGTGGCGCAAAGTACCCGGCCGCCGCTGGTTACCACCTTGCCGTTCTCCATGCGGGTGCCGGCATGGAAGATCTTGGTATCCTGAGGAAGAGCGGCATCAAGCCCAGTGATAACATCTCCCTTCTTCGGCTTCACGGGATAGCCCTGAGCGGCCAGTACCACTCCTACCGCAGGACGGGGATCATAGGCGGCATCGCCGTTCTCGAGTTCTCCGTTTACTGCCTTGAGACAGAGCTCAGCAAGATCGCTCTTCATTCTCATCATAATGGGCTGGGTCTCGGGATCGCCGAAGCGGCAGTTAAACTCAATTACCTTGGGAGCGCCGGAACTGTCGATCATGAGTCCGGCGTAGAGAAAGCCCACATATTTGCTGCCTTCTTCCTTCATGCCGTTAATGGTGGGGAAAATAATCTCGTCCATAACCCTTTGATAAACCTCGCGGGTTACCACCGGGGCGGGAGAGTAAGCCCCCATGCCGCCGGTATTAAGGCCGGTGTCGCCGTCGCCCACTCTCTTGTGATCCTGGCTGGTAGCCATGGGAACTACGTGTTCGCCGTCGGTCATGACGATAAAGGAAGCTTCCTCGCCTTCCAGGAAATCTTCAATAACCACCCGGGATCCGGCAGCTCCGAAGGCATTCCCGGACAGCATGTCCCGGACGGCGTTTTCCGCAGTTTCCAGATCCATGGCCACGATAACGCCCTTGCCGGCGGCGAGGCCGTCAGCCTTTACCACCACGGGAGCCCCGTGGCTTCTGAGATATTCCAGAGCCGGTTCCGTTTCAGTGAAGGTCTGGTATCTGGCAGTGGGGATATGATGTCTTTCCAGGAAATCCTTGGTGAAGGACTTGGATCCCTCCAGCTGAGCGGCTGCTTTGGATGGTCCGAAGATTTTGAGGCCGGCTTCCGTGAAGACATCGGTGACACCCATAACCAGCGGGGCTTCCGGGCCCACAATGGTGAGATCAATGGCGTTCTTAACGGCAAAGTCCCGGAGGGCGGTGATGTCCTCGGCTCCGATGGCAACATTTTCAACCTTGTCTTCTCTGGCAGTGCCGGGGTTGCCCGGAGCAACAAACACTTTGCTGACCAGCGGGGATGCGGCTGTCTTCCAGGCCAGAGCATGCTCCCGGCCGCCGCTTCCGATAATTAAAACTTTCATATTAGTATCCTGTGCTGAAATAAAAAGGGAGAGATTTGGTCTCTCCCTCCGTTGTTAAAGATTAGTGTCTGAAATGACGGATGTCGGTAAATACCATGGCCATGCCGTATTCATCGCAGGCGTCAATGCTTTCCTGATCGCGAATGGATCCCCCCGGCTGAATGATGCAGGTAATGCCGGCCTTGTGGGCGGCGTCAACGCTGTCGCGGAACGGGAAGAAAGCATCGGAGGCCAGTACGGAACCGGCGACTGAGAGTCCTTCGCGTTCTGCCTTGGTTACGGCGATCTCAGCGGAGAATACCCGGCTCATCTGCCCGCAGCCCACGCCGATGGTCATTCTGTCTCTGGTATAGACGATGGCATTGGACTTGGTGTACTTAACCACGTTCCAGGCAAACAGGAGCTCATCCATCTCATCCTGGGTGGGAGCTCTCTTAGTTACTACCTTGAGCTTGTCCTTGTCATAGGTGGCGATATCGGTGTCCTGCACCAGAAGACCGCCGGTGACCCGCTTGTATTCCAGAGCCGGAATTCTCTTTTCCCAGAAGCCGCATTCCAGAAGTCTGATGCCCTTCTTGGCGGATACTACCTCTCTCGCGGCATCGGAAACCTTGGGAGCGATGATGACCTCGCAGAACTGATTGGCCAGAATTTTAGCGGCGGTCTTTTCATCAAGCTCTCTATTGAAGGCGATAATGCCCCCGAAAGCGGAGGTAGGATCGGTCTTAAAGGCCTTCTCGTAGGCTTCAAGAATGTCCTTCCCGAGAGCCACGCCGCAGGGATTGGCATGCTTCACAATCACGCAGGCCGGTTCGGCAAATTCCTTGCAGCATTCCAGAGCGGCATCGGTGTCGGAAATGTTGTTGAAGGAGAGCTCCTTGCCGTTAAGCTGCACGGCGGTGGAAATGCTGGCGTTCTTATAATCCTTCTCTACGTAGAAGGCAGCGGCCTGATGGCCGTTTTCGCCATAGCGGAGTTCCTGCTTCTTGATAAACTGGGCATTAAAGGTGCGGGGGAACTTAGGAGCTTCGGAGCTTTCATTCTTAATGCCGTACTGGGGTACCTTGGTGCCGAAGTAATTGGCAATCATGCCGTCATAGGCGGCAGTATGCTCGAAAGCGGCGATGGAAAGGTCAAAACGGGTTTCCCAGGTGAGGGAGCCCTCATTGGCATCCATTTCGCTGATAACGCGGCCGTAATCAGAGGCGTTAACCACAATGGCCACATCCTTGAAGTTCTTGGCGGCGCTTCTTACCATGGTAGGGCCGCCGATGTCGATGTTTTCGATTGCGGTTTCCAGAGTGCAGTCAGGCTTGGCCACGGTGGCGGCAAAGGGATAGAGGTTTACGCAGACGAGATCGATGGGCTTAATGTCATGCTCGGCCATAACCGCATCGTCAATGCCTCTCCGGCCCAGAATGCCGCCGTGCACCTTGGGATGCAGGGTTTTGACGCGGCCTCCCATCATT
>JAEEGL016429738.1_pt1 | contig 13090 bp, 11 predicted proteins | sample 9134231 | NCBI WGS metagenome assembly JAEEGL01 (sample SAMN16246548, study PRJNA631951) | gut metagenome | biome: gut microbiome; feature: rumen; material: fiber-attached | host: Bos | place: Iran: Karaj | collected 2018-10 | reverse complement strand
TTCTTTAAGGTTTCGTATGCGGTGGTTATACGTGTAAATTCGGTTGTTGATAATTCTTTGTTTTTTGCTGTATCAGGATGATATTTCTTTGCCAGTATGCGATATTTAATACCGATTTCCCGCCAAGAAGCCGTTATTGGTAATCCGAATACTTGCAATGCAGCAGTAATTTGGTTTGGAATAGTTTTTTTAGGTGGTATTTTATCAAATTTTGTTCGTCCGGTTAAGAAATCATTCAAGAATTTGACATAATCAGCTTCGTCTTTATTTACCCGGTCTTTATCTTTGTCGGCAATACCAAATGTTTCGCGTTCCCATTCTGCATCTATTTCGTCTGGTGTCATATTCGCATAATAATTCCAATTTTTATTATATTCGGCAGCGTGTTCTTTGCAAAACCACCAATATTCACGCAAATCACGTGTTTTTGGGGCACGACATGTGCCCGCTTTGGTACAACCTGGATGGTTACATTTTTGTATCATATTTTATAAATCCTTGATTTTATTATGTGCCAACGGATGAGCAGATTCAACGGTTTTGCGTAATTGTTCGGGTAATACATGTGTATATATTTGTGTGGTAGAAATATCTTCGTGTCCAAGCATGGTTTGTATAACGCGCAGATTTGCACCGCCAGCTAGCAGGTGAGAGGCAAATGAATGACGTAACACATGGGGGCTTACCCTGTTTGGGTCAATACCCGCCAATATGGCACATTTTTTTAATATTTTGAAAAATCCGTCTCTTGTTATATGTCCTGTGATAGAATTAGAAGGAAATACGTATTTTGATTTTTCATCACCCCTATATTCCAGCCATTTATGTAACGCATTTTGTGCAGATTCGTGCATAGGAATTAATCTTTCTTTGGCACCTTTACCATGTATAAGTAATTTGTCACCTAAATTGGCGGACATTGGTAATTCACATAATTCTGATACACGCAGACCAGATGCGTAAAGTAATTCTATCATGCAACGTAAACGAACAGAATTTTTTATGTCACCAGCGGAAGATATCAGTAATTCTATTTCTTCAACAGATAAAAATTTTGGCAGGGGTCGACCACGTTTTGGTAATTCGATGTTTGTTGTCGGATTTTTAGATATTATTTTTTCCAACATTAAAAATTTATAAAATGTTCGCAATGCACTGGATTTTCGGGCAACAGATGAAGGCTTTTCGTTCAAATTAGATAAATAATTTTGAATATCTTTGTTATTTGCCTGCAATAAATTACCAATCGCGTTTTGTGTGGCATTTAAATCAGATGCGTATGCGGATAGAGTTTTTTGACTGCGACCTTTTTCTGCTGCAAGTGCTTCTAAGAAAACATCTATATAATTCATGGGAATAACACCGTTTCTGTTATTTCAGTATTTGGGGCAAAAGATATAATCATTAATATTATCAACGCGGCAAGAATTGCCCAAATTAACAATTTTCTATTATTTTTTTTCTTTTTATACAAAGACATATCAATTCCTTAAATTGTATCAAAACTGGTTATGAACATACAAGAACCAGCGATGATTATTATTTGTGGTGCTACAATTGCCAATATCGGTGGCAGAGTTCCGGTTGTTCCTAGTGCGTTGAATAAATTTACAATGAAATACAGTGCAAAGCATGTTAATATTCCCAAGCTGAATTTTAAACCAAAATTATAATTCCTGCGTTGTCTGGTTTGAGAAAATGCGATTCCTAACGTTACCATTGCCATCATAGTTAAGGGTAAAAATAATAAAGTCCAAAATTGAACCAGATGACCACGTGTCATCACACCAATTGCATTCATTTTTCGTATAAATCCGGGCAATTTCCAAAATGATATCTGATCTGGTTTTAAATATCTGTCCAAAACTGTGCGTGGATTTAATTTGGTATCAATATGCCTTGTCCCAACTGTTGTAACACCATCAGAGTTAACAGTTGTTGCATCGTTTATTTGTATACCATCGTCAGACAATATCGCGATTTTGGCAGATATACGTTCTTGTAATTTAAAGGTTTTATTTTGTATGAACAGATTTATATCATCAAATGTTATGTTCTGATTTTTTGTAATGTGCATGTTTAATGCACGCAAAGTTAAAAATCCGTTGTCAGTTGTTTCCCTTAACCAAATCGCATTATCTATCAATTTTAACTGATGTTCAGTAAGATTACGTGTAGTTAAATTTACAGAATATGGATTAATGACCGTTGATGCTGTAACCCCGATTAATAAAGCAGCAAATAAAAATGGTTTTGCAATTTGATATGGTGATAAACCTGCACCTGAAATAATTATTAATTCTGACGATTTGGTTAAATCATAAGATACAACCAAAGTTCCCATAAATACAGCTAAAGGTAAAAACATGGGTATATATTCTAGTAATCTGGTCCATGCATCAAACAAAGTTGATAAAGCATCCGGATTAGAAGATAATCTTTCTACGAATGTGACAGAAAATATAATGCCACATACGGTCAACATAACAAGCAAAAAGCTGCCTATGAAGCGGCGAAATAGGAATCTTGTTAAAACATTTGGTAATAATCTATACATGATGTATAGTATAATAGTTTCAAACAATAATTGCAAAATTAAAATTAATGGTATATCTTTAAATAAACTAATTAAGGATTAAGTTATGGAAAAACAACCAATTTCAAAGCAGGGATTTGAAAATCTGCGTAAAGAATTGCAAGATTTACAAGAAAATCAAAGGCCCGATATATTAAAAACTATAGAGTGGGCTCGTTCTTTGGGGGATTTGTCTGAAAATGCAGATTACAGTGCTGCCAAAGAGAAACAACGTCAAATTGACAAGCGTATTCAATTTTTGCAATCTGTTATTAATAATGCACAGGTTGTTGATGTGGATAGTTTAACTGGTAATCGTGTCGTCTTTGGTGCAAAAGTGTTAACTGAAGACGAAGACGGAAACAGAATGGAATGCAGAATTTTATCTGACATAGAATCTGATGGTCGTATGGTAATATCTTGTTCTTCGCCAGTAGGAAGGGCTTTGATTGGCCATTGTGTGGGTGATAGTTGTACTGTTAAGTTACCAGGTGGTGAAAAAGAATTTGAAATTATAGATGTAAAATTCAAGGATTAATATGTCAATCCGCGTTTTGCCTGATTTTTTAATAAACCAAATTGCAGCGGGGGAGGTTGTAGAAAGGCCAGCTAGTGTTGTTAAAGAATTGGTTGAAAATGCGTTGGATGCTGGTGCAAATCAGATAATAATAGATATTGTTGATGGTGGTCGAACTTTAATTTCTGTAATTGACAATGGTTCTGGTATGGCCAAAGATGATTTAGCAAATTGTGTTTTGCGTCACGCAACATCTAAATTACCAAATGATAATTTATTGGATATTAATTTTATGGGTTTTCGTGGTGAAGCATTGCCGTCTATCGCATCGGTTTCTGATATGGTCATAGATACATTTAACGAATGTGATAAAAATGGTTGGTGTTTGGATGCCAATACAGCAGAAATTAGGCCATCTGATTGGGAAAACGGTACAAGAATCAAAGTATCTAATTTATTTGCGAAAACACCGGCAAGATTAAAGTTTTTGCATACTGACAAAGCGGAAATGTTGGCTGTTATAGAAACGGTAAAAAGGTTGGCGTTGGGGCGTAATGATGTTGGTTTTGTTTTGAATAACAAGTGGTTTTTTCCAAGAAATCAGGATTTATTAGAACGTATTATCGCGATTATGGGTGAAGATGTTCGTGGTCAAATGTTGCAGATAGATGCAAATTCGTCTTCATCAAATATGCATTTGCATGGATTTATTTCCAATCCAACGTTACGTCGGGCTTCGTCTGTGGATCAATATTTATTCATAAATGGGCGACCTGTTAAAGATAAAGTTTTAGTTGCTGCGTTACGTGCTGCGTATATGGATGTTATGCATGCTAGAGAATTTCCTTTGTGTGCGTTATATTTAGATTTGCCGTCTGCATACGTTGATGTAAATGTGTCGCCTGCAAAAACAGAAGTGCATTTTCTTGAACCAACGCATGTGCGTGCTTTTATAATAAAAACATTGCGTGAAGCATTATCACAAACTTTGAATCAGACAAATTGTGTGCAATCTGTGCAATCAGATGTTAAAGAAAATATAAAAACGCAATTTGAAATTCCTTCGATACAAACTTTTTTCAAAACAACTGATTTTAAACCCAAGACATTTGTTGCTGAACCTGATGTATACGGTGGAAACAGCGATTTACACAAGTTACAATTGAATCAAGAACAAAAAAATATTACAGAAGAATCAGATTTTGATTTACCTTTAGGACGTGTAATTGGTCAATTAAACAATAAATATATATTAGCACAAAACAAAGATGGTTTGGTTATTGTTGATCAACATGCGGCACATGAACGCATAACGTATGAAAAATTAAGATTACATGTTGTAAAGAGTCAGCCTTTGTTGACCCCAGTCGTTGTGCATTTGCGTGAAGAAGATGTGTTGTCTGTGTTGGCTGTAAGTGAAGAGTTAAAACAAAGTGGTTTAAATGTGGAATCTTTTGGTGACAAAGCAATAGCGATATTTGAAAAACCTGCGGATTGGGAAATAGATTGGGAAAAATGTTTGCATGATATTGCTGATGAAGTGCGTGCATACGGACATTCTGCAAAATTACAGGAAAAATTACATTTAAAATTGGCTAATTATGCGTGTCATCATTCTGTGCGGGCAGGGCAAAAATTGGATTATAATCAAATGGACGCATTATTACGGGATATAGAACGTACAGAAAGAGGTGGCGAATGTAATCATGGTCGTCCAGTTTATAAAATTATAAATCTTTCAGAATTAGACGCTATGTTTGAACGAATATAACGGTTTTTTGCTTTACATATTTCAGTTTTTTTACTATGGTTGTTCTGTAAAAAAGGAGATTGCTTATGAATCAAACAGCTGATGTTGCGGGTCAAATGGGACAAAAATTGCCAGAAACAGCACAACAAGGAAGCGTTGTTGGAATGATAGTTTATTGTTTGGTTATTTTTGGGATTTTATACCTTTTTATGATACGACCAAATAAAAAACGTATGGCGGAATATCAAAAAATGCTGAACAGCATAAAGGTTGGGGATCGTGTTTTGGCTGCTGGTATTTATGGCAAAGTTAAAAAGATAGATGAAAAAACAATTGAAATGGAAATCGCAAAAGGTGTTATTATTGAAGTGAATAAAAATGCTGTTGCGGGGATTGAACAATAGCGGGGGTAAGGTATGTTTAAAAAACTAGCTATAATTTGTGTTGCTTTGTTTGGGTGTTTGTTGGCTGTACCAACTTTGATGCCATCTTTGGCATCATATTTTCCGTCTTGGATTAAACCGATACCATTAGGATTGGATTTAAAAGGTGGTGCACAGTTGTTATTAGAAGTTGATACAGATGTTATGTTAAAAGAAAAATCGGCACAACTTTATGATGAAGTGCGCTCTGCAATGATAGACAGGGACAAAGGTGTTATTCGTTTTTCTGATTTGCGAAACACTGGCAAAGGTGTCACTTTGATTGTTAGGGATGAAAAAGATTTATCAAAGGCAAAGGGGCGTTTGAAAAAAGTTTTAGGTAACAATGTAGATATTACATCAACTGGAAATAATTTGACGGTTGCTTACACTGCAAGGGCCCGCGAAGAGATGATAATGGATGCTATGTCGCGCAGCATAGAAATTGTGCGGCGGCGTATTGATGCTTTGGGGACAAAAGAACCGTCAATTCAATCGCAGGGTGGTAAATATATATTGGTACAATTACCTGGTGTTAGTAATCCAGAACATATTAAAGAGTTAATAGGTCAGACTGCAAAAATGTCTTTCCATTTGGTTAATGAAAATATTACAAGTGAACAGCTAGCTTCTGGACATGCACCTTCTGGAACGATGTTTTTATCTTTTATGGAAAATTCTTCCCAAAAGATTGCTGTATACAGCAGGATAGAGGTTTCTGGTGATAGTCTGAAAAATTCTGAAGCGTCATTTGACCAGAATAATATGCCTGTGGTGACGACTGAATTTGACGCATCTGGGACACGTAGGTTTGCAAAATTAACAACAGAACATGTTAATGAACGTTTTGCGATTGTTTTAGATGACAAGGTGTTATCTGCACCTACTATTCGTGAACCTATTCCTGGTGGGCGTGGTCAAATTTCAGGTGGTTTCACTTTACAAGGTGCAAAAGATTTGGCTGTGTTGCTGCGTTCGGGGGCTTTGCCGGCACCTTTGTCTGTGATAGAAGAAAGGACAGTTGGGGCAGGATTAGGGGCTGATACGATTGCGACTGGTAAAATTGGTTCTGTGGTTGGTGTTATATTTGTTTTGGTGTTTATGCTGATGTTGTATGGTATATTTGGTTTTATTGCGGATGTTGTCTTGATTGTTAATTTGTTAATGATTATAGGTGTGTCTGCTTTGTTTGGTGCAACACTGACTTTGCCAGGAATTGCTGGTATCGTATTAACGCTGGGGATGGCAGTTGATGCTAATATTTTGCCATTTGAAAGAATTAGAGACGAAGTTCATTCTGGTGTACCAACATTACGTGCGGTTGATTATGGGTTTACGCGTTCAACCAAGACAGTTATGGATGGTGAATTAACTAATTTGATTTGTGCCTTGATTTTGTTCCAATTTGGTGCAGGTCCAATTCGTGGTTTTGCCGTGACGTTGTCTATTGGTGTAATGACTACTTTGTTTACTTGCTTGATGTTGACCCGTGTATTTGTTGATTATTACATGAACGGCAAAAGTAAAAGAATTGGTTTTATAAGAATGAAATAAAAAATGCGAAGGAGTTAGTTATGAAATTGCATTTTATGAAATATCGTAAATTGTCTTATTGGATTTCAAGCATTTGTGTGCTGTTGTCTATTTTTTCTATTTTTACAAAAGGTTTTAATTATGGTATAGATTTTTCTGGTGGTATTGCTATGGAAATAACACCGGTTAATGCGGATTATACTGTTGATAAAATGCGGCATGATTTGGAAGCTTTTAAACCAGAATTGCAATCTGTTGATGGGGGGTCTGTGTTGTTGCGTGTTGGTTTGCCAAAGGGTTCAACTGATGAACAGCAAAACGTCAGGGTCGCTGAAATCAAGAATATTTTAGGTAATCGTGTGGAATATTCGCAAATTCAGGTTGTTGGACCAAAAATTGGTGGTGAATTGATACGTGGTGGTATATTGGCTATATTAGTGTCCTTTGTGTTGATGGCTGTGTATATATGGATTCAATATCGCGGTGGGTATGCGGTTGGTTCCTTTGTTTCGTTGGTATTAGATTTGATTTTGATGTTTGGTTTCTTTTCAATTGTTGGATTGGAATTTAATCAGACGGCCATAGCTGTCATATTGATGGGGGTGGGATATTCTATTAATGACAAGGTGGTGAATTATGACCGTATTGATGAAAATATTAAAAAATATCACAAAATGCCTATGAATGATTTGATAGATTTATCTGTAAATGAAATGTTATACAGGACGATCATGACCAGTGTATCTACTATATTGGCAATGGTTGGTATTTATATTTTTGGTGGACAAATGTTACAAGAATTTGCGATTGCAATGACTTTCTCTATAGTTATGGGTACTTTGACCAGTATTTACATTTCTAATGTAATATTGTACCATTTTAATTTAAGAGAGACCGAATATTAAAATCGGTATTGTAAATAAAAGGAAAAGGAGAAAACCAAATGAATGTAAAACATGTTTTTGTGTGTTTGGGATTGGTTTTATGTCCGTATACGTTGTCGTTTGCTGATGGTGTGGTTTATACAGATGTGGCAAAAGAAGATAAAACACTTGAAACAACGGCTGAAGTTTTTGCTGATATTTACGAAAAGTTAGATGGTGTAAATTGGGCTGGGAAAAATATAAATATTGCAATTGAAAATTTAGAATCTTTAAATTCAAAGGCACATGTTGCAGCCACTGGTGAACGTGTCGTTTTAGTATGGGGGGATGAACTGGTTGCTAATTATCCATATCCAAAAGATAAAGATTGGAAAGAATATGGGCGAATAACGGCTGCTTTGGTTGCGTGTATGCAAACAAAAGACGCAAGATTAAACGCATTGTCTGATACGCAATTATATGAAGTAGTGGTGAATGCTTTATTATCTGGTATTGATGAAAACGGCAGTTATATATATTCAAGAGATATGTTGAAAAGTGATGATACAAAGATATTGACCAGTCTTGGTATTGATGGTGGGCGTGATGATCGTGGCAATTTCAGAATTACAGGTGTGTTTAAGGATTCTCCTGCGGATATTGCAGGATTACATGAAGGTGACATTATTGCTGAGATAAATGGCAAACGTATAGCCAATATGACCGATGCTGATATTGCTGATGTTTTATCTGGTTATAATTCTGGAACATCTAAATTGAAAGTTTTAACACCAAATGGAAATAGAAAGGTTACTTTACGTAGAGCAACGGTTGTTTTAGCGGATGCTGATGTTATACATCGCAGGGTAAATAATACTGATGGTGGTGTTTTGGAAATAATAATTCACAAAATGTCTGATGGTGCGGTTGATATTGTTAACGAAGCATTGGCAAAGCATAATGATGTTGATGGAATAATTTTGGATTTGCGGACAAGTTTAGGTGATAATGAAAAATCTGCTGCAAAGATGGCGGGGTTATTTATAGGTCGTAAACCAGTGATGCGTATAGTAGAAACTTCTGTTGATGAATTGGAAATTATACCTGGTGGAAATGCTGTGACTGATTTGCCGGTTGTTGTTTTAATATCTGATGCTACACGTGGTACAGCCGAAGCGGTTGCGAGTGCTTTTTATGAAAATAATCGTGGCGTTTTAATTGGTACACCAAGTGCTGGTCATGCAAGAATTGCCAGCCATATAGATTTAAAGAATGGTGGCGTTTTGGAATTATTTAACAAATCTATAAAAACAGGCTCTGGTAATAATCTTGATGGACGCGGTTTGTTCCCTTTGGTGTGTTTATCTAATATCAGAAATGAATCACAGCAAGAGGCCTTTTTTGTAAATGTTATGAATGGGGATTTTAATGCGAATGATTATAACAAAGACTATAATGTAAATATCAAGGCGTTACGTAAGGCGTGTCCTAATATTGTTAACGGTGTTGATGAAGATAATGTTGCAACAGGTGTTAGTGTAAAAATTTTAACAGATAAACAAATATACAAAAATTTAATGGATTTATAATGTTTATAAGAAAAGATAATTCGATTATTTGGCAACGGGTTTTGTTATTTGCTTTGATTACGGTTGCGTTGGTTCTTTGTGGCATTTTTTGGGGTGATGTTAAATTAAATCATTTGATACATGATGCTGGTTGTTTGCCAACAAGTAATAATTGGTTGTGTTCAATGGCCTTTGTTTTTGGAAAAATATTTAGCACAAAAGTTTGGTTAATTGCCACGTTATTATCTGTGTTATTTTTCTTTATATATAAAGCAATTCGTAATGAATTTGATTTTAGATATGCGTTTGTGAAAATTAAAAACAGTTATGTTTTTTACATATTTTGTTCAGTGTTTTTTGCATACGGATTGACGGGGGTTTTGAAAATTTTAATTGGCAGGTCCAGACCTTTTGTTGAAAATGCACAATATTTTGCACATTGGAGTTTTGAAAAAGTATTTCATTCAATGCCTTCTGGTCATACTGCAATAAGTTTTGCGGGTTTGGTTATGATTGGTATGTTGTTTCCGCGTATTAAATGGGTGACCTGGACATTGGCAATAATTGTCGGTTTATCACGTATATATGTTGGTGCACATTGGCCAAGTGACGTTATTTGTGGTGCTTTCATAGGTATGTTATGTGCAGATATAGTTAAATCTGTGTTGAAAAGAATTAATGCTAAATGATTTTTGCACTTTGATTTGATTTGTGATAGAATACAAAGCATGGATAAAAAATCAAAATTTTTACCAGCAAGTATTTCTGCTGTGTTGCGTAGTTTGTTGTTACGTGGCACTGGTATTGTATTATGTTTTATATCGGTTCTGTTGATTGTTTCTTTGATATTTTTTAATCCGTATTTATCAGGTTTTTTAACAGAAAGCACTTTTGGCAGTCAGGGAATAATTGGCAGAATTATTGGATTTATCAGGTATGTCTTGGGATTCATTCCATCTTTGTTTTTATTTTTGTGTTTGGGACGTTTTGGTTTAAGTTTATTAATTGGTTGGGATGAAGAAAGGGCACCAGAATATAATTTATTGCGTGGGTTTGTCACGTTATGCATAGGTACTGCTGGTCTAGGATTGATTTCAAATGTTAACACTTATGGTGGTTTGGCTGGTGCAATTGTTTCGGCAGATATTGGTCCGATGTTATCTGTGGCCAGTATTCCTGTGGGTATTTTGTTAGTTTTGTTATTTGTTGTGATGGCTGGGATTTTGTTGCATGTGAAATGGTATCATGTTAAATCCGCATGGCGTACGACTGTGCGTTTAACAAGAACTGTATTGTCCGCATTTCATTTAATTGCACCAATTGAAGCAGAAGAATCTGAAGACGAAGAAGAAATAGAAGAAGAAACAGAGGAAGAAGAAACAGAAGAAAAACCAAAGCCAAAACGTAAGCGTGCTGTGCGAAAGGTTGATGTTGAAACAGAAGAATGCGATGGTGAACATGAATATGAATTGCCTGAGCCAGAATTATTGGAAAAATCTGTGTTTGGTAAAAATGTTATTACCCCAGAATTAAAATCAAATGCAGAAGCAATGGAAATTCATTTTGCAGAATATGGTGTTAATGGTAAAGTAATGGGGATTCATCCTGGTCCGATTGTAACACTTTACGAGTTTATGCCAGACAGTGGAACGCGTATGGTTGATGTCAGCAAGACTGTTAAAGATATGACACGTGCGATGGCAACGGAAAATATTCGTATTGCACATATACCGTCAACACAGCTGATTGGTGTTGAAATGGTAAATCTTAAACGTCAAACTGTTCGCTATCGTGGTCTGATTGATAATAATTTATTTATAAATTCAAAATATAAAATACCTTTGGCGTTAGGGGTAGATATTGGTGGGAATCCGATGTATTTTGATTTGGCAAAAATGCCACACATGTTGATTGCAGGTCGAACAGGTTCTGGTAAATCTGTATTTGTGCAATCTATTATTACGTCTATTGTGTACCATTTCACGCCTGATAAATGTAAATTGATTATCATAGATCCAAAGGGTGTTGATTTTGGTTTTTGGGATGATATTCCACATTTAATTACACCTATTGTGAAATTGGATCCTGCGGCTGCTGTAAATGCTTTAAAGTGGGCTGTACGTGAAATGGAAGAAAGGTATAAACAGTTACAATTTGTTAATGCACGTAATATAGAAAGTTATAATGAAATTGTTGCGGAAAAGCGTGAAAATGGTGAACAGGTAACCCGTCAAGTTGCTGTTGGAACTGACCCAGAAACAGGTGAATTAGAATTTGAAACACAAGAAGTCGATTTATCTGATATGCCATATATCGTTATTATCATTGACGAGGTTGCGGATTTAATGTCGTTGGCCCGTAAAGAGGTTGAAGCGTGTGTTCAACGTATTGCACAGAAAGCCCGTGCTGCGGGTATTCATTTGGTTATGGCTACCCAAAGACCTGACGCAACAACTATTACTGGGGTTATTAAAGCGAATTTCCCAACACGTATTTCTTTCCAGGCACGCAGTAATATTGATTCCATGACAACCTTAGGTGAAAAAGGTGCTGAAAATTTATTGTCTTGTGGTGATATGTTGTTTAGCGAAGCGGGACGCGTTCCTGTGCGTATACATGCTGCGTTTATTTCGGATGAAGAATTGACTGCGGTTGGGGATTTCTTGCGTGGACAAGGTGAACCAGAATATGCAGAAGGTGTTACATCAGAAGAAGGGGCTGATAATGCGGGTGGGGCAAATGTTTCATTAACGCCAGGTGCAAAATCTGATGATTTATATGAACAAGCCAAAGAGATAATATTACGTGACAAAAGACCTACTACTTCTTATCTTCAACGGCGTTTGGGAATCGGATATAACAAGGCTGCTACGTTGATTGAACGTATGGAATCGGATGGTGTTATCAGTTGTCCCGATGCATCTGGCAAACGTCATATTTTATAAAAATCATAATAAAATAAAAATTTTTCATTTTTGTCTTTTTTATATGTTGTTTTTGTGGTACAATGTTTCCATAAGAGAAAGGAGTTTTTTATGAAAAAATATATATTAGTGTTGGCAATGTTGGGAATAATGCCTGCTGCGTATGCAAATGGGTGTGGGGGGTGTTGTAATGTGACTGAAAAATGCACAACAACATGTCAGGCAAAAACGTGTAAGCAAGCACCCCATGTTTGTAAGACTAATAAATGTGGTAACAAAAGAAATGCTGGGGTGTATTATACACAACCAAAACGCAGTTCTGTATATCGCGATTATGACGAAGTTGAAGAAACACGTCCGATGGTTGCTTCAAGACGCAGTCAGATGTATCGTGATTATGATGAAGTTGAAGAAAGAAGCCCTGTTGTTGCAAGCAAATCGACTGCACGCAGACGTTCATCCCAAGAACGTAAGTATTTCTTGGCCAGTCCTTTCTTTCAACCATTAAAAGGCAAATTTGGTTCTGTGACAGATGTTAGTTATGCTAATAATACGTTCAAATTTGATGTGCTGAACGCTGGTGCGATAGACAAGGATAGCACTTCACCTACTTATAATAATGTGTTTCCAAATTCACCAACAGAAGATGGTTTGAATGGCAAGGCTGAGGTAAGTCAATGGTTAATCAAAGAAGATATTAGTTATGGATTAACCGACAAAGTGGCAATGGTCTTGATGGCCCAATATGACAGCAGTAAGTTAAAGTTAAAATTTAATGATGGTTCCGTTGATGATAAATCTTCATCTGGGTTGAATATATTTGGTGTTGGTTTACAAGGTCGCATTGTTGATAATGAAGAATGGATTGCAACACTTTCTGGTGCGTTCCAACATCAAAAAGATACTGTAAATAGTTTTATATTTGAAGCCAAAGCTGG
>JAEEGL016226052.1_pt1 | contig 13090 bp, 4 predicted proteins | sample 9134231 | NCBI WGS metagenome assembly JAEEGL01 (sample SAMN16246548, study PRJNA631951) | gut metagenome | biome: gut microbiome; feature: rumen; material: fiber-attached | host: Bos | place: Iran: Karaj | collected 2018-10 | reverse complement strand
ATTTATTTTTCTAATCCTTTTTAAAATTTTTTCTTTTTTATTATTTTAAAAAAATTTTTATAAAACAATATTTTTTATATTTTTTTAATTATTAACTTATTATTTTTTTGTTTTAATTATATTATTTATATAATTAATTTAAATTTTTAAAAATTTTCAAAATCAACAATATTAAATCTTTTAATAATTGATTTATTTAAATTGTTTTTAACTTTTGGAAATAATTGATATATTTTATTTTCTTTTAATATTTTAGTTTTATCAGTTTTTGAAATTAAAAAGTCTAATAAATATAAATATTTTAAATCAAAAATATTATTTAAAATATTTTTTATTATCGCTGAATTTATATTGGGTACTTTACAAATAAATACAAATTCTTGTATTTTAGGTATTTTATCAATATTATTAGATAAATTAATCAATGCTTCTAATTCGACTAGATTCATATCTAAATCAAAAGGGTTTACATTATTTCCTAATGCATCTTTTAATGTATTTTTTTTAAATTCTAATTGATAAAATGTATCAATGTAACTTAAAATTTTTATATTTAATATTTTTAAATTATTTAATATTATATTACAATTTTTATTAAATAATGGAAATAATAATGTGTTAATTGAAACATTTTTTAATTTTAATTCAATTAGAGAATTAAAAGAATGACAATAAATTGTTTTATTTAAAATACAAAAATTAGAATTATTTATATTAATTGAATTTATTTTATATTGATTATTTTCTTTTATTTGTAAACAATTTGTTTCTTTTTTAAATGAACTATATTGTTTATTTAAATATTCATTTAATTCCTTAATAAATAATGGTTTAGGAGTATTAATTCTTATTTTTGCAATTTTTTTTCCTATATTTATTTCTAAATTTGTGAGTTCTTTATAATTTTCTATAACATAATCAAAAATATCTAAATTTTCAATATTTATATTTATTGATTTTAAAGATTTTATTATATTTGAACTATTTAATATATTTTTTATTACATCATCATTAAAACTTGAAGAAATTATTAATGATTTTAAATTTAATAAATTATTTAATGTATTTATAAATTTATTAAAATGCTCAGGATCTATTTTATTTAATTGATAAACATCTAAATTAATTTTTTGAATATTATTATAAGTTAATAAATTTGTATAGAAATTAATTTTATTTTTAATTAATTCTATTTTATTTTCTTTTAAATATTTAATTTTGTGACTATTTTTAAAATCAATAATATTTTCAGTAAAATATAAATATTCTAAATTAGGAAATTTTACTTTTTCATTTTCTTTTAAAAAACTAAATTCAAAAATAGATTCATCTTCAAAATCTAAATATTTAATATTTTTTAAAATATTTTCATTTTCAATTATAAATTTTCCGTTAGGACAATTATTAATTGATAAATATACTAAATTAGTTAATTTTAATTTGATATTAAAAGAATTAGTATTATTTGATAAAAATAAATTTTGTAAATTTATTAAATTATTTATACTTTCATTAAATTGAGATGTTGTAAAATTTCCTGAATATTCAAATTCAATTAAATTTTTAAAATTATTTGTTTTTATTAAATCAAAAATTTCTTCATAAATACATCCTAATCTTTTTATATTAAATATATTATAAAATAATAAATCTTTTATTTCAAACATTAAATACATTTTTTCATTTGAATCAATAATATTTTTTATATAATTATTTATGTTATTATTTGTTTTATTATTTTCATTTATTATAATATATAATTTATCTAAAATAATATTATTATCAATTAAATAATTAGAAATTAAATCATTTTCAATTATTAAATATTCATATTCATTATTCAATTTGTTAATTTGGTTTATTAAATTATTCATTAAAAATTTCTTAAAAATTTCTTCAAAATCTGGGTAAATTAATTTAATTTTTGCTTGAATATTATTTTTAAAATTTATAATTTCTTCAGGATTTTTCATTGAAAATATATTATAATATTTGACTAAAATTGAAATTTCTTGAAATTCATTTATTCCAATTTGAAATTTTTTTAATAATGATTTATTATGTTTAAATAATTGATATTTTAATTGTATTTTTTTTGCATATTCAAAAATTATATCAATTATATATTTTGATTTTATATTCAATAAAATATTTTTAGATTCCATAAAAATATTTTAAATAATAAATTCTAATAAATATTTATTATATAATTATTATATTAAAAAAGTTTAAATTTTTAATAATTTTTAACTAATAATTAAAATTAATAAAAAATAATATTTAATTTTTAATATTATTAAAATTAATTTAGAATTTAATTATTTTAATATAGATTTTTATATTTAAAAATTACTAATATATTTTTAATAAATAAATATAATTACAGTTAATTAAATTATAATTTATTTTAAATATATCCATTCATTTCCCTGTTTATTTCCTATATAAATATATTTATTATATTTATCTATTTGAATAATTTCAGCATCATTAAATTTAATTAAAATTTCAGCTTTAATATTTAAATATGGTAAATCTCTAATAATTATTTTTTTTTCCTCATCTTCAATTAAATAAACTAAATATTCATTAAAATAACTATCACATCCAATTTTTGGAGATAAAATTCCTCTTTCTTCTTTAACTTTATTTAAAAATTTCCCATTTATATTATAACTTAAAATTTCTTTATCGTGATTCTTATAATTTAAAATAATAACACTAGGCAAAGGACTAGTAATTAAAAATATTTCATCACAAGTAAACAATTCATTATCTATTTTAATAGATCTAAAAAATTTAAATGAAGGAATTGTATATAAATTAATAAAACCATCTAAAGAACTTGTTCCTAAAACATATAAATTTTTTGAATAAAAAATAGAATTTATATTAATTGAATTATTAATAATTTTTTTCAAAACATTAAATTTAGGTTTAAATGGTAAATTAATAATTTCTATTAAAAACACAGCACCATTTGAATTACCACAAAAAATATTTACTTCATTATCTAAATATTCTTCTTTATCTTCTTTTAAACATAAAGAAGTAATAATATAAGGTTCATTAGATACTCTAAATGTATAATATCCGTTTAAATTATTTACTTTATCTTTTATTTTTAGATTATAATTTGTATAATTTATATTTGTAAAAACTAATTTACTATTATAAAATCCTCCTTGACATAATGTTATAATATTTTGTTCTGTTATACTTTGAAGTAATAAAATTGGAGGATGTTTATGTTCTTTTAAATTATTATAATAGTTACATTGTTCAAAAAAATTATATTTTGTTGAAAATAAAAAATTAGTATTTGATTTTTCTGCATTTATTGGATTTATTTTATTTTCTGATTTTGTTGAAATAGTATTTGTAATTTTTTTAATTTTATTTGATAATCCATGTAAATTTTCCAAAATTCCAGTTTGAATTTGATTTTCATTTTGTTTACTATTTATATTGTTTTCAATATTATTTAAATCTATATTTTTTGCAGTTAAATCTAAACTCATATTTCTTTCTTTTATATTTTCATTTTTTTTTTCAATATTTTCTATATTAATTTTAAATATATTAACATCTTGATTTTGATATATAATAATAATTCTTTGTTTTTCTCTAATAATAAAAAAATTATTTAATAAAGTATCATTAACATTTACTTTAAATAAACTAGAGCATATAATTTTATTACAATCTTTATCAAAAATATTTTTAATTAAAATTTTTTTTGAAGGAAATTCAATACAAGAAATTTGTTTTGGCATAACACCAAATTCAAAATATTTTAAATTAATTTCTTTTTCTTCTTTAGTTAACTTTTCAATATCTATTTCATAAGCTTCAGGAAAAAATAAATTTTTTGCAATAATTGCTTCTTTTCCTCTTGTTTTAAAACCAAATATTAAATCTATCCATTTATTTAATAGTAAACTAATTTCTTCAGATTCTAAATATTTTTTTTTTAAATAAACAAATTTATAATTATCTTTTTCTGCCCATTTTGGAATTTCAACATTATTTACGTATTCATCATTTTCTAATTTACCCATATTAATTTTATTTAAATTTTCAAACATTTCAGGAAGAATATAAAATTCAGGAATTAATTCACGAACATCACTTTTTTGAGTTGATGCCATTTCAAAACATTTTTCTACACTCAAAAATAATCTATCTACAACATCAAAATGATTTCCTTGCATTTCTATACTCATATTACTATAAGGAAAAATCCTGCTTAAAAAATGTGAAACATAAGTTGCATTACTAAAAATTGTTCCATAAATAAAAGGTTTTCTATTATTAATTAAATTTTCTTCATCTTCGTTTTCTTTTTTATTTTCTTCTTCAATCATTGATTCATAATGTTCAATGTAATATTCTTTTCTTTCTATACTTTTATTATTGCATTCTAACATTCCCATTGGCAAACTTAAATCTCTAAAATCAGTATTTAAATTTAATTTTTCGGAATTATATGTTTCAAATATCCAAGGAAAAATTGGGTATTGAAAAATATCACTATATGAACGATTGCTATATAAATTTATCCACATTAAAAATTCGAAATTTGATATAAATCCATTTTGCCATTTTTTTATTAAATTTGAAAGTTTTTTTTTCTTTGAAAGTCCTCCTTTGTTTCTTATTGCAATTACACCTATGTTTTCTTCTGTTTTTATTTGATCTAAAATTATTTTTTTTAATATTGTTTTATTTTTTAATGATTTTATATGTTTTCTTATATCTTTTAAACAATTTTCTCTTTCTTTAAAGTTTTTAAATTTAAAATAATAACTTTTTAAATTTTTTGTGAATATTTCAAAAGAATTATTCATTTGGAAATACCTTCTTTTAAATATGATTTTAATTTTATTAAATGGAATATTAAAATTTAAAATATCTTTATCTTTATGACTATCATTAAAAACTGAGCCATAGCAATTTTTATGTTCTTCATCATAATTTTCATCTGGCAATTCATTTTTATTTATAAAAACTTTAAATGAAATACAATTTTTATTAATAAAAAATAATCCTTTAACATGATGTTCTGTTTTTACAAAACAACATTTATAAACATTTTCAAATTTTCGTAAATAACTTTCTGGTTCATTTAATTCTCTTATTGAATTAAAAAATTGAATAAAATAATTTTCTTCATTTAATAAATCAACATTTTCTGAAAATTTTAAATAAACATTTATAAAATTACCTTCATATTTATTATTATTTAAAATATCATAAAAATATGTTTTTTTAGTGTCTTCAATTTCGATGTTTTCATTTAAATTATTATTATTTTTTTTATTAAATATTTCATCAATATCCAAATTAACTAAATGACAATCATTTTTTTCAATGAATAAATTATTAACATTAAAACCAGAAAATTTAGGTTCATAATAATTAATATCTAAAATAGGCATTAATAAAGGTCTACTTAAAATTTTTGTATAATGATTAATAACTTTATATTTATATTTATTATTATATAAATCTTCATCATTAGACCACATTCCTTTCCATAAAAATAATTTTTTTTTAATTCTTTTATAAAAATTTCTTCTTTCTTTTATTATTAAAAATGTACTATTACTATATTTATAAATTTCTTGATAATAATTAAAAATTAAATTTTTTATATAATTTATATGAGTTTCATCTTCATTATCATTATTTAATATAAAATTAATTTTATTATTATTATTATCTTTTTTGTTCAAACGATTTATAAAATAATTTTTTATTTTTTGTAAATTAAAAATATAATAAATTCTTTTTATTAATTCTTGGTTATTAAATAAATTTATATTTATTAAATTTTGAGGATCATATAAATAAAATTCAGGAATATTATCAAAATTATCTTCTTTAAAATCTTTTAAGCTATAATTAATTTTTGTATAATTATTAAATAATTTATAAACAGATAATTCAAAAAAAAATTGAATTTTTTCTTTATTTCCAAAAATACTTAAAAATCCTTTATTTTTTTGTATATTTTTTTCATTAATTTGATCATTAATCATAATTAATAAAGAAAAAATTTCTTTTAATGATAATTTAATATTACTTTTAATTTCATTTTCATTCATTAAAAATTGTTTATTTAAAAATTTCAAACAAAAATAAATAATATCGAAACTATCATTTTGAATTATATCAAAATAATTTTTTGAATCTTCTTTAAATAAATTACAAGATGAAATAATATAAAATAAAGTAAAATAAACTAATTCATTTAACCATTCAATTTTTGTTTTTTCATCTTTTGATTTTTCATATGAAAATATTATAAATAATAAAATACTTTTATTTAATTTCATATTTTTATTTTCATCATAAACATAATTTAATAATAATAAATTATTTAAATTTTCTGAGCGAAATTTTTTATTAAAAATAAAATTTTTTATTATTTTTTCATTTTTTTCAAATAAATTATTGTTGTAATCTTCTTTTAAATTTATTTCAGATTTTTTATAAATATTAGTTAAATTAAATATGTTTTTTATACAATCATAAATATTTTTTAAATTATCATAATCAATAATATTATTTACTTCATTTTTTATTATTTCATAATTAAAATTATCAAAATTTTCAAAATCTTTCCAAGAATAAAAAAATGTTCGATCAATACAAATTGAAAAAAAAGTTATTAAATTTATTAAAATTTTATTATTAATTGAAATTTCAAAATTTTTTATTTTAGATTTTAAAAAATAAAAATATTGAATGAAAATTAAATTAATAAAATCATTTAATTTTTCTTTATTTTCTTCTGTTTCTTTTTTTTTACAAAAAATTAATAATTTATTTAAAATTTTGATTGGTGAATCTTCAATTTGTTTTTCATTATTTAATAAAAAAGAAATTGAATTTTTAAATAAATTAAAAAAAATTTGATTACAACAATCTAAAAAAATTTTATCAAATTCATCTATTGTAATTAAATAAACATTAATAAAATTTTCTAAAATAAATTCAATGAGATTATTATTTTTATAGCAAATAAAACAATTTTTACAATTAGTTAAAAATAATTGATTTAAATCTTTTAAAAATATTGATAATAATTTTTTATTATTATTATTTAATAATTTCATTATTTTAATTAATCCATCAATTAATAATTCATTATTAATATTATCTTTTTCAGTAATAATTAATTCTTCATTAAATTTTCCTAAAAATAACATCATTAAAAATTTATAAATTCTTTCAATATTATTATTTATATATTCATTTGTATAAATACATTTTTTATCATTTGAAAAATCAAAATCGTGTATAATATTTTCATTAATTATATTTTGAATATTTTCTGAAATTTCATTGTTATCATTTTTTAATATAAATGTTAATAATTCAATATAATCTACTAAAACATCAAATAAACATCTATTTAAAACATTTTTTGTAACATTTATAAAAAAATCATAATTTTTTTTTGCAAAAAAATTTTTTGTATTTAATCTTACTAAAAAATCTTTTGATTTACATAAATTCAAAAATATTTTAATTATAAATTTCATTACACAAGGAGAAACATCAAGTAATAATAATTTAAATAAAATAAAAGGTAAATTTGATTTATCAATTTCTATTTTTAATAATAAATTTATTATTAATTCACTTAAATTTTCAGAAATTTCTGGAATTGAAGGATTCATAATAAATTCATTATAATCAATTTTATCATTATTATTAATAAAAGATTTATAATGATAATCACAACAATATTTTTTATCTTTTTGTTCATCATAATATTTTATTAATAAGCATAATTTTTCTATTGAAATTATATTAATTATTTTTTCTATAGAAAATTCATTTACAATTTTTATTAAATGTTGAATTAATTTATTTTGACTTTCTTTATTAAATTGAAAATATAATTTTTCATTTAATAATAAATTATCATAAAATATTTTTTTTATTTCATCTGAATTTATTGAATCAGCGATTTTTATTAAAATATTTATTATATCTAAATTAAATAATTCTTTTGGAAAATTTTCTAAAAATATACTTAAAATTTCAATGAATTTTTTTTTTTCATAATCATTATTTTTTTTATCATTTATAAAAATATTTTCAATAATTTTTAAAAAAGTTTTTAAAATTTCTAATAAATTATCATTTAATTTATCAATATTAATCATTATCATTTCAATAATAGGTAATAAATTATATATTCCCCCTAAATTAGTAATATTTTTTATATTACAAATATAATTATGAATTCCACAAAAATTTCCATTTAAAAAAATACTTTTATTTTTATTTAATAATTCTTCAATTTCAATTTCATAATCTAAATTATTTATTTGATTTTCATAAGAAAATGGTAAATAAATTCCATAAAAATCATCTAATGTAATAATATTTTGTGTGAATTTTGTGATATAATTTTTTTTATTTATTCCAATTTCAAATTCTTTTGATAAAAAATTATTTATTTTTTGAAAATTCGCATAAATTTTTTTACAATTTAATATTAAAATGCAACTACAAATTCCATTGCAATTAATAAAAAATTTTATATTATTAATATTATTTCCTATTTTAATATTTTCAAATATAAATTCTTGTTCATTATTTATAAAAAGTTTGATTTGTTTTTTATTAATAAATAAATTGAATAAAAAAATTTTATTAAATTCAATTTTAATTAAATTTTTTTTTGATTCAAAAATTTTATTTAATTTATTATCGAAAAGTTCTAATTCATTTTTATTTAAAATAAAATTAAATTTTTCATTATTTTCATTTGTAAAAGAAATTATTTTTTTAATTTTATTTGATTCTTCTTTTGTTTCTTCTTCATTTATTAATTTTAAATATATTGAAATTACAATTCCTTTTTCTGGAATTTGAATTGAATTTTCATTTAATTCCAATTCAAAAAAACTTTCATCGAAAAAATAAAAAAAATTTTTTGGTTGTTTTATTTTTATTTTTTTTTCAGGTTTTTTAAATATTGCTTCTAATAATAATAAATATTTTAATAAAATTTTTGAATTTAAAATATTATTATTAAAATATAAAGTTGATAAATTTTTAAAAATAATTTCAACATTTTGTTTTGTAATTATTAAATTTTCTAATAAAAAAGGAAAAATTGTTAAAATATTTTTAAATTTTAAATCATTTTCAGAAATTTCTTCATTTAAAATTAATTTATTTATCAATATTTCAATTATTATAGAAAATAAATTTTTATTTTTATTTTTTATTGCATATTTTTCAAATAAAATTACATAAAAATTTTCAATTTCAAATATTTTTTTAATATCATCTACAACATTATTAATTTCATTTAAATCACAATTATTATTTTTATCAATACAATTAAAAAGAAAATTTACTTTTTCTTCAATAATTTCATTAGTAATCATTAATTTGAAATTAATAATATTTCAAATTTATTAAAAAATAATAATAATAATTAATATTAATAATAATATTATTATTATTACAAAAAAAATGGGAAATGAAAATAAAAAAATTTCCTTATCATTTATACCAGAAAGTAAAATTTTATATAATTAATATTAGATTCTAAAAAAATAACAAAAAATTCATTTAAATTTTTAAAAATAATCGGTAGAGGAGGTTTTAGTAAAGTTTACAAAGTCGAATATAAAAAATATAAAAAAATTTATGCATTAAAACAAATGTCAAAAATCGAAATAGTAGATAAAAAATCTGAAGTTTCAATATTAGAAGAATTAACATTATTATCAAAAATTTCACATCCATTCATAATAAATATTCATTTTGCTTTTCAAGACACAGAATTTTTATTTTTAGTCTCAGATTATTTAGAAGGAGGAGACCTTCGTTTTCAATTAACAAAAAACAAAACATTTTCAGAAAATCAAACGAAATTTTTCATTGCAAATCTTCTTTTATCTTTGGATTATTTACATACAAATAACATAATTCATAGAGATATAAAACCCGAAAATTTAATCTTTGAAAAGAACGGTTATTTGCGTTTGACTGATTTTGGAATAGCAAAAAAATTCACAAAAAATAACAAAGAAGAAACAAGCGGAACTCCAGGTTATATGGCACCTGAAGTTTTATTTGCTCAAAATCACACATTTGCAGTTGATTATTTCGCTGTTGGTGTGATTATATATGAAATTATGTTTGGGCATAGACCTTATACAGGTTTAAATAGAAAAGATTTAAAAGAAGAAATGTTTGGAAAAAAAGTTTTTATTGACAAAAAAGATATACCTAAAAATTGGACTGAAGATTCTGCGAATTTTGTAAATAAATTATTAATTAGAAAAGCTACTGATCGACTTGGTTATAATGGGAGTAAAGAAGTATTTCAACATTCTTGGTTAAAATATTATCCTTGGAATGATTTATATAATAAAAAAATAGAGGCACCTTTTGTTCCTGAAAATTCGGGTGATAATTTTGATTATAATTTTGTTAATAATTTTAAAGGACCTAATAATTCAACTTTAGAAAGATATAAAATATATTTAAAAGATGAAAAAACATATTTTAAAATATTTAATAAATATTTTTATTATTATAATGAATTTGATGATTTTGATGTTGCTAATTGTAAAATTAAAAAATTTGTTAATTCTCAGGAAAGTTATTTAAATAAAAATAATAATGATAATAATTTAGATGAAAATTTTAAAGAAAATGATGAAAATATTTATATTAAAGAAGATGATGGAATTGAAAACAAAATTAATAATATTAATATTAAAAAAATTAGAAAAAAATATTTTGATAAAGATAAAACTAATTTAATTGTTAATTATTTTTCTAATCAAGAGATTAAACATAATATTGATAAAAATTGTCTTTTTTTAAATACTATTTCAAATGAAATTAATATTATTCAAAAAATTAAAAATAAATCTAATAATAAAAATATTTTATCAGGTTTAACTAAAACCTCAACAAAAGATAATAATAATGAAAATAATAATACGAATAATTCTAATTATCATTCAAATTTTAATAAAAATAAATTAATAAATGAATTTAAAAGAAAAAAATAATGTAATATTTTTTGTTTGTAAATATATTATAATTTTTGGGTATTTTATTTTATTTATTATATAAATATTTTGTCTTAATTTTTATATTTATTATATTTATAAATTAAATGTAATACTTTTAATTTTAATTTAATATATATTTTATTTAAAGAATTTAAAATAATTTTATTTTTAAATTATATTATTAATTATTATTTATATTAAATCAATATATTTTAAATATAAGATTAATTAATAAACATATTTTATAATTTAATATATTTTATTATCTTTTTTTTTCTTAATATTTTTATAAATTCTTATATAATAAAAATAATTAAAAAATTTTTATCAATCAAAAATAAAAATTTTTTTATTAATAATTAATGCAAACCTCTCTTAAACTTTATGAATATATTCAAAATATTCCAAAAACTGTACCAGATAAAATAATTCTTACAGACATCGAAGAAAAAATATTTTCATTTCTTCTTTCTAACAATCAAACAAATACAACATTTAGAGTAGCTGGTGGATGGGTTAGAGATAAACTTTTAAATCTTCCAAGCACAGATTTAGACATAACACTCGATAATATTTCAGGTCAAGAATTTAAAGAAATTTTAATAAAAAATAATAGTTCAATCATAAAAGAAAAAAAAAATTCAAATTCAAAATCATCTCATTTACAAACTGCGACAATTAATTTATTTAATTTAGACATCGATTTAAATAATCTTAGAAAAGAAATTTATCATCCTAATAATAGAGTTCCAGAAATTTCTAAAGGAACTCCTTTAGAAGATGCTTTAAGAAGAGATATTACAATTAATACTTTATTTTATAATATTAATAACAAAACTATTGAAGATTTTACTAAAAATGGAATTAATGATTTAAAAAATGGAATTATTAATATGCCAAAATCACCTGAAATTTCTTTTAATGAAGATCCTTTAAGAATGATTAGAGTTATTAGATTTGCAACAAGATTTCAATTTAAAATTAATAATGAAATTATTGAAGCTTTTAATGAAAAAAATTTAAATTTGTTTGGTAAAATTATTTCTAATGAAAGAATAGAAAAAGAATTAAGTTTGATTATGGAAAAAAAATATTCATATGCAAGTGTGTTTTTATTATTTAAATTAGGATTATTAAAATATATTTTAAAATTTGAGGATGAAAAAATTTTTATTAATAATGAAGATTTAATAAATTGTACAAATATAATTTTGATATCTAATTATTTAATTAATTATAATGATAATAATAATTTTTTTATTCCTGAAATTAATTATGATAATAATAATAATAATAAAATTTTAAATTATTCTTTATTTACAACACCTTTAAGAAAATATGAATTTGTTAATAAAAAAAATATAAAAGAAATTGGATCAAAAATTTATTTAAATAAAGTTTTAAAATTAAATAATAATTTAGTTAATGAAATTATTAATCTAATTTTCCCTATTCATGATATTCAAAAAATAATTAAAAATAATAATTTTATCAGATTAGAAATTGGATTATTAATGAAAAAAATAAAATTTAAAAATTTTAAAAAAATATTATTTATTTGTGTTTGTGATGAATATATTAATAATGAAAATAATATTATTGAATATATAAATATAGAAAAAATTAATAAAATATTATTTAATTATAAACAATTATATGATTATGTTATTAATGAAAAATTAGAAAATATTTTTGAATTAAAACCAATAATTGATGGAAAAACTTTAAAAAAGGAATTAAATTTAAATAATAATCAAATTGGAACATTTTTAAATATTTTAATTGAAGAACAAATTAAAAATCCCTTAATTAATAAAGAAGAAGCTATTAATATATTAAAGAATAAAATTAATTAATATAAATATTTATATTTATAAATAAAAATGTTTAAATATAAACAATAAAATATAATTTATAAATAAAAAAACATAAAATAATTTTTTATTTCTTTTAAAAAATATATTGATTTTGAATAATTAAAAAAATAATAAAATATATATAATATATAATATATAATATATAAT
>JAEEGL015974167.1_pt1 | contig 13090 bp, 17 predicted proteins | sample 9134231 | NCBI WGS metagenome assembly JAEEGL01 (sample SAMN16246548, study PRJNA631951) | gut metagenome | biome: gut microbiome; feature: rumen; material: fiber-attached | host: Bos | place: Iran: Karaj | collected 2018-10 | reverse complement strand
GGTCAGCGTTGAGCAGACAAGCGTTTTCGAGGCTGCAGAGCAGTTTGCAAGGGTAGAGGGTATCCTTCCCGCACCGGAAAGCTCACATGCCATAAGGGTGGCTATTGATGAAGCACTGAAGTGCAAGGAGACAGGAGAAGAAAAGACTATAGTATTCGGTCTCACCGGAACGGGGTACTTTGATCTGGTGGCCTATGAGCAGTACAACAACGGCGAAATGACCGATGTGATCCCCACAGATGAGGATATTGCGGCATCTGTTGCTAAGCTTCCGAAAGTGGAGTAAATGATAACGGGCATCCTTCAGCTTCATGCAGGAGGGTGCCCGGTTTATCTTTGGTGGTACAGTAGTAAAGAACATGATATTGGAGGGGACAAATGACTGAATTCACAGGAAAAGCGGTATTTGGCGGTATAGCTATCGGTCTTGCTTCCGTATACAGGAAGAAGGACAGCTCGGTGGAAAAGAGGACCGTGGAAGATCCCGGAAAAGAATGGGAGCGCTTCGAAGAAGCGGTGGAGACTGCCAAAGAAGAATTACAGGCTCTTTATGACAAAGTGGCGGAAGAAGTGGATGAAGAGAGCGCCATGGTCTTCGAAGTGCATCAGATGATGCTGGAAGACGATGACTATCTTGAATCCATAGAAGATATGATCAAAGAAGAAAACCTGAATGCGGAGTACGCCGTTTCCACCACAGGGGATAACTTTGCAGAAATGTTTTCCGAAATGAAAGATGATGAATATATGCAGGGAAGGGCTGCGGACATAAAGGATGTAAGCAGCCGGGTGGTAAGGATCCTGTCCGGAGCTGCCGATGAGACTGCGAAAAGCGATGTCCCGGTGATCCTGCTGGCAGATGATCTGGCTCCCTCTGAGACGGTGCAGTTGGATAAATCCAAGATACTGTCCTTTGTGACTCGTTTCGGATCCACAAATTCCCATACTTCCATCCTTGCCAGGACCATGAATATCCCGGCTCTCATAGGGGTGGATTTTCCGGAAGACGCCGATATGAAGGATGCTATTGTAGACGGTTTTGCCGGAAAGCTGATCCTGGAACCCGATGAAAAAACACTGGAACATTACAGAGAGCTGTATAAGAAAGAGCAGGAAAAGCGTGAACTCCTTGAAAAGCTTAAGGGCAAGGAGAATAAGACCATAGATGGCAGGGAGATCAGGCTTTTTGCAAATATAGGTTCCGTGTCCGATGTTTCGGATGTCCTTAATAATGACGCAGGTGGAATAGGATTATTCAGGAGCGAATTCCTGTATCTGGAGAGCAGCGATTATCCCACGGAAGAAGAGCAGTTCAAGGCCTATAAAACTGTGGCGGAAAAGCTGGAGGGACGGGAAGTGATCATCCGTACCCTGGACATAGGCGCGGATAAGAGCTGCGATTATTTCGGTATTGAAAAAGAAGAGAATCCGGCTTTAGGATACAGGGCCATAAGGATATGTTTAGACAGGACGGATGTCTTCAAGACCCAGCTCAGAGCCATATACAGGGCAAGCCATTACGGCTGTATAGGGATCATGTTCCCTATGATCATCTCTGTTGATGAGGTAAGGGAGATAAAGAAGATAGTTGAAGAGGTGAAGGCTTCCTTAAAGGAAGAAGGCCATGAATACGGGGATGTTGAACTGGGGATAATGGTGGAGACGCCTGCCGCAGTATTCATGAGCGAGGAATTGGCCGAGGAAGTGGACTTCTTCTCCATAGGCACCAATGACCTGACACAGTACACCCTTGCTATAGACCGGCAGAATGCAAGGCTTGAGAAGATAAACGATCCTCATCATCCGGCAGTGCTCCGGGCCATTGAGACCACCATAAAGAACGGGCATAAGCACGGCACCTGGGTTGGGATCTGCGGCGAACTGGCGGCTGATACCTCCCTGACAGAGACCTTCCTCCGCATGGGCGTGGACGAACTGTCCGTAAGTCCTTCCAGAGTGCTTTCCGTAAGGGATGCCATAAGAAAGACCGATCTTTCAAAGTAAAGAGCCGGATAGTTAAAAATGACTAATCAAGATTAAATTGCACATCTGTTTTCTTTATATTAGAATACAGCTTGTAACAGGATTTATACTTTTGTTTTATTATTAGCAAAATCAGGAGGAAATAGAAAATGGCTCATGTAATTGACGATACCTGTGTAAGCTGCGGAGCATGCGCATCAACATGTCCTGTAGGCGCTATCAGCGAAGGATCAGACAAGTATGAAGTTGATGCAGCAACCTGCATTGACTGTGGTGCATGTGAAGGTGCCTGCCCTACAGGTGCTATAAAGGCTGAGTGATCAATACAGTCATTGAGATCAGGCGGCTCTCCGATATCGGGGAGCCGTTTTTGTATTCATACATCTGAAGTGTTATAGGAGCGTGCATTTGCCGGGATTTTTCAGAGTTCACAAAGATTTCACAAAATTTGTTAGCACTCACACTTGACGAGTGCTAACAAAAGTGTTATAACATAGTCGTAAACAAAAAAAGCCCTTAAAAAAGGGCGCAGATAAGACTCTAAAATATGTGCCATGAGAAAAGGAGGCTTTGCTATGTTATTACCTAGAATCTTTAACGACAACTTCACAGATGACATTTTTAACGATTTCTTTGATCTCCCCGTTACCTTTAAGCAGGTATGGAATCCCGGGATCTCAACTGCAGCGAACATGATGCAGACAGATGTAAAGGAATCCGACAAGGGCTTTGAACTGGATATCTCCCTTCCGGGATTTACGAAAGAGGATATCAAAGCTGAGCTTAAGGATGGATACCTTACCATCAACGCTGAGCACGTTCAGGAAAAGGATGAGAAGGAAGAAGGAAAGTACATCAGGAAAGAGCGCTACACCGGTCATTGCAGCAGGAGCTTCTATGTAGGCGAGGAAATCGGCGAAAATGACATAAAGGCCAAGTTTGAAAACGGTGTGCTCACCCTGAACATTCCGAAGAAAGAGCCTGAAAAGAAGGTTGAAGAAAAGAAGATGATAGCTATCGAGGGATGATCGTAGTCCTGACGGCTTATAGTCAAGCGGCTGTGTAAAAGCAGCCGCTTTTCTTATTAGCTGAAGAAATGATGAATAATGTTTAAGATTCTCTGAATTCCATAGATTTTGCTTTGTAACTGTGATACCATACCGAAAAATAAAGAAACCGAAACTTAAATACCAATAAGGAGCGTGATCGGAAATGAAAAAGTCTAATTACACAAGAATTTTAGCATTATTCTTTTCAACCATTTTATTAATCGCATCTTTAAGCGGATGCAAGATGAATCTTCCGGATACATCAAAAATAGGGCCTGATGGAAAAAAGGCAACCGAAGCTACGGAAGAAGCAGCTGAAACAGATGATGATACAGATATCCTTTTCGAGGATGATGCGGATTCCAACCAGGATGTCACTGCAGGAACCGTAGAGGAAGGTGAATATTATATGTCAGCCTATCTCAACGATCAGACCTATGTATACGTGGATGCGGTGGAAACAGTCCTTAAGGATAAGAAACCCAAAAAGGCAGTTGACATCAAGGAAAAGGCCGGAGACTTAAATAAAGCAAGGCTTGCCTACCTCACATACTATTATGAGGGAGACGAAGAATCCGCAAAGGAAGATCTGGAGGAATTTGAAATCGGCGAGCTGACAGATAATCAGAAGAAGGCAATTAAGGCATTATATCCTGAGCTTGGAAAGATCTTTGCGCAGTTTGATATAACAAACTACGACATGACCGCACCTTCCATGGGCGATACGGACTTTGTGGAATATGACGTTTATTCTTCAGCCAATGAGCCTTTCCTCATCGATATTACTTTTGATGATGAAAACACCATTTCCGAGATAGATTTTTCTTACGACGGAGAGCTTGAGTGATCATAACAGACAGGATCCGTTGAAGAAACTTTAGGATGAGATGAGCGGCAGCAGGGCCTTTTGGGTTACGGCTGCCGTTTTTTCTGCTCAATTGTGTGATGAAATGTGGTATAATCCTAATATGATGAAAAAGAAGAAAGCCGGCTCGGGAGGGCTGTATTTTTATGCAGTCCTCATTACTTTTATATCAGTAATACTGTTATTTGTTTCACTGTTTTTTGCCTTCAGAGGCAAGGATGAAAAAGAAGAGGAAGTTTCCACTGAGGTTGAAGAGACCATAGAGGCTGCCCCGGATGAGGGGGATCTTTTCAGGTCAAAGCTCAAGGAAATGGCGCAGTCAGGGTATTCCATGCTGCAGATACTGAAATCCTTTTTCCCTGATGATATTGTGCTGACGGACGAAGGCAGGTTCTGGTTTTTTGATGTGGATGACAGCCTTAAGAAAAACAGCTTAAAGGAAGAGGGTTTCATACGTAATGATGACGGTACCGTTGACTATGTGGAAAACGGCGTTTCCAAGGGTATAAAGGGGATCGATATTTCCAAGTATAACGGGGAAGTAGATTGGGAACAGGTATATGCTTCCGGAGTGAGATTTGCATATATCAGAGCAGGTGTCAGAGGTTATGCCTCCGGTGCCATTGTGAAGGATGATTTCTTTGATGACAACATAACCAATGCTGCCGCAGCCGGGCTGGAGACCGGAACCGATTTCTTCTCACAGGCGGTAGATGAGGAGGAGGCACGGAAGGAAGCGGATTTTGTTCTGGAATGTGTAAAGGATAAAAAGATAAGCTGTCCCATAGCCTATGATCTGGAAAAGATCGAGAACTATGACAGCCCTCCCAGGACAAAGGATCTGTCAAAGGAACAGATGACAAAGAATGCCATAGCCTTCTGTGAGCGGATAAAAGAGGCGGGGTATACCCCCATAATCTACGGGAATATCAAGACTTTCATGATGCTTACGGAGCTTTCCGAACTGGAAGGCTATCAGAAGTGGTTTGCAGACTATATCTCTGATGATAACCACCTGCCCTATTATCCGTATGAAATGAGCATATGGCAGTACAGTGAAAAGGGTTCGGTCCCCGGAGTAGAGGGGAATTGCGACTTAAATATAGGATTTTTTGAGGGAGAGTAAGAGATGGACTATGTACCGTTAAGGAAGATCCCCGAGTATTTCGGCTTAAATAAAGATGACAGCGTCTGGATCGCATCCGATGTGAAGACCCTTCTCTACACCTGTATTGAAAACGGTGAAAAGGGGGACATGAATGAACTGATCGACGGTATCATAGATATCATCGGCCCCGGGGGGACCATTCTCATACCCACATTTAACTGGGATTTCTGCGGGGGAAAGGCCTTCGACATAAGGAAAAGCCCCTGTAAGACCGGGGTTATCGGAAAGGTTGCCCTTAAGAGGGATGACTTCAAAAGGACGGAGCATCCCATATACAGTTTTGCGGTATGGGGCAAAGACAGGGAAGAGCTCTGTGCCATGAAGAACAAGAGCTCCTTCGGAGCAGATTCGCCTTTCACATACTGCAGGGAGCACAATACCAAGAATGTGTTTATAGATGTGGAATGCCAGCATTCCTATACCTTTGTCCACTATGTGGAGGAACAGGCCGGAGTGACATACCGGTACTTAAAGGATTTCACGGCCCCCTACATCGATTATGATGGCAATGAATCCCTGCGTACCTATTCCATGAATGTCCGGGATCTGGACAAGGATATCTTTGTGACCATCTTCCCCTTTGAGGAGGATTTTGTCCGGGCCGGAGCCGCCAGGCGGTATGAGGTTAACGGTATCCCCATGAAAACCATAGAAATGGGGAAGACTTATGATATCATATATGATGATGCCGTGAATAACAGGAGCAGGAAGATCTGCACATATAAGGGACAGGATGATTAAATCCATTTTAAGGAAAGCGGATTACAGGGCAATATACAGATTTCTGGACAGGGTATCACCCCTGCCCTGTGACTGCGGAAGCCTCTGCGGCGCTCTTTGCTGCGGGACACCCGAGGATTCGCAATGGGACGAAAAAATGGGCATCTATCTCCTGCCGGGGGAAGATAAGCTCCATAGTAAAAGTGACGACTGGCTGATCTGGAATGAGGATTCTACCGAAGAATACGTCTTTCCGCCGTCCTGGAAGGGAAAGGTATTTTTTGTAAAGTGTAAGGATGCCCCGAAATGCCCAAGGGAGAAGAGGCCCATACAGTGCCGTACCTTCCCCTTAAGCCCTCATTTTCTGGACGAAGGACATTTGGTGCTCATATGGGATACGGACCCACTGCCCTATTTCTGCCCCCTTATCAGGGATAATGCCAAACTGAACAGGGATTTTATCCTTGCCACATATACAGTGTGGAAGCACCTGGTGCGGGATCCCCTGATACTGGATCTTATAGAGATGAATTCGGAAGAAAGAGAAAAAGAAGGCCGGGAAATAATACCGGTATACGATCCCCTGAGGCCGGAGTTGCTGAAATGCCTGTAAGGACGGCCCTCCGGGGAAAATTGAAAGGAGTATGTTTTGACCAGAGAAGAAGTGTTTGAAAAGATAACGGAGATCTTCAGGGAGGAATTTGACGACGACACCCTGGTGATCGTGGATGAGACCAACGCCGAGGATATAGAGGACTGGGACAGCCTGGCCCACGTGGAATTAGTCATGTCCATGGAAAAGGAATTCAATATGAAATTCAATATAAAGGAAGTGGGGAAGCTTAAGAACGTAGGTGAAATGGCTGACCTTATCTTGAGCAGATTATGATGAACACATACGAGTACGAGGATCTGGAAACAGGACATAAGGAAGAATTTTCAGTAACCGTTACAGAGGATATGTTAGACCGGTTCAGGGAGATAACCGGGGATATGAATCCCTTCCACAGGGATGACGATTTCGCCAGAAAGCACGGGTTCAGGTCTCATGCGGCCTTTGGTATGCTGACGGCCTCTTTTCTCTCTACTCTTGCGGGAATGTACCTTCCCGGGGAGAAAAGCATAATACAGAATACGGAAGTGAAATTTATGCAGCCCGTATATCCCGGAGATACTCTTCTCATCTCAGGGGAAGTGGCCGAGAAAAATGACGCCTACAGAGTCATAAGGATAAAGGTGTCGATAAAGAATGATGCGGGTAAAAAGGTATTAAGGGGTTCCATGCAGATCGGTTTTCTGACCGAAGGATAAGTGAAGTTCATGTAAGGAGGAAGGTATTATGGATGCTAAACGTGAAGAACTGCAGAAGATCATTGACAAGGCAGAGAGGATAGTGTTTTTCGGTGGAGCCGGGGTATCTACCGAGAGCGGCATTCCGGATTTCAGATCGGTGGACGGTCTTTATAATCAGAAATATGACTATCCCCCGGAGCAGATCTTAAGCCACACTTTCTTTATGAGAAAGCCGGAGGAATTCTATAAATTTTACAGGGATAAGATCCTGATGGTGGGTTCCGACAAGAATCCCGGACCCAATAAAGCCCATTTAAAGCTGGCGGAGCTGGAGGAAAAGGGAAAGCTTACCGCAGTAGTCACCCAGAATATCGACGGACTGCACCAGGCGGCGGGAAGCAAGACCGTCTATGAGCTTCACGGGAGCATTTTGAGGAATTACTGCATGGACTGCGGCAAATCCTTTGATCTGGATTATATGAAGAACAGTACCGATCCTGTGCCGAAATGCGATAAGTGCGGCGGTATCATAAAGCCGGATGTGGTGCTCTATGAGGAAGGGCTTGACCAGGATACCATTTCCGGCGCGATAAGCGCCATATCCCGGGCAGATGTTCTGATAATCGGCGGCACCAGTTTAGTAGTATATCCTGCAGCGGGACTGGTAGATTATTTCAGAGGGGATGCCCTGGTACTTATCAATAAGGGAGCTACTTCCAGGGACTCCCAGGCGGATCTCTGTATTGCTGACAGCATAGGAGAGGTTCTGGGATCGATTACCGCTTGACGAATGCCGGAAAATATTATATAGTCTTCATTTGTGATATATCCCTTGCTCACGGGAAACGTGGGCCAAAGACCAAAAGGAGGAAAAAATGAACAAGTACGAAATGGCCGTTGTAATAAACGGCAGACTTGAAGAGGATGCGAAAAACGCAGTCCTTGACAAGGTCAAAGCGCTTATCGAGCGTTTTGAAGGCACGATCAAGAACGTGGATGAGTGGGGCAAAAAGAAATACGCCTACGAAATCCAGAAGTCAAAAGAAGGTTATTATAACTTCATCAAATTCGAAGCAGAGCCCGGTGCTCCTGCCGAGATCGAACACAGAATGCGTATTATGGATGGAGTCGTAAGATACCTTATCGTAACGGATGATCTTCCGGAGAACACACAGTTAAGTAAAGAAGAGGCTCCTGCAGAGGAAGCTTCAGCGGATGAGGTTCCTGCGGAAGAAGCTACTGAGGATACTGAGAGCGAAGAAGAAGCTCCGGCCGAAGAGAGCGAAACCGAAGAATAAGGATCACACGGCAATCGTTTAATAGAAAGTGAGGCAAAATATGAATGTAGTAGTTTTAGTGGGGCGCCTTACAAGAGATCCTGATATCCGTCAGTCCCAGGGTGAAAACCAGACAGTTGTTGCCCGGTATACACTGGCAGTTGACAGAAGGTTCAGCAGAAACAATTCTGAACAGAATGCAGATTTTATCAGCATGGTATCCTTCGGAAAGACTGCAGAGTTTATCGAGAAATATGTTAAGAAGGGAACAAAGCTGGTAGTCAGGGGACGTATCCAGACAGGCAGTTATACCAACAAAGACGGACAGAAAGTTTATACGACAGATGTTGTAGGAGAGGACGTGGAATTTGCCGAGAGCAAGAAAGCGTCCGAAGGAGCTGACGGAGGGTCGTCATACTCAGAACCCCGCGGAGATGCGGGCAGCGGATATTCCGGCGGAGCTGATGACGGATTCATAAATGTACCGGAAGGTATCAATGAAGAGCTTCCGTTTGCATGAGCTTAGAGATTTGATTATTAATAAACAGGAGATATGATTATGCCATTCAATAGAAATAATGATCGTGCAGAACACCCCAGACGCGGGGGAATTCGCAGAAGGAGAAAGGTTTGTGTATTCTGCGGAAAAGACAGTGTTATCGATTACAAAGATGCAGTTAAGTTAAAGAAGTATATTTCTGAAAGAGGTAAGATCCTTCCCAGGAGAGTGACCGGAACCTGTGCAAAGCACCAGAGAGCTATTACGGTTGCCATCAAGAGGGCAAGGCACATCGCACTTCTGCCTTATGTAGTTGAATAAGCTGAGTAAAAAAGAAAAAAGACAGGAACCCTTTTACGGGGTTCCTGTTTTGTTTTTACTTAGTTTATCAAGTATTATGTCGTGGACCTTAAGTCCCAGCTGCTTTTTGTCTTCTTTGGAAAGCTCCTTCGGATAAATGGGGTCGCAGTACTCGATCACCACGTCTGTGGCTATTATCCGGGGAAAATGGGCTTCCAGTATCTCGTTGGTATTTGAAATGGCAACGGGAACAATGGGGCAGCCGCTCTTTTCCGCGATCTTCATGCTTCCTTCATGGAAGGGGAGGAGGGTTCCCTCTTCGCCGTCGTTTCTTGTTCCTTCAGGGAAGATGTAATAGGAGATCTTTTCCTCCTTCACCTTTTTTATACAGGACATTATGATCTCTAAGCCCTGACGGACATCCTTCCTGTCTAAGAATTCACATCTTATGTTTTTCATCCACCAGCTTAAGAGAGGTACCTTCAGCAGTTCTTTCTTTGCAATGTATCCGGTGGGAGCGAAAACCCTGGAATCGGTGGATACGATGTCAAAAAAGCTCCTGTGGTTTGCTACATAGAGGACCGGTTCATCCTTAGGTATCTTTTCTTCACCTATGATAGTCAGTTTGGTTCCCGCAAGGAAGAGCAGGATCCGGAATGCCTGTCTTACGAGACACATGGAGGCCATATCCTTTTTATGCTGGTCAAAGAGACCTATGATAAAGAAAATGAACCCCACCGGGATGGTAACTATTAAAAACAGGACTACAAAGGAAATACATAAAATAAATCTGATCATCAGTAAACTATCCCCCCTCCGGAAATGGTATGTATGATTTTTCCTGCTAATGTCTGCCCCTTAAAGGGCGTATTATCGGATTTTCCGTGAAAATGATCGTAGGTGGTCTCTTCATCACAGCTGAAGATCACGATGTCTGCAGGATGACCTTCAAGTATATGACCTGCGTCTATATTGTAAAGTTTTGCAGGATTGACACTCATAAGAGTGATGAGATCATGGAGGCTTAAATGCCCGGGTTTTACCAGGTTCTGAAGACCTAAGGAAAATGCGGTCTCCAAACCTATGATCCCGCTCATGCAGTCGGGAAAATCCTTATTCTTATCTGATACAGTGTGGGGCGCATGGTCAGTAGCAATAAGGTCAATCGTGCCGTCCTTTAACCCTTCTATTATGGCAGCTTTGTCTTCTTCCGTGCGGAGAGGCGGGTTGATCTTTGCCAGGGACCCGTATCTTCTGACAGCTTCCTCGGTGAGTGAAAAGTGATTTGGCGTAGCTTCGGCGTGGATCAGGTCATTTTTATCTTCGGATTTAGCTTTCCGTATGAGATCTACGGTCTCTGCGGCACTTACATGCTGTATATCGATCCTGCAGCCTGTCTTCATCGCAAGGGCTAAGTCTCTTTCCACCATGCGGATCTCGGCCAGCCTGTCGGCACCTTTCAGCCGCATCATCTCTGATATTTTACCTTCATTTATCCCCGTAGTGCCTATATACCGGGGATCTTCTTCGTGGAAACTGAGCACGGCACCTAGGGCTGCGGCTCTTTTCATGGCCTCCTCCGCCAGAGCAGGGTTTTCAAGGGGAGAGCCGTCGTCGGTAAATCCTGCGGCTCCCGCGTGTAAGAGGGCCTCGAAATCCGTAAGGGCGTATCCTTCCCTGTCCTTAGTGACGCAGGCGCATTGGAGGACATGGATTGATTCTTTAAGAGCTTTTTCCTTTATAAGGTTCAGAGTCTCAGGAGAATCAACAGCTGGAATGGTATTTGCCATACAGATTACGGTGGTATATCCCCCTGCGGCTGCAGATAAGGAACCGCTGTGTATATCCTCTTTCTCCGTCTGTCCCGGATCCCTGAAATGGGTGTGGACATCCACAAACCCCGGGGATACATAGCAGTCCCGGGCGTCGATAAGCTTACCCTCAAAGCCGTCAGCTTCCGTGACAGGTCCGACAGCGGCTATGAGACCGTCCTCTATAAGGATATCTCCCATGAGGTCAAGCCCGTCAGACGGAGAAATAATATGTCCGTTCTTTATCAGAATGCGTTCGTTTCCCATAAATGATATTATACACGCAGCGGGCTGGTACCGTCAAAAAATGCCGTGGCCTTGAGCTCAGATAAAAATCGTGTATTAAATCAGGTACAATCCCAATCTTTTCCGTGAAATACTAAAGAAAAAGAGATATAATGACGATATGGAAGATGACAACGCATATATTCGGTGCGTCTGTCGTTTAAAGATCCCATTGGTGATATGGAAATCGCAGTAACTTAAGGACAAGGAAGTAAGGGATTGAACGGCTCTGCCGGTTCTCCCGGAAATGTGAGGATTGTATGAGTGTTACAGGATTAGGAAGTTCAGATGTAAGCAGGCTTTTCCCGGATTATACGGCTAGTACCCCTGCTGTTAAGCAGGAAAAGGCAGAAAATGCTATTTTCAGCGAGGAGCCGGCTGCCATATTTGAGAAGTCCTCTGATGCAGATAAGCCTGTTGTTAATAACGGGAAAAAGACGGATAATTCCGCACTGATCGCACAGCTTAAGGCCGATCAGGAACAGAGGATGCAGGAGCTGACAGATATAGTTCAGAAGATGCTCACCGGTCAGGGTAAGGCATATTCATTAGCTACCGGAGATCAGTCCATATGGAAATATCTGGCAAGCGGCGAGTATACCGTTGATGAGCTGGCAAAGAAGAAGGCTCAGGAAGATATCTCCGAGGACGGATACTGGGGAGTAAATAAGACCTCCGACAGGATCCTTGATTTTGCCAAGGCTCTTTCGGGAGACGATCCCACAAAGGCTCAGGAGCTTTTGGATGCCTTTGACAAAGGTTACAAGGAAGCAACCGGAGAATGGGGCAAGGATCTTCCGGATATAAGCAAGCAGACCTATGACGCTGTGCATAAGAAGTTTGAGGATTGGATGAACTCAGCAAACGCAGCTACAAGCACAGATGCATGACGGATTAAATAAAAAGAGTGAAGCCGGGGCGGTAACGTCCCGGCTTTTTATGTTATAGTAGGGTATATGGTTTTACTTAAATATCAGGAGTGCATTAATATATGATAAATGAAAAAGCGGTGGTAACCGAGAATAAAAGGCTGGCGGATAGTGTATATAGCACTGTTTTCAGGACAGAGGCAGCCGGTATTTGTAAAGCCGGCCAGTTTGTAATGGTGGGGACCGGATCGGATTCCAGGCTCTTAAAGCGTCCTATAAGTATAAGCGGCGCTGATCCCGTTTCGGGCGAGATAAGGCTGGTTTACAGGACAGTGGGCTATGGCACCACAGAGCTTTCCCTGTCAAAGGAAGGGGATACCTTTGATATCCTTGGGCCGGCGGGAAACGGCTTCCCTGTTGAAAAAGCGGCAGACAGGCAGCATATTCTCCTGGTTGCGGGGGGTATAGGAGCCCCGCCCCTTCTCTATTTAGTAAGGGAGCTTAAAAAGCAGGGGATAGACAGGGACAGGATCACTGCGGTTCTTGGCTACAGAGGAGAAAAATACGGTCTTTTCCTGAAAGATGAATTTGAAAACGAGGCAAATGTGGTATTGTCCAGCGATGACGGCAGTGTGGGAGTGCATGGAACCGTTATGGATGCCATAGGGGAGAAGGTCACTGAGGCGGATATGATCTTTGCCTGCGGTCCCTTGGGGATGCTGAAGGCGGTAAAGGGATACGCCCTGGAAAAGGGTATCCCTGCCTATATTTCCTTAGAGGAAAAGATGGCCTGCGGCGTGGGAGCCTGTCTCGGCTGTGTAGTAAAGACCGCCGGAGTGGATTCCCATTCACATGTGAATAATGCCAGGATCTGCACGGAAGGTCCGGTTTTTGAAGCTTCAGAGGTGATGATATGAGTGTAGATCTTTCTGTAAACATAGCCGGAGTAACTTTTAAGAATCCCGTCATGG
>JAEEGL015267903.1_pt1 | contig 13090 bp, 12 predicted proteins | sample 9134231 | NCBI WGS metagenome assembly JAEEGL01 (sample SAMN16246548, study PRJNA631951) | gut metagenome | biome: gut microbiome; feature: rumen; material: fiber-attached | host: Bos | place: Iran: Karaj | collected 2018-10 | reverse complement strand
TTTATCATTTCAAGAAGTGTTTCAAAATTCTGCTCTTCTATAGGCGCTTCATAGTAGATGTAGCCTATATATGCCATGTAGAGCAGTTTTTCAGCTTTCACCCAAAAATCTTCGGCTGACTTGTCGCCCTCACCCTTGGTATTCTGTACAAGTGTTGTTACCAGAGTAAGGATATCCTTCTCCTTGCGAATATATGAGAAGGGGTTATAATGCATTGATTTGTCAAAGTTTATGGTGTTGAAAACCTTGATATCATAAGGCTCATGGACATACTTGCCATCTTTCATAACAGGCTCAAGAACTATATTCCCCTTGGAATCCTTCTTGTAGATTGGTATCTTATGCCCTGTCTTATCCTTCTTGAATTTGCCATTTCTCTTACGCTCATATTCACCGGTTTCTACAGGTGCCATTTTTACAGGACCTCGCTCCAGCATTTTTCCGCATTCGAGAATGATGGTACCCTTGGGATCAGTTACGACATATGAGCTGTGCATCTGCATGAGCTGAGGCTTGACGTAGAACCTTGTCTTACCGGAACCGGAACCTCCGACAACCAGCACGTTTTTGTTTCTTTCATACTTTGGAAGTGGAAATCTGCCATTAAGTCTTAGGCGTTCTGTCTTGGTTAATAAGACGTTGTTATCCGGGTTATTGTAGTCAATATAGGGCTTTATATCCTTTTTTGTTCCCCATCTGGCAGATCCATATTCTTCGCCTTTTCGGTATACTTTTTTGTCAGAGTTTTTAAGCATGTAGATTATTGCTGCTGCAGCCACTCCCATGAGCCCGATTTTCATATCTTCTATTGCGAATGAAGGTAGTGGATTTTTTAGTGCTCTGGAATAGTAGCTGAAAACTCCAAGAAACCTTGTAAGACTATCAACCTCCGGATTCATCTGATGATAGAGCCATGCGCCTTTGTCAACCAAGTAAAAGATAATCAGACAAGCCGCAAGACGTATCTTATTCTTTGGGGTATTTAGGTCTTCTATAACGGTATTCAGGTTATCTAACATATGAATACCCCCTATCTTGTCTGCTCCTGATGCTTATGCTTCTCAGGTCTATTCTGATTGATCTCAGCAGCCTTTGCCTTAGCTTTCTTAAGGTTTTCCATTACAGATGGTCTTTCCTGCATCTTTTCCATAAATTTGGGATTCTGCATCTGCTTAAGGCTCTTTTCTACAGCCTGCTGGACCTTGGGGGCATTCTTATCTTCAAACAGTATAGAAAAGCTTGTTTTACCCTCGTCATTCTTAAAAGAATCCACATGATACTTAATACCAGTTTCATCAAGGTTCTTCTTTAGGACCCGATAGCAGGATTTATCCATATCAGAAAGCTTTGATATGTCTTCACCGGAACGATTTAAGTCCTTAAGCGATACATTTCCACCCTTCTGGTCCTGTTGCATCTGGCTTAGCTTAAACTTCTGCATCTTTGAGATAGTTCTGTTTCTATCACCTTCTGCAAGGTCCTTGTTTATGCTTATGATGATCTGGGCTATCTTGAACGGCGCTACTACAGCTGATTCTGCAAGTTTAGCCATATCCCCCTGCATTGCTTCCTGTATTCCAACGTTTCCCATGTTTACCTCCATATAACGCCGATAGATTTCTCTATCGGCGTTTTCTGTTTATTCTGGTTACTTAAGCAAACTTGATCTTGGAGATAACCTTGGTTCCAATGAGGTAAATACCACCTCCTGCGACCAGCTGCTTGATTCCCTGGCTCTTACTTCCCGGATTGTCACCGCCATATCCTTCAAGCAGATTCATTGCTCCCCATGCTGCGACACCGCCTCCAATTACCTGTACGATTAACTTAAGCTGATTGATTCCTTCTGTAAATACTGCACTCATTTTTAAAACCAAAAACGCTCTCTATTATTTTTTGTCCGGGGCAGCCGCGTTTTTGCTCCTCCTTTTTGTGTAACTGCCCACAGTTTTATCCTTATTAGTTACTGTTGAAAAGTTATGCTCATGATGAGCAGAACTTTTTTGTCCGTTAGTTTCTGTTAAACGGATCTCTTTCGCCTCTGAAAAACTTCCATTTGATGAAGCAGACTGCGGCGATTACTGCTATTACTACTAATGTGCTCATTTTGTTTTCCTCCTTCGTTTGCACTGGTTTCAGATGTCGGGTGAAGCTCTCTCCTCATAGATTGGCTCATCTTCAGGATCTTCCTCATCCTCTTCTTCCTCCGGAACAACTGAACCTGTCAGTATTCCTTTAGTTTTTGTTACCTTTTCTTTAAGATCAGAGTTCTCTTCTTCGAGATACTTTATCTTCTCGTTCTGTTTGCTGATCTGGGCATCTGACGATTCCTTTTGCTCTCCAAGCTGCTTTTTTAGTTCTTCAGCAATTCTCTGAGCTTCTTCTTTTTTTTCATCGATATTCCTTACCTTACCGGAATCATCACTGTTTCCTTCCTCTTCTGTCTCGGCTTCAGATTCCTCAGAGTTATCTCCTTCAGAAGATTCAGCTTCCTGCCCTTCATCATCTGTCTGCTCCGAAGCTTCCGCAGTTTCTCTTTCGGGATAATCATCTTCCTGGTCGGAATAATCATATAGAGCATCATCGTCTTCATCCTCATAATCGGGATCATCCTCGAAATCCATATCAGAGCCACTTCCTAATGAGCCATGTTTTGGCTTATAGAACTTGAAGTAGTATCCTGCCCCAAGGACTGCAAGAACTACGATTATCAGTGGTAGATTACTTAAAAAGCCACTTGCACTACCCATGATGCTATTCACAGCGTTGTTATTTCCAGCTGTGTTCTTATTCCCTGGCAGACTCACAGCCTGTGCAGCATCTGCTCCGAATTTATCAGGGATCCCATCTCCATCAGAATCGTATGCATCTACAATTCCATCTCCATTAGTGTCCCAGGCATCTATGATCCCATCTCCATTGGTGTCATAGCATACAACTCCGGGTGCAATAAGATTGATATCAGGCTCTCCGTCTCCATCAGTATCAAAAGCATCGGGTTTTCCATCGCCATTTGTATCCCAGGCATCTGTTATCCCGTCTCCATTCAGGTCCCATGAGTCCGGTTTCCCATCTCCGTTATTGTCTGTACCATTGGTGGGTGATGTTCCTCCGGGTGTTCCAAAGAGGTCCGTGCTTCCTTTTGTAGTTGTAGGAGCGGTGCTATCTTCCGGCATAGAACTGTCACCGGCATTCTCATCGTCCTTCTTGCAGAGGGTAAGCAGTTCTTCTTCATCTACTGTAGAAAGTACATATACGTTTTTATCTTTTCTCGTCTCATCTACTACAACGTAGAAGTAATTTCCTGCATCGGTAACAAATGTGTAAAAGTACTTGCCGTTATCATCAACACTGTCTACTTCTGTTCCGTTACCATCAGGTGTAAGTGGATCTCCCGAACCATTGCCCTGTGCTGTTCCATTATTATCAACAGGTGCCGGTGGGGTTTCTCCTGCGCTGTCTGCTTCCGCCTCAGGCGGTACATTAGCATAGGCTGTAAGGCTTACGCTTCCAAGTACAAACACGCTGCATAATGTGGCTGTACATAGCAGCAGAAATGCCTTTGATACTACTTTTTTCATTTCAAAGCTTCCTCCTTTTTGATAAGCCCCAGAAGATCATCCAGGGACATTTCTTTTTCTTTAGCTGCCCTCATCAGGATTCCTGCTGTGGCAGCGTCCTTTTTGATCTGCAGCTCCTTTAGCTGAGTATTCTTCTTGTCAAATGCCTCCTTTGCCTTGTTTAGCTTCTGTTGAAGTAACGTTCTTTTCTTTGTTACTTCCTCAATCTTCTTGTCGAGATCTTCTATCTCGCTCATCATATTTGTGATCTTCTCTCCCTCACTCATATACCCTCCTTATCTGTATTCATCCTTGATTCTTCCAAATGTGTAAAAATGCGTTGTCCAATAATTTGTTGTGATATTTGTTATCTTTATGGGATCTCCGCAGTGGATCATCTGATTGTTCCCGAGATATATTCCTACATGTGAAGCTCCGTATGTGGCATATGTGCCCTGGAAAAAGATAAGATCTCCTGGCTTTGCTGCTCCGGGACTTACCTTGTCACAGAAGGTTTCAAGAATTACATTTGCTGATGTCCTTGGGAACGTTGCGACTCCCGATGTGTTCATTACCCAGTACACATATCCACTACAGTCAAATCCTGTAGCTACTGAGGAACCACCCCATTTATATGCTCTTCCTAACTGTGTCTGAGCTACGTTGTATATCTGCTGGGCTTCTGCATCAGAGAAAGAAATATCTGCTTCTCCATAGATTGCCTTGTATTCCTCAGGATCATACTCGTAACGATAGATATCATCTCTTGCTGAAAAACCGCCAAACAAGTAATCTTTCTGGCCCGATGTGCTCTTATAAAGCTCATAAAACTTTTTCTGTTCTTCTGTCAGCTTCCCCTTTAAGATCTCATCTAAGGACTTTGTAGTAAGGTCTGTATGGAAGATTGCATATCGGTAAGTACATGCGGTGGTTTGCCATGAGCTGCCATTCCAGTAGTAAGTATCTCCAGATGTGGGATCAACATATGTGCTCGTTCTGTTCTGTATATCCTCATACTGTTCAAGCTTGAAAGCCTTTTCGTATATCTTTTTTATTTCTTCCTTTATGGCAGCTGTCAGAGTATAATCGCCATATTTTGCAGTAAGATATGATGCTATAAGGTTTCCGTCATGCTTTATCTTGGCAATAAGGGCATCCTGTGTGGAATCTACACCATCCAGAGTGTACTGATATTCGTCGAATCCGCCTCCGTCTGAAGCGGTTGTATGGTCTGTTTCAGTATTCTTTATGGCTTTCTTATCCTTCTTTTCCTCATCAGCAAATACCTTGTTACTAAGGAGAAGTGTTTCATCTTCAGCCATGTATGATGTATAATGGTGCATCTCTCCGGACACGCTTCCCATAGCTGCAAGTAACAGCATCAAGATGATGATCACGCCGAAGATTATGAGTATCGGACCAGCCACACCAATGATTGCTGCCCTTACACCTTTACTTTTGGTAACGCCTTTTAGTTTTGCTGCAGAGCCTGCAAGTTTGTCATTCTTGAAAAGGGTTTTTGTCCTTCTCTTCTGGAGATTCTTTTTTTGCTGCTTATGCTTTTCTTCTTTTGTGAGCTTCTTTTCCTCAAATCTGCTTTTGGACCTCTTGCTGACTTTCCCTTCATGCTTACTGCTCTTTGCAGCAGTCTTCTCTTCTTTGAGTTTTACTTTTTCTGCCGTTTTACTTGTCTTTGTGTGTTCAAGATGAGTTTTCAGCTCATAATCGATGTCTTTTGCAGCATTGAATGTCCGTTTAGCAGCCCAAGCAGCGGTCCCGGACAGATTATCCTGCATGTTCTCTTCAAGTCCTGTCGCAGCGCCATCACCATTTCCGTAATTTGCGGCTTGTTCAAGGTCCGATAGATGTTCCAGCTTCTTACGCTTCTTTGCCTGGATCCTCTCATAAGCATCCTGGTTCTTACCCTTTGCAATAAACCGCTCTTCCTTCTTCACGGCCTTGTTGTATCTTTTCATCCGCTGCTTGGATTTTTTCAGAGTATCTTTCTCAGAAGATGTGAGCTCCTCTCCACTCTTTTCTCTTCTTACAAGAGAAGACTCATTTAATGCTTTCTTTGTTTCCCTTCTCTTGGCTTTGATCCTCTTTTTGGCTTCTTTTTTGTTCTCATGGCTTTCTATAACGTAAGAACCTGCAGCCTTTACGTGTTCATATTTCTCCAGGGTCGTAAGGACCTTATCCTTGGATGAAAGAGTACTTTCTTCTAGCCCTGTACCTTCTCTTGAAGCACTCTGATAAGTGACTGTCGTATCTTCCAAGCCTTTTGTCGCAACATTGCCGATTACTTCCCCACTCATCTGCATCATCTTTATGGCTTTACTTCGCTCAGATGTGCTTATATTCTCTTTTTCCAATGTTTTTACCTCTTGGTCTTAAAGTTCTGCTCATGATGAGCAGAACTTTTTATCATGATGCTGCTCCCTCGGCTTCCTTCTTTTTATTTCTCTGTGCTATCTCAACCAGCTCTTCCTTCTTGGATGTGCACATCTCGTATATGTGAGTGTTCTTCGGGATCTTGTTGTAGAACGGAATTATCGTTCCGCCGAAGTACAAAAGACCTCTGCCAGGCGGCGTATTAGTAACATACTTAAGCTGTGCCGGGCTTATCTTCAGAACGCTTGCAAGGAGCTTTTTATCATCGCCTTTAAGTCTGAACATCTTCACATAATCAGTGTTCTTGAAGATTGTCTCTGCCTGACTCGATATCATGAGATCATATGGATTCTGAGTCATTCCAACAGGATATGCTCCGTATTTTCTGAATCTCTTGTATATCTCAACTGTGTAGGCTGCAGTCTGTGGATTGTTCAGCTGCAAGTGGAACTCGTCCATGAAATACTTGATTTTGTATTTTGCCTCGTTGTTATCCCTATGCTGTGTGACCTTGTTCCATACCTGGTCCTGTACTGCCATCATTGCAAAGGGCTTGAGCTGCTTACCAACATCCCTGATATCAAAGCAAATAAGTCTGTTGTTTAAGTCAACGTTTGTCCTGTGATTAAAGAAATTGCTGGATCCATGAACGAATCTGTCCATCTTAACCGCAAGTGCATCCGCATCTTCTCTTCCAAGGGATTTGATCTCGTTATAAAGATCTTCCAGAGTAGGCATATCTTCCGGTCTCATCCTTGAATCGAAATATCTCTCATACATGGCTGTAGCAGCCACATCGATGATTGACATCTCAATTGGTTCCAGTCCGAATTTTCCGCCTATGATCAGTTCCATAAGGGAAAGGATGAAGTCTATCTTCATGACTGCAGCTGCCTTGTCATCTCCATATCCTGCGTTTATATCAAGAGGATTGATGTGGTCCTTTGATGTTGGGGAAAGAACTATGGTCTGTCCACCAAGGTCCTTTACGATTGATTTGTACTCCGACTCAGGATCCAAGATGATTACGTGGTCATCTGATGCAATCATTGTGTTATAGATCTTTATTTTTGAATCCATGGACTTTCCATATCCGGGCTGTCCGAATATCAATGCATTCTGGTTGCCGAGCATCTCCATGTCAGCCATTATCGGGTTATTTGAAAGTGCATTTATCCCCTCATACAGCTGCCTGCCTGTCTGATGGAAGAGCTCGACTGTCGTAAAAGGGACGAACCCGGCCACCGCCCGGGTAGTAAGCTCTACATCAACCTTCATGTCACTTGGAAGATAGCCAAGTGGAAGTGTTGCCATGAATCCTTTCTCCTGGCGATAATCCAGGCATTTGATTGCACATGATCTCTGTTGTGCGATAGCTGTTATCTGCTCTATCGCGCTCTTTAGTGCCTTTTCATTCTCTTCCACACAGGTAAGGACGATGGATACGTTATAGTATCTGTCCTCTCCTGCCTGTACATCTGCAAGCGTCTCTGCAACGTTCTTACTCATGCTCTTAAGATCAGCCGGCATTATGTCCATGTCATATCCGCTCTGTGAAGCTCTTTTCTGCTCATCTATCTTGTTTTTATCAAGTTCTGAGAGCGTTTCTTTTAAGAGCTTTACTGCCTTTTCCTGATCAAGGCTTTGAGCAAAGATAGATACCATTACGGTATGATCTACGGAAAGGATCCTGTTCATAAGCTTTTCATCCAGCTTGTCTGTCTGTATCTGCAGGAACATACTTCTCGCATAATGGCTTCCGAGCTTAAAGAAATAACCATTTCTGAAATCCATTGATGAAGGACTAATATAGTCTTTTGCAGTAAGTCCTGTTCTGACTGTAAGGTCAAAGTTAAACAAGAACTGTGAGAAATCATCAGGATTGAGAAGTGATCTTAAAACGCTGAGCCATTCATAGCCGGTAAGCACATGTGTCTGAACACCTATGCTTTCAAGTAGCTCCTTTATCTCGTCCTCTATTCTTCTGAATTTGGGCTTAACTGCTCTTACATTCTTTCCTTCAAGGCCTATAACGATGAACTTAGGACGTACATATCCGTTGTTTCCCTTATTCATGAGGTTAAAAAGAAGTTCATTGAACTCTGTCCTTATGTACTGCATATTGTCTTCACGGTCTTTTACATGAATTGCAGCCATCTGAGCTACTCTGTCAGCCTTAAGTGTTGCGCAGAAGATCTGTACATGGACATCCGGCTCAAAGAAGTTATAGAAATCGCACCATCCTTCAAAGAGCTCGTCTCTCTCCTCATCCGATGCAAGGTCGTAATTGATGTCTGTAAAAGAGATCATTTTGCACCAGTAATGGTCATTTATTCTGCATGTGCCATCCTCTTCCATCAGCTCAAAAGGTATGGTTTCCTGCACTCCCTGGTATTTTTCTTTCTTAAGTGCTTTCTTCCTTTCCTTTACAAGCCTTGCTTTCTGGTCTGCAGAAAGGATATTTCCATAATTTGCCTGGTCCTTTATCCTGTATCTTGCATTTAAAGGTGCATGCTTCTTAAGATAGCCTGAAGCTGCATCCAAGGTCTTCTTTTCAAACTTGTCCTGAGTCTTTTTAGCTGTCTGTCTTGCTTCCTTTAAGGTCCTACTCTCAGCTGCAAAGTCAGACAATGTCTTCTTACTCTCTCTGGACTCATCATCAAAGAGGTCATCCGGATCCTGCTTTTCCTTTTCTTTTGCCATTTTTTCTTCATAAAGCTTTCTCTCTGCCTTATCTTCCTTAATCTGATTCTTTGTCATGCGAAAGAGCTTGCTTCCAGTGCCTTGTGCCTTGCTCTTTAGACTCTTCATCACCAATTCCCAGTACCTCCTTTTCATAGATTCTGTTATGCACAAATCCGTACATGTTCTGTGCTTTAAATACCCTTATCCCGGGTCTTATGAATTTGACGTTTATAAAATCTCTTAAGATGTCTTCAACGTATCGGTTATCCTTCTCAAACAATCCGCAGAATACTATTGGCAGCATCACTACCATCAGAACAAAAATGGCATTTGAGGCTCCTATTACCGGTTTCGAAAGATAATAGCCAATTATTCCACCACTTATTCCTAATGCCATCGTGATTGTCTGGCGCTTGTTTAGTGGCCCGATGAATTTGGGTTTTACACGCTTAATATCACGCGGTACCCTTACATAGCCCATTTGCATTACCTCCCATCTTTAGTGCGCATCCACTATTGCAAATGCGATCTTTTTGCTATTCCAGATAACTATTGTCATGGCGATTCCATACAGAATAAGCTTCTCAAGCCCCTTAAGAATGTTCGTTCCAGCAGCTATCGACACTGCACTTCCGACCATAACCGAATACATACCGAGCGCCACCATGATGAAGAATGACTGCATCCCGATTCCGGCAAGACCCTTGGTATAGTTCTCTCCAATTGATTTCCAGTCTCTGTTACCAAACGATGCTGCAGGGATTGATGCGCAGGAAACGTAGATTGCGATCTCAAATAGTCTCACGATAACAACTACCTGGCATAAAACTGCTGAAATAAGTGTTATAAGCCAATCGATGAATGATATGAGAAGAATCTTTAGTAGCTGTCCTACGTTATATGTGGCTTTTAGCCAATTCTTCATTTCCAATTCTGTAGGTGCTGATACTGACGGATTCACTATCTTTGAACCAATAACTGTATTCGCCTTGGTTGCTATCCATCCTCCAGTCTCAAAAAAGGCATTTGATATCTCCCAACTGTGCTTACACAGCATCACCAGGACCGCCGTTTTGAATATCCATTTAAACAACACCCACGTCCCGACTTCATTTCCATGATTTTTCTCTGTGATCATCGTTATGAGCTCATATGTCATGATGTAGGTCAGCATCACTGCAGCTATAGGCATTGCAACGTTTTCATTTATGCTCTTCATGAGAGCCATGATGCCTGCATTCGGTGCATCACCAAGCTTTGCGCTTGTGTTTGTGACAACGCTGTTGCTGCTTTCAACGAGCTCAAATAGCATTGATGCAGCGCCTCCGGATAAGATGTCGCTTATACCATCATTTATGGCATCTGTTACCCAGCTCATCTCTTAACCACCTCCTTCCTATGGTTTTTTATAAAGTTATGCTCATGATGAGCAGAACTTACATCTGTGCCTTTAAAGTAGATAAGGTGTTCATTGCATCCTGGAAGGTGTAGTCAAAGATATCGCCACCTGCGATATAGTTGATACCGTTCTTGATACCGGTAAACTCTTCAAGGCTTGTGTGAAGATCCTTATTGTAGAAATACAGTGCTGCATAATATGTGTTTGTATCATCCGTGTTTGATTCCTTTGGGATGAGATACATGTAATAAACAGCACAGTTTGTATCTGTGTATCCGGAGAGCATGAGAGTAAGGTAGTATTTGCCGTTCTCAAAGTACTTGTTACTTCCCTTTATTCCCTTTTCCATTAGCTCTGTTATTGATTCTTCCGGTGTTGTAGGTATTCCATAATTTGCAGTGAAGTTTTTATCCACACCGACTGTTCCTGTGATCGTGCTTCCATCGTTAGAAAGCTGATAATATGCACAACCGTCATCATCAGTCTGTAGTTCTGATACTTTCAGGGAATCTCTGTTATATTCAAAAGGCATACGGTCGAGCATGAGAGTAGCGTTGAATGTTTCTTCTGTGCTCAGCTCTTTTTCCGGTCTTGCTGCCTCTGGAATATAGTGATAGGAGAGATTGTCAGTAGTATTAAAATCTATGGATCCGTCCTCATTTACAGTTCCGGTTCCGTGTATTATGCTGATGTCGATCTTGAAGACTCCCTTATCATCAATGCTGTAGGTTCCTTTTCCGCTGTAATAGGTATCAACGGTACCGTCCTTATTGAAATCAAGCACATAGGAATTTGAGTCTTTTTCAGGACAGTAATATCTTCCTTCCAAGCTTCTTGGAATGCTCTTTCCGCATCCGGCCAGGGATAGGAGAGCAGTAGTAAGTACAAGCGCAACTGATATGGCCTTATTTCGCAAAATTTGCCGCATTTTAGCCCCTTTCTTTTTAAAATGGATAAATTGTGTTAGAATATAAAAGCCCTGTTATACAGGACAAATAGGCATAGTTATCCCGTAGTGGATAGTATTGTCTGTGAATAGGAGAGCAGTATCAGCCGGATCTGTGGTAGGGGATGGTGGTACTGCTCATCTTTTTATTTATTCAAACGGCACCTCGCCGCAGTAAGCAAACTCTTCTTCTGGAATATCATTGTCATTACAAGAGCTGTTCAGAGTGTCCAGGGCATCATTTATCTTTTTCTCATTCTGCTCAGCGTTCTGAATCAGCTCCTTGTTCTTTCTTGATGTGTAGTTCTGGTTACGACTTACATAGACCGTCATGCCATACTTGGTGTTTCCATCCTTGTCCATGAAAGAAGAGGAGTGAAGATTACCTTCAATCGCTATAAGATCTCCCTTATCCATGTACTTGGATGCGTATGCTGCTGCATTTCCAAATGCTGTACAGTCAATAAAATCTGCTTCGTCTTTATTGTTCGGTCTTGCAGCAGCTACCGTATACTTTGCTACTCTTACTGTTTTTTCATCTGATTCGTATTCCTTGTAAAAAGGCTTTCGTACAAGGTTTCCAACAATTTCAACTGAATTCATATTTTCCTCCCATCTTTTATATTGTTGATGTGTTTTGTTTTAGCTTATTCTGATTGCTTTAGAAGAGGCTCATAACCCAATTTGCAAAAGATACTGCCGCTTCATAGATAAGAGCTCCTAATTTATAAGCGAAACGCGGATCTACCATTTAGTTATTTCCTCCTTCCTTAAGCTTTATAAAAAGTTTTGCTCATGATGAGCAGAACTTTTTCATGCAAACCGCCTCGTCTGACAGGACTTTACTGAAAAGTCCTCGATGGTTATGACCTTTTCACCTTTAAGTATCAGACCTTCTCCTTGTCCTGCCTTTTCAATCTTTTGTCTCTGTTTATCTGTAAGTCCAAACAATTCTGTGACTCTATCTGCATTAACCATACTCAAACTTAGAACGACAACGCATTCCGTTAAAGAAAGTAAGCTGATACCAATATCTGAATTAAGTATCGTTCCAGGGGTTCTTGAAACCAGCGTGAGTACAAACCCATAAGGTCTTGCCCTTTTATAAAAGTCCTTTATACAATTTGCGCAGACATCATCCCTGAAAAGCAGCTCTGCATCGTCTATATATACATAGCAGCGCGCACCTGTTTTACAGTCGGGCCTCATGACATGCCAGATATAGTCCATTACAGTGATAATCCCGATTTGGATCATTTCAAAATCCATAGAGCCAAGATTGAAGCAGATTACTCGGCTATCAGCAGTAGCATGAATATTTGATACAGCAGTGATATTGATTACCTCACCGCCAAGGTCTTTTGCCCATTTACAGTAATCACCAAATGCATCGATGATAACTATGCGGTTTTTCTCGCTGCCATAATAAGCTGAAAGTATTTCTTTTCTTGTAAAATGGCCTACACCATAACCTGCAGTACCAAGGATAAACGCATTGGGATCAGGTAGTTTTTGTCTGTTCAAATCAATAAATCCTTTTCCATTCCCTGGCTGCCCCAGAACAAAAGTGTTGTTAGTCATGCCTTATGCCTCCTTCATAGGAGTTCTGCTCATCATGTGCAGAACTTTTTTCATGTTCATAAGGGCATAAAAATAGCCCTGGTTATACTGACAAAAAGAGTATAGTTATCCCTAAAAAGGGTAGTATTGTAGTGTGAAAGTAGGAGAGAAGTACCTGCCGGAAAATTTGGTAGGGGATGGCGGTACGGCTCATTTATACAGTTCTGCTCATGATGGGCAGAACTTTGTGGTCATATTCAAATTCAGGAAAAATCTACCATTCCGGTAGATGCTTTACTTCTTTCGTTCTTTCTGGGTCACTGTGGTATTTAACAATAATATCCATATGCTCAATCATTTCTTTGCGATCCTTATCCGGTAGTTGGTAGTATGCTCTAAGAAACTCATCAACTACCGATATATTCTTTGATCCAAACAACTTAAGTAATGGGAATGCCTTTTTGAGCAGGTACTCTTTCATTCGGTTCTCATCCAATGCCCTGGGAACATCACCGATCATCTGATATACGTCTTCTTCTGTCAGCTTTC
>JAEEGL013291527.1_pt1 | contig 13090 bp, 6 predicted proteins | sample 9134231 | NCBI WGS metagenome assembly JAEEGL01 (sample SAMN16246548, study PRJNA631951) | gut metagenome | biome: gut microbiome; feature: rumen; material: fiber-attached | host: Bos | place: Iran: Karaj | collected 2018-10 | reverse complement strand
GGCTAGCAGTGTCTCCATGGTCTCGCCGCGCTTGATCTCGAGTTCGCGGCGCAGGATTTCCTTGGTGCGGTCCACGCTGAAGCGCAGCACGTCGCTCACTGTGAGAAACTGCGGTTTCTCGTCCTTGATGACGCAGCAGTTGGGCGAAATGGAAATTTCGCAATCGGTGAAAGCATAGAGTGCATCAATGGCGATGTCGCTCGATGTGCCAGGCTGGAGCTGCACGCTGATCTCGGCGTTCTCGCTGGTGAGGTCGTCGACGCGCTTGACCTTGATTTTGCCTTTCTCGCTGGCCTTGACGATGCTCTCCTTGAGGGTGCCGGTGGTCTTGCCGTAAGGCACATCGCGCACAACGAGGGTCTTGTTGTCAAGTTTCTCAATCTTGGTGCGCACGCGCACACTGCCTCCGCGCTCGCCGTCGTTGTAGTGGCTCACGTCGATGTAACCGCCGGTCTGGAAATCGGGATAGAGGTGGAACTCCTCGTCGCGCAGGTAATGCACGGCTGCGTCAATCACCTCGTTGAAGTTGTGCGGCAGAATCTTGCACGACAGACCCACAGCGATGCCCTCGGCACCCTGCACCAACAGCAACGGGAACTTGGCGGGCAAGGTCAGCGGCTCGCGCTTGCGGCCGTCGTAGCTCAGCCCCCAGTCGGTCACCTTGGCGTCGTAGACCACGTCGAGCGCAAACTCGCTGAGTCGCGCCTCGATGTATCGGCCCGCAGCGGCACCGTCGCCTGTGAGGATGTTACCCCAGTTACCCTGGGTGTCGATAAGCAATTCCTTCTGCCCCATCTGGACGAGCGCCGAGTAGATGCTCGCGTCGCCGTGGGGGTGGTACTGCATGGTCAGACCCACCAGGTTAGCCACCTTGTTGAAGTGACCGTCATCGGCCTCCTTCATGGCGTGCATGATACGTCGCTGAACCGGCTTGAAACCGTCCTCGATGTGCGGCACGGCACGCTCCAGGATAACGTATGAGGCATAGTCTAGGAACCAGTTCTCGTACATACCCGAGAGCTGGAGTTTCTTGTCCTTAGGCACCTGGTAGGACGAGTGCCCGGCGGGTTGGTCGTCGCCGCCTTGCGCGTCATTCGCGCCGTCAGTGTCTTCGGGCAACTGCTCGTCGATGGGGTCCAGATTTTCGTTATCGTCGTTCATATCAGATATTGTTTGTTCGACCTATTCGCGGTTAGATTCAGACAACAATAACAACACAAACAACAAATATAAGTTGTTGATTGTTGTGCAAGTTGTCTGATTTCGCATTGCAGTTATGGCACTCCCTCTATGGGAGCCATTGAACCTACAAAGGTACAAAAAAATCGCGACATTCGGGCAAAAATCACAAAAAAACGAAAAAATCTTAATTCTTAATTCTTAATTCTTAATTTTGTATTACCTTTGCAGCCGCAAAGTTTGATCAAGCCGAATGCATTGAAGCATGCTTTAAATGCTGAGGCGCAGCCAAACTTATCCAAAACGCAACAGGCGCCTGTGGCGAAATTGGTAGACGCGCTAGACTTAGGATCTAGTAACTCCGGTTGTGTAGGTTCGAGTCCTATCAGGCGTACGACAAGCGTGGCACCCTCCCGAGATGATCTTCACCGAGATCACAACACAAGGGACACGAAAAAGGTTGAGTCTCACGGCTCAACCTTTTCTTTTAACCTTTTTGTTTTTTTCTGCAGTTTATCTCTTAACTACTTTTTTGCCATTATGAATGTAAATGCCAGGAGCACTCGGGGCATCATTAAACATCTGTCCTTGCAGGTTGTACCACTTGTTATCGACCTTCTTATCAACACCGACAGTGTCGATGGCTGTGGCATCGGCGCGAGTAACAACAATATGGCTAGGAAGGCCTCTATCCCACACCAGATTGATGTGGTAAACGCCAGCCTCCTGGACGCGGAAGTTAGCGCCCTCAACAAGATCCAGGCTATAGCTCATAAGTTCAGGGGTAATCAGGAAGTAGCCCACGTTGTTCTCGTCAACGCCACCCAGCCAAGTCCAGCCACCGTCTTCAGCAGGAGTGATGATCTTGAACTCATCATTTGCCTCAAGTTCTACTGTAGCCCTGTTTTCCTTGTCAAATGCGATGCGTCCGCCATCCTCAGTCTGGTTCCAATCGTTGAACGAGCCAACCAGATAATAACCCGTCTCAACCACCTGTTCAGCCAGAGTGGTGAATTTAGTTGATGCAGTCCATGCACTTGTTTTCTCGGCAACAGCCTGAACCTGCACCTCATAGTCAGTCTCAGGAGTCAAGCCATCAATCACATAAGGACTGGTAACATCCTCGACTGTAATCCACTCAGAAGCGACAGCATCTGACGGGTTGGGAACCTCTATTGACAAGTCATCAATGTTAAGATAGAACATGTCGGTAATATTGTAATGACGGATAGCGATATAGCCCACACCGTTGTAGTCACTCAGGTCATACTCATACTTGGTCATCTCGCCCGTAGTAGTAACGTCATCAGAGACTGCAACGAAGTCATCAACCGAGCTCCAGTTCTCACCTTGATAGACATAAACTCTAAACACCTCTGAAGCATAGCTGGCATCCTGTCCGCATGCATAGAAAGAGACCTTGCCTCCAAGCGTAGTCTTCGGAGTAATCAGCCAGTTGTTAGGAGTAAGCGCTCCAACGCCGTTCTCATAGCTCTTAGAAACCATTGCGCCGCTGCCACTGTTGGCAGTGATTTTAGCCGTCATCAGTTCCCATCCGTAGCCATCGCCATCGGCATCGACCAGCGTAAAGTCATCGACCTGTTCAGCACTCTCAAAGTCCCATGAGCGATTGGTGCCTGAGAGGTCGACAACAGGACGATAGCGCAGGTTCCACGAGTCGACAGCCACCTCACCACTCTGCTCCCATGCAACAGATGCCGTTGTGGCCGTTGGCTCGGCCGTAACATCAGTCGGCATCTCAGGGACAGGAATATTCTTTGTAAGCACCAAGCCACTAGCATACAAGAAGAAGTTCATCGTAGTGGCATTAGTGTTCTCAATATAATAGTTTGAGAGCGTCAGCGTCTTGGCTGTCGCATCGTAGGTAAACACCATGTCGGTCAATGCCTGACCATCAGAACCACAGGCATAGATCGAGTAAACCGTCGAGTCGTTCACTTGATACTCACCGCAGTACTGACCGTTAGCAAAGGTCACAGTACTCTCGTTCATCGTGCCCTTAATCCAGGCCGACGGCATCAGATAGACCAAGCCCTGGACATACACATCATTGCCATCAAACGCAACCGCAATGTCATTAGTGTTGGAATAGGCCATGCTATTGGCAACATAGTTGCCTGTTAACACCCAATCAGTTTCGGCAGTTACACCGTCAGGAAGAGCAACAAGCACATCACCTTCACCTTTTACACCTTTTAGATTTGTAACCTTGACGACTTTGTGAAGTTTGTCGTCAAACTTCAATTGACCACTCATCGAGGTCAACGCAAACGATGCCATCGCAAACACCACAGCAATCGAAACAATCATGTAAAACTTTTTCATTTCACTTCGGTTTTTAAATGAGTAATTACAAGAATTCGTGTTCTCAACAAACACCGCCACAAAGTTAACGCCATCTTCGACCAACGAGCAACAAGTTTTTGTTTGGAACGGAAAAAAATGCAATTAACAACGAAAATGGTTGTTTGAACCGAAAAACACTAATTGATCAACCTAGTAAACATTGACAATTCAGTTTTTGCTATCTAGATTCTATTTATATCAACTTTAAACTTCAAGAATCTAGGCTCTTTTAATAGTCATCCCGATTTCTATTAAATGAGCGTTTTTCCCAGTTGAGGGGTGTTTTTTCCGGCTTCGCGTCTTTTTGTCTTTGGCAGGGGGAGAATGATTTATAATTTTGTTGCGTGAATCCCGAATGGGGTTAAAATGGATGTGAGAAGATGAGAAGGATAGTTTGGCTAATGGGGGCAGCATTGTTGACAATGGGTTGCCATCAGCAAGAGGAGGGAAAAGTGGAGAACTTCTTTGAGACGATGACGGTCACAAGGACTGACATTGTATCGGAACAGAGTTATCCGGCTTCGATCGAGGGGCGACAGTGCGTGAAGATTATCCCTCGTGTCGAGGGCTACTTGCGTTCTGTCATGGTGAAGGAGGGGCAGCACGTGCGGCGAGGGCAGGTACTTTTTGTGCTAGACCAGGCGTCGTACCTGGCCGAGGTGAAGGCGGCGGCAGCCAATGTGTCGGTTGCCGAGGCGAGTGTTGACCACGCCCAGTTGAATTACGACAGCCGCAAGAACCTTCACGACGAGGGTATCGTGTCGGACTATGACCTGAAGTCGGCCTCGACGGCGCTGGCGATGGCGAGGGCCCAGGCGCGCCAGGCGAGGGCCCAGCTGGAGACGGCCCGCACCAACCTGTCCTACACGGTGCTGCGCAGTCCATCGGACGGCGTGGTGGGAAGCCTGCCCTACCGTGTGGGGGACTATGTGGGGCCTAACTTGCAGGACGGGCTGACGAGTGTTGCCGACAGCCGAGAGATACATGTCTATTTCTCGCTGACCGAACAGGTTGTGATGAGCCGACTGAAGGATTATGGCTCGCTAGAAATGGCGGTCGCCGCTTTCCCTGCGGTGACATTAAAGTTGGCCAGCGGCTCGACTTACCCCAAGCCTGGCCGTGTGGAGAGCATCAGCGGCGTGGTGGAGAGCAGCACGGGGTCGGTGTCGGCGCGTGCGGTATTCCCCAACGCTGAAGGCCTGCTGCTCAGTGGCGGTAGCGGCAGCATAATCATTCCCTATGAGATGAAGCAGGTCATTGCCATCCCCCAGGCCGCCACTTTTGAGATTCAGGACAAGGTCTATGTGTACAAGATGGTTGACGGTCATGCACGGTCGGCCATGGTCAAGGTACTGCCTGTGACCGACGGCCAACGCTATGTCGTCACCAGTGGCTTGTCTGTCGGCGAGACAATCGTTGCCGCTGGTGCCAGCTATGTGAAGGAAGGGCAAGAGATTCATCCCAAACGAGGCGCAAAATGAACGAACGCGACTACGGAACGGCCCCTATCCTGAAACTGTTCTTCAAGTGTATCATCCCTGCCATGGTGGGGATGGGCTTCTCAGCAATCTATTCTATCATCGATGGTATCTTTGTCGGGCACTTCATCGGCCATGAAGCGCTGGCAGCTGTCAATATCGTCATGCCGCTGGTCATGATCACGACGGCACTGAGCGACATGATTGCCACAGGCTCGTCGGTGCGCATCTCGATATTGCTCGGCCAGGATGACAATGAGGAAGCAAGCCGTGTTTTCAGTGTGTGCCTTGCGCTCATCGCGGTTTTGTCGGGCTTGTTGGGACTGGTTGGCTTTGCGTTTGCCGGGCCGTTGGTCAGGTTGCTGGGAGCCGACGGCTTGACGGCCGAGTATGCCATCCAATACCTCCGGGTCTTTGCAGTGTTCATGGTGCCGTGTTCGGTCTATTTCTCCACCGACAATTATTTGCGAGTGTGCGGCAAGGTGAAGTTGAGCATGAGCATCAACATTGTGTGTTCGCTGTTGAACATTCTTCTCGATGTGCTCCTGATTGTGGTGCTCGGGCTAGGATTGCAGGCAGCCGCGTTGGCCAGCTGCCTTTCCATGACCGTTGGTGCCGTGTGGTCGCTCTTCCCGTTCGTGAAAAAGGAGGTGCCGCTCATGTTTACCAAGGGTCGCATATCTGTACGCCAGTTGTTTACCATCATCACCAACGGCTCATCGGAGTTCTTTGTCAGTATCGCCGGTTCGACATTTGCCATCATCATCAATGTCGTCCTCATCAGACTTGGCGGCTCTACGGCCGTGGCGGCTGTGGCGATTGTGGAATATATCGAGAGCATTACAGGAATGCTGATCCACAGCCTGGGCGGAGCCATGCAACCCGCCATCAGTTACTGCTTCGGTGCAGGACTCATCAAGCGCATGAAAACCATCCAGCGCACCGTCATGGGGGCCTCGGCCCTGCTGTCGCTGCTGGCAATGGTGTTTCTGCTGGTGGGCGGCAAACTTCTATTGCCCTTCTTTATCAAAAATGGCGATGCCGCACTCTATGACATGAGTCTGCGCGCCATGCAACTCTACGCGCTGAGTTATCTGGTCAGCTGGATTGAGTCAACGCTGTCAGAATACATGACAGCGGTGGAGCGTCCCTGGCGTTCCTTGTCGATATCGCTGGTCGGAACCTTTGTCTTCCCATTGCTGTTCCTGTCAATCCTAGTGCCAGCCTGGGGACTTGACGGCGTGTGGATTCTCCATTTTGTTTCAGGAGTATTCAGTGCCACCGTTGCGGTGATGATAGCCCGCAATGTGAATGTACAACCTCAAGTCCCATTTCAACCCTGTGGCTTTTTCAAACCCACATTGACCTTTAACAATCGTCGCAACGGGATGAAGTGGAAATAACAGAACACAATTCGACAAACAAGCTATGACTATTAAGACATTCATAGACCGACCTTTGCTTTCCATCGTCATCAATGTGATGGTTGTGGCACTGGGAATTATAGCCCTGTTGCGACTTCCCATTGAAAAATATCCCGATATTGCCCCGCCGACCGTATATCTGTGGGCCAGCTATCCCGGCGCCAGTGCCGAGACGGTGCAGAAAAGCGTGGTGGCACCGCTGGAACAGGCCATCAACGGCGTGGACAACATGACATACATGACCTCGTCGTCAAGCAATGGGTCGGCATCCATCAGCATCACGTTCAAGCAAGGCACCAATGCCGACATGGCAGCGGTGAATGTCCAGAACCGCGTGGTGCAGGCCCAGGCGATGCTTCCTGCCGAGGTGCTCAAGATGGGAGTGAGTGTGGAGAAACAGCAACCAGGGCAATTGCGCATCCTGGCGCTGGAAAGCCCTCACGGGACCTATGACGAGAATTTCCTGAGCAACTATTTCTATAACAACCTGCGTCCTGCTATCCTGCGCATCACCGGTGTCGGAAAAGTTGAAGTCTGGGGCGGGCAATATGCCTTGCGCATCTGGCTCAAGCCCGATTTGATGGTCCGTCATGGTATTGTGCCCAGCGATATCACAGCACTGCTCGAAGAGCAAAATGTGGAGGCCAGCATAGGCGCTATCGGAGAGAACAGCCGCAACACATTCCAGTACACATTGCGATACACGGGCCGCAAACAGGAGGTCTCGGAATTTGAGAACCTGGTGCTCGTGTCACGAGCCACAGGCGAGGAATTGCGCCTGAAGGATGTGGCAGACCTTGAAATGGGTCAGTCAGATTATGCTTACAGCAACCACATCAACGGGCATCCTGGCGTGATGGGCAGCGTGAGCCAGGTAGCGGGTTCCAATGCAACCCAGATCAACCAAGAGATTGATCGGCTGATTGAGGTAGTGGAACAGACGTTGCCCACCGACATCCGTATTGTGACCTTTGACAACACCAATGATTTCCTCTTCGCTTCTATTCGTGAGGTCGTGGTGACGCTGTTGCTCGCCATTGTATTGGTGCTGATTGTGGTCTATTTCTTCCTTCAAGATCTGCGAGCGACAGTCATCCCGGCATTAGGCATTGTGGTCTCGCTGGTGTGCACATTCGCCTTCATGGCGGTGGCCGGCTTTTCCATAAATATGCTCACGCTTTTTGCCCTGGTTCTTGTGATAGGCACTGTGGTAGATAATTCCATTGTGGTGGTCGAAGCGGTGCAGGCACGATTTGATGCGGGTTACACCTCGTCATATCATGCCGCAGTCGATGCAATGAATGGCTTAACCGTGGCCCTGTTCACCACCACACTGGTTTTCATGGTCATCTTCATACCCGTGTCCTTCATGGGCGGCACTACGGGTATCTTTTACAAGCAATTCGGCTTGACCATGGCCGTTGCCGTTGGCATTTCACTCATTGTGGCATTGACGCTGAGCCCTGCCCTATGCGCCATCATTCTAAAGCCAAGTGATACTGAGCGAGAGTCTTTCTCGGCAAAGGTGCGCTCGGCCTATCAGGTTACATTCAGCGCCTTGTTGGGTCATTATACCCAGGTAGCCATGAAACTCATCCGTCGCAAGTGGGCCGTTGTGACTGCCATTGCTGTCGCTGCGGTGCTGATGGTTGGGTTGATGCAGATAGTGCCCACGGGCTTCGTACCCGATGAGGATATGGGTTCGTTGATGGTTGACGTGAACGCGCCGGCAGGTTATACGATGGCGAGCACCGAGAAAGTCCTGACCCGCATGTCAGACCGCATCCAACAGCTGCCCGAAGTGGAGTCGGTGGGCAGTGTCGTGGGCTTTGGCGCTGCCAACAAGGGCATGATTCAGGTGCAGCTGAAGCCCTGGAGCGACCGTTCAGGCAGCGAACACACCTCATGGAGTGTCCTGAACCGCATCAATGCCATTCTCGCCGATGAGCATGAAGCCGAAAGCTTTGCCATGTCGCCTGGGCTGATTGACGGTTACGGCCGTGGCGGAGGTTTTGAATTCAACATTTTGAATCATAACGGCAATGATATCAACACATTCTTTGATGTCAGTCAGCAATTTGTTGAGGAGCTGAATCATCGTTCAGAAATCGCCGACGCCTATTCGGGCTATGCCATCGATTATCCGCAATACCGTGTTGATGTTGATGTGTCCAGATGCAAGAAACTGGGCGTCTCGCCTGTTGCCGTGCTCAATGAGTTGGCGGCTTTTCTGGGCAGTGCCTACATATCTAATTTCAACAAATACAACCAGGTGTATCAAGTGACGATGCAACTGCGGCCCGAAGACCGAACCAATGCACAGTCGCTAGACCGCCTTTTTGTCCGTTCGGCTTCAGGAGCTATGTTGCCGCTTGCGCAGTTTGTCACGCTCACCAAGGAATACATGCCCCAGTCACTGAATAACTTCAATATGATTTCAAGCATTGGAGTCACCGGCGGTGTTTCGGCAGGCTACAGCACGGGCAAAGCCATCAGTGCCATCCGCGAAGTGGCGGCCAAAGAACTGCCTGTGGGCTATTCCATCGAGTTTGGCGGCATCACCCGCGAGGAGAGTCAGTCGAGCAGCAATGTAGTGGCTATCTTTTTCATCTGCATCATTTTTGTCTATCTCATCTTGGTTGCCCTCTACGAGAGTCTTTTCATTCCGTTAGCAGTCATGTTGAGCATACCATTCGGCCTGCTCGGTTCCTTCCTGTTTGCGTGGCTGTTTGGCATCGACAACAACATTTACCTTCAGGTAGGCCTAATCATGCTCATCGGTCTGTTGGCCAAGACAGCCATTTTGCTCACGGAGTATGCTACCCAGTGCCGCCAGGCAGGGATGTCGCTCAAGCAGTCGGCATTCTTCGCTGCCAAGATGCGCCTGCGTCCCATCCTGATGACCTCGTTGACGATGATCTTCGGCATGTTGCCACTGATGTTTGCTTCGGGGGCAGGTGCCAACGGAAGCCGCACAATCGGTGTGGGAACCATCGGGGGTATGTTGTTGGGAACTATCGGGCTTCTTTTTATTATACCCTCTCTCTTTGTTATTTTCCAATCATTGCAGGAGAGGTTTAAGCCCGTGGAATTTGTTGAGCCTACCGATCCTCTATTACTTGAGGAGATGCATAAGATAGAGGAGTATCAGAAACAGAAAAAAGCGGCAACAATGAATAAGACGCTATCAATTATATTAACGCTGGCAATCGTGATTTCAGCCATTTCGTGCAAATCATTGCAGCCAGGCATTGTCCCCAGTAAAGAAGTCGACAAGGGTCTCATGGCACCCACATCACATGATGACACATGGCGCAATGTGTTCACCGACCCCATGTTGGCCCAACTCATAGATACAGCCTTGACGTACAATGCCGACATGCTTACGGCAAGCTTGACTGTGCGACAAGCTCAAGAGACACTGCGAGCATCGCGTCTGTTGTTGCTTCCTTCGGCAGTTATCGGGGCTGAGGGTTCCTTCTCTAAGGCCAACGGCATCGCTTCCTCAACCACCTACAACCTGCCTGTGACCATGCAATGGGAATGGAACTTTGGCGGCAAACACCGCAGCGAGAAGCAGGTGGCAATCGCTGACTATCACAATGCTGCCGAGACCCAGAAGGCGGTAAGCGTGCAGCTGGTTGCCGCCATCGCAAGTCACTATTACACCTTGGTTATGATGGACCGACAATTGGCGATCACTCGACTTGCCAATGAAAACGCTCGCCATACCATGGAGGTGATGCAGACCTTGAAACAATATGGAATGCAAAATGAGGCCGCTGTCAGTCAGGCACTGGCCGAATTGTATAGGATTGCCAGTTCTGAACAGACTCTACTTCAACAGATCAAGAGTACTGAGAATGCATTGTTTACACTGGTTGGTCAAAGGCAGGACAGCATTGCTCGGACAGTCATGGACAGCGTCTTGCTATCTATCGATTACACCCGATCCTTCCCACTTGAATGCCTTTCAGAACGACCCGATGTGAAAGCGGCAGAATACGCATTACAGTCGCAGGTGGCTCAAGTGGGTATTGCACGGTCGGCTTTCTACCCCACATTGAGCATCACGGCATCGGCCGGATGGACTAACAATTTGGGTGAGATCATCAATCCCGGTAAATTCCTTCTCAACGCACTTGCGTCACTCGTGCAGCCCTTGTTCACCAAGGGCCAGAATCAAGCAAACTTGAACATCGCGACAGCACGACAAGAGCAAGCCCTCGTCGCATTCAATCAGTCATTACTTGTTGCCGGCAATGAACTGAACGACGCACTCGCGGCATGCCGAATTGGTGATGAACGATTGCTACTGCGAAGGCAAGAGGTGGACGCAGCATGGCGAGCCTATGAAGTTAGTCAGGTGTTGATGAAAAACACCTCAAACACTTATTTAGAAGTACTTACGGCACAGGCGGCATGGCTACAGTCGCAACTGTCGCTGGCAGCCGATTGGCTTGACAAGGTTCAGGCACAAATCAATCTGTACAAGGCCCTAGGAGGAAATCACTGACTTTATTACGCCACAACCCTCTTGTTATGAAATTTAAACACTATATTTGCACCCCAAAAAACTGATAACTGATAACTGAAATCGACGATGAGGCAAAAAAGGATATGTAATGAGATTATCCTTGTGTTAGGCATCTCTTTAGTGGGACTCTTGTTCTACTATGTAATATCACTATTAACTGATGAAGATTTCCAACAAGAAATCCATAGCGGCTGGTCTTTCATGACGTGGGTGATGATGGACTATATGTTTTGTTGCCTATTAACCGCAGCGATAACAATCTATTACTGGAAGTCTAGGAAACGCACCGAGCAGGAAAGAGACAGATACAAGTTGATGGTTCTTGACAATCAACTGAGTCCACATTTTGTTCTGAACAACTTCAGCATACTAGCCAGTTTTATTGAGGAAGACCAGCAAAAGGCCATAGAGTTTCTCATGAGCCTTGCCAAACTGTATCGCCACACACTCTCTCACATTGACCACCTGACTGTTCCCATCCAGGAAGAAGTCGAGTTTTTGAAAAGTTACATCGCCCTGTTGGAGAAGCGATTTGAGAATTGCATAAGAATAAACATCGCCCCTGAGATAGAACACTTGGAGGGTGATATTCCGCCCGCCACATTACAACTACTCATTGAGAACGCCATCAAGCACAACGAGCACACCCAGACCCACCCCCTCACGGTCAACATCTCCAGCCACAATCAGAGCATTGTTGTGAGCAACATCAAGCGCCCCATCTCCACTACGCAAAAGGGCCATGTGGGCCAAAAAAACATCGTCGAGCGATACAAACTACTCACCACCAGACCTGTGCACTTCAACGATTTTGACGACCAATACTGTGTAACCATCCCCATAATACCCCAACGAAAATGAAAATACTGATCATCGAAGATGAAAAAAGCAGTGCGGAACGATTGAAGCGTTTGCTAAAAACCTGCAATGACGACCATCAAGTCGTGGGCATCATGTCTAGCAATGCTGAGGTAAAAGACTTCTTTGCCTCGGCCAAGCATCATATTGATTTAATAATCTCGGACATTCAATTAGGTGATGGATTAAGTTTTGAGTCTCTTGGTTCCATAACCGAAACTATACCTGTGATTTTCACTACGGCCTATGATCACTATGCCATTCAAGCATTCAAATACAATGGGATTGACTACTTGCTCAAACCCATTGACGCCAGCGAGTTTAAACTTGCCCTTGCCAAGGCCGAGGAGCATCTCCTCAACCTGCCCAGCACCTCGGCCAGCACCATCTTCCAACTGTTGGCATCGGTCAAGAAACAAAACACCCATTACAGGGAACGCTTTTTAATTCCTTATCATGCAGATGAGTACCAGATTATCATCGTCGAAGAGGTGAGCCATATCGCCATCAAGGACGGCATCGTCAGACTCTACACCACCGCAGGGAAGAACCATATTCTCAACATGACACTCGACGAGGCCGACAGTCAACTCGACCCGCACCGCTTCATGAGAGTCAACCGCCAGTTTATTGTCAATGCTGGTGCAGTAGAAAAGGCGTCTACCTATTTCCTTGGCAAAATACGCATCCACATGAAATCATACCCCGATGTTGAAATCATCGTCAGCAAAGACAAGGTAGCAACCGTGAAGCGATGGCTCAACTCATAACTGATTCGAATTACTATGGCGGTCTTCTTTGAACTGCGCCCCAAAAGTTATCGAAAATTTGCGCAAGTTGAGTGCAGTGCCGAGCTTGCTCGAGCATAGCCGAGACGCCGCCAAATTTATCCAAAAACTATTGGGGTGCAGTTCACATTTCAGGCGGGGTTGTTGTTTCTCAGAAAAATGTTGTACCTTTGCCGAAACTAATAATACACATTATCATAATATGATTAAATTTTGCGTTCGATTAGTACAACGTTGGTTGCCAAATCCGTTTATATTCGCCATACTGCTCACCTTTGTGGCAGCGATAGTGGCAATGCCTTTGTGCCACCAGACACCCTTCGAGGTTGTTGAGCACTGGGGCGACGGAGTGTGGAATTTGTTGGCATTTGCCATGCAGATGGCCCTCGTTCTCGTGTGTGGGTCCACCTTGGCGGCAGCACCGGTCATCAAACGCGCTATCAATGCCATGGCCCGCGT
>JAEEGL012790595.1_pt1 | contig 13090 bp, 11 predicted proteins | sample 9134231 | NCBI WGS metagenome assembly JAEEGL01 (sample SAMN16246548, study PRJNA631951) | gut metagenome | biome: gut microbiome; feature: rumen; material: fiber-attached | host: Bos | place: Iran: Karaj | collected 2018-10 | reverse complement strand
ATGTAGCGCGGCGAAATCACGGTTCGCTCCACCTTGATGCCGTTTTCCTTGTCGTTGCCCTGCTCGTGGAGCTCGATCATCGAGCCGCGCAGCATCGACTCCTTGTCGCTCACCTCGCCGTCGACGAGGGTACCCAGGCGCTTGCGGTCATGGGCAATGGCATCATCGACCATCTGGTCGGTTACCTCGATATTGTAATAAGGCACATTGATGCGCTTGTTGAGCTTGAGCTCGATGGCGGGAGCCAGACCCAGGTCATACATGAAAGTCATTTCCTCGTCCTTCATGATGTCAACCTTGGTGTCCTCGTTGGGCAGAGGCTCACCCAGCACGTGCAGCTTGTTCTCACGGATGTAGTCATACACGGCCTTACCCACCTTGCGGTCAATCACGTCGGCAGTAACGCTGGCACCATAATACTTCATGAGCAACGACTTGGGAGCCTTGCCGGGACGGAAGCCCTTGATCGGGTGACGAACGCCAACAGCGGCCACTTCCTTGTTCACTTCGCTTGCGAAATCTTCTCTCTTGAGCTCAACGGTGAGTTTTCCGTTCACCGCATCAATTTGTTCAAAACTTACGTTCATTACTAGGTTTCTATTGTATGTTAAATATTTACTTGTTCAAAAAGCGGGTGCAAAGGTACTACTTTTACCATAACCCACAAAATTTCACGCCGAAAATCGCTAAAAAAGATAAACAACATAAAATCAAATTATTTTTTTGGATTTCTCGCCTCCTGGGTGATTCCTGTCATTCGTTCTCAAGGATCATGTCGATAAGAGCTATCACGTCTTCGATATCCAGGTCGCCGTCATCGTTGATATCGCTGTTTGCATCCTTGAAGTTGGGGACATCGTTGCCCATCAGTTTGTCAATGAGAGCCGTCACATCAGCCACATCGATGTAGCCATCGCAGGTGGCGTCACCATGTTCGGTATAGACGACGACAATACAGGTTGCGGGCATGGCGGTGCCGTCTGCCGAGCCGACGGTGATGGTCGCTGTTCCCTCGGTAATGCCCACTACATGCACGGTGCGGTTCACCACTCGCGCTGCGGCGACCGCCGGGTCACTCGACACCACAGCCAGCGCAGGCAGTTCGGCGGCAAGCGATGTCGGCGTGAGCGTCACGATGTGATTGGGCAGCACATGCACCTCCTGCTGGTCAAACAAGATACTGTCGGGGCTCACAACAACGTGGCAAACGGCTCTCTGGCCAAGGCACATTACGATAATATCGCACTCGCCGATCGCCACAGCAGTCACCTCACCATCAATAACGGTTGCCACGGCAGGATTGCTCGAAGTCCACATGATGGCACTTGGTGTGGCTGTCGCAGGTGAAATGGCAGCCGTAAGCATCGCCATTTCCTGAACATACAACCGAAGGCTGTCGTTACCCAAACTGAGTCCAGCGGGTTTTTCCGCATCTCCAATAATGGCGGCAAAGTTGCACCAATATGGGGCGGCAACATAGGCAGCGACCGATGCCGCGGGCACATGAAGCGTGCCCGAATAGTCGGTAAATGAGTTCTCATCACAGAAGGGTGGCGTGACGGCAAAGCTGAAGACATCGGCGGGACCCTCTCTCATACCCGGCACTTCAGTAATGCCCGAATCGATATACAGGGCTGACCCGCTGGGGGGCAGTTTTCCGGCCTCCCACTCTCCATCTCCCATCAAGGAGACTGTAGTGATGTTAGTGCACTCGTCAAACGCTTGCTGTCCTATAAAGAGGACGGAGTTGGGAATGGTCACACTCGCCAGACTGGAACACCCATAAAAAGCACTGGCTCCGATAGTATTTACCGAGCTGGGGATGTTGATGCTGGACAGGTTGGCGCAGCCCGAGAACGCACTGGAGCCTATGGCTGTGACCGAGTTAGGGATATGGATACTGGTCAGGCCATAACAATTCAGGAAAGCGACGTTTGCAATCTCGGTGACAGATTTCGGTATCACCGTATTTTTGCAACCTGCGACCAACGAATTGGCTGATGTTTTAATCAGGGCGTTACAGTTATCTCGCGAATCATAGGTCGGGTTATCGCCGGCTACTGAAATACTGCCGAGGGCATAACAATAAGAGAAAGCCAATGCACCGATTGCCGACACAGAGTTGGGAATTTCCACAGCGGTCAGGCTACTGCAGTGAGAGAAAGCAGCTGTACCGATGGTGATGACTGAATTGGGGATCTCGATATGGGTCAACCCAGTACAGAAGTCGAATGCACTGATGCCGATAGTCGTCACCGAGTTGGGGATTAGCGTGTTTTTACAGCCAGCCACCAGCGTATTGGTTGCCGTTTCGATAATGGCATTACAATCATTGCGGGAATCATAGACGGGATTATCGTTTGCCACCTCTATACTTGCCAAGTCCACGCAATTGGAGAATGCCGATTGACCGATAACAGTCACCGAGGCGGGAATAGTCACACTCGTCAGCCCACTACGAATAAACGCATCGGGGCCGATGACAGTTACCGAGTTGGGAATGGCTACGCTGGTCAATGAGCGGCAGCCATAGAACAAAGCATAACTGATGGAAGTCATCGACGCGGGAATCGTCACACTGGCCAGTGAAGTGCAGCCACAGAAAGCATACCTGCCTATCGAAGTGACCGACTCGGGAATCGGGATTCTGACCAGTCTGCTGCACCCGTTGAATGCCCACTCGCCGATGGCCACGACAGTATTGGGAAGCGTCACTCTCGTCAAGTAATGACAATCACTGAAAGCATACTCACCGATGGACGTGACAGGATAGGTCATCCCGTCATAGGTGACACATTCGGGAATCACCTCTTCTCCACTGTATTCATTCAGATATGAATCGGAATCTGCACCCCGGTAAGTCACCGCAGCCTCGTTGCCGTCAATCTCATAATATATACCATCGACCTCGAAGTCATGAGCGGAAGCCATAAAGCCCCACACACCCATCACTAGCAACACCAGAAGGTTATGTTTGATTCTTTTCATTGTCATATTCGGCTGATTTGTATGGTTTTCTAAACCGCAAAGTTACATCACGCGAGGGAGAAAAGCAAGCAACAACCTCTTTTTATCAACGTATTTGACACTACGAGTTTTCGCTAGCTGAACGAATCATCCGCTAAGCCTGTTTTTCACATATAATTCTTGTGAATAGTTTTTAAAAAAATAGGTGCGGCAGCCTGAGGGGAGGCTGTCGCACGTGGTATCGGTTGGTCCAAGGGGGATCACATGGTGAGGACGATGTTGTTTTCCTCGGCGATGCGGCGCATATTCATGATGGCGTAGCGCATGCGTCCCAACGCGGTGTTGATGCTCACACCGGTGACATCGGCAATCTCCTTAAAGCTCATGTTCTTGTAGTAACGCATCACAAGAACCTCGCGCTGGTTGGCGGGCAGGGCCCCCACCAGTCGGCGAATGTCGTTGTGTATCTGGATGGTCACCAGGCTGTCCTCGATGGTGCCGTCGGCGAGTTCCTTGCGGTTGAGGATGTTCACGTCCTCGTCATCGGTCGACTGCAGATTCTCGGCTTTGACCTGGCGGTAATAATCGATAATCAGGTTATGAGCGATGCGTGTGATCCATGCGGGGAAGTGTCCGTTCTCGACATAACGTCCCTGCTTGATGGTCATGATGGCCTTGACAAAAGTATCCTGGAAGATGTCATTGGCGAGTTCCTCATTCCTCACCGCATGATATATATACGTGAAAACACGGTCTTTGTGACGCTCCAGGAGTGCATCAAAGGCCTCGTTCTTGCCATCGACATACAGCGAAATGAGTTGCTCATCGCTCTTGTCATTAAATATCTTCATTACTTTTTATTTTTGGTCAATAATAGGTAATGTCAGTCGATAGGCAGTCTTATGTTTAGTTGTTATATATCATTAATGTTAATTACTCTCTCGCGTGAAATCTCTAAGATTTCGGCCTGCAAATATAGATAAAATCAAAAAAACAACAACTTTTTTTCTAAAAAAATTGATATTTTGACTAAAATTTGGCTAAAAACCAATGGCTACACCCCGTTTTTCCGCTCATTTTTGCAGGCGGGTGACACTGGCGGAACGAGGCTCACTGACAGGTCAACGGCGACGACGGCGGCTGTTGCGCAGACCCATGAGCCACCGGGTGAGCTTGAATCCCAGCAACACATAGTCGGCCGTCTTAAGACTCGACACCGTGCTGGGGGTGAACAACAGGGAGCGCAGTCCGTTGTTGGCGACGTTGGTCTTCATGCCGTCGATGCTGTATTGCATGGTAGCGCGGCCCACCTCGCGACGCACAAGAGCACGGGCTCGGGCTCGGCGCAGCTGTTCCAAGGTCATACCCTGCCAGTCGTCCGAGGCATCAGGAACGGCTACGGGCAACGTGGCGTTTTCCTTGTTGTCATTCATCTCACTCATTGTCATCAGGTTTAAGGAACAACTTGCTCAAGAACCGGGCGATGGGATCCACAATAATCTGCTTCTTGAAGGCGAACACCACCAGCAGCAGCAATACCAGCAGCAAGGCTACGATGAGCTGGGCGCCCCACACACATCCCATAGCCGAAGCCAACACGATAATCAAGGCCGAGATGAGGTGATGAAGCACAAACGTGGCGATGACAATCACCACAGTGATAAAGGCTGTTGCCGACAGCAGCACAGCCAGTTTCTCGACTGCCGTGAGCTTGGTGTACTCCCACTCCAACGAGAAAAACTTGCGGCCCTCGTTAAACAGTTTTTTATAATCTATCTCGTTCATATAACGTAATACTTCATGTGTGCATCACGAGCGTCACACATCGATTAAACCATGCTGGCGCGCGGGAAATTAAATTAAAATTTTAACATTAAAAATTTGTTTAATTTCCCGCCCGCCAGGGCGGTTATTGCTGTGTCACTACCGAGGTGACACACCGCCTGTCATGATGAGTGCTATTTTGTCAGTCTTCGATTTGAGCGCTGATCTGCTTCACCAGCTGCTCTACCTCATCGTCGCTGAAGTCGATGCCGTTCTTCTTGAGCATCTCCTTGATGCGGCTGCGCAGGTCAGAGCCCTTCTCGGGGGCAAACAGAATGGCGGCCGAAGCGCCTACCAGGGCACCGCCCAGGAATGCGTATAACAAACTTAATCCTTTCATTGTATCTAAATGTGTTTAAAGATGATTAATCCAGCTTGTCCTTAATCTCGTCGGCGATGTCGTTCACCAGGTCATCCAGCTTGGAGCCTTTGAGTTTCACACCTTGTTCGCGCAGGGCATCAGCGATGCGCTTGCGAGTGTCATCACCTTTCTCGGGAGCAAAAAGCAGACCCACTGCCGCGCCGGCGATTGCGCCGCCCACGACTGCCATAACAATGTTAATCGGTTTCATATCTTCATCAAATTTAAATAATTAATACTGTCTTAGTAATGACTCTACAAGCAAAAACCATGCCACAAGAGCCGATACATTGCTTGATTTGGGCAATAAAATTACTCCATCTTTTTCATTCCGACAAATATTTTCAAAAAAAAGTGCTTTTTCCTGCGACATTGGGGCATCGCAGGGTCGGGACCAACTGCCATATCATTCCCAGATCCTAAAAGTTGCCCATGTCGTCAGTCAGATTCTTCAAGTTGTCTGACAAGAAACGAGGAACAACAAATGAAATGTTGTCCCCCGTTGTACAGTATAAGATATCCTGGTTATCTGAAAACGTTGATTACATGCCCAGGACAATTGCGGTGAGCGCGGTTACGTCGCTCACGTCGATAAAGCCGTCAAAGTTCACATCGCCTACCGAAAGGTCAACGGGAATGCCGTTGAGCACAGCGTCAATCAAATCGGTAACATCGGTGATATCCACATGGTCATCTCCGTTGAGGTCACCCAGCATGAAATCGGGTTTCTCGCCAAAATATCCCGGGTTGCTGGCACCACCATCGTAGTGAGCGTATTCTGCATCCACATGGTTGGGGTCGTAAACAGTACCCATGCCTCCCACAAGGCTAGTGCAGCCCAAGAACATCTCCTCGGATTGGGTGACGGCAGCGGTGCTCCAATCATCACCAACGTAGATATTTTTCAGGTTTTCACTATTCATGAACATGCTAGCCATGTTTGTCACGTTTGCGGTATTAAAGTTGCTCAAGTTAAGGTTTTTAAGCGTATGGCAGCTCTGAAACATTAGATTCATGTTTGTCACGTTAGCAGTATTGAAGCTGCTCACTTCAATGACTCTAGCACTATGGCAACCGCCGAACATACCGCGCATATTAGTCACATTCTCAGTATTGAAGTTGCGCAGATCAAGAGCTATCACTTGTTTGCAGGCATAGAACATCAAGTTCATGTCAGTCACTGAACGAGTATCAAAGTTGCTCACGTCAAGGGTCGTTCCAGCAAAATGTTCAAACATACCTGCCATGTTTGTCACCTTAGAAGTATTGAAACTGCTCACATTAAGACTCTGCAACTTAAAGCAGTTACAGAACATGTAATACATGTCAGTCACATTGGCAGTGTTGAAATTACTCAAGTCAAGGCTTGTTAATGTGCGGCAATCCCGGAACATATTAAGCATGTTAGTCACATTAGCGGTGTTGAAACTGCTCACGTCGAGACTCTCCAGCTTGAAACACTCTTCGAACATGGCAACCATGTCTGTCACTTTGGCTGTGTTGAAGTTGCTCAAGTCAAGGCTCGTCAACTTATCGCAGGCATAGAACATTGATCTCATATTTGTCACTTCCTCTGTGTTAAGGTAGTTCAGGCCAGTGATAGACTCGAGTTCACGCATATTAGAAAACCAAGAAAATGTCGTTGTGGGACGGGCGCCTGCGAATGACGGATCAAACACAACGTACTTGATAGAATGGCGCAAGTCGAGGTCACTCCAGCCAGGTATGGCCTCATGATAAGAGGTATATCTAAGCATGTCATAGGTTTCGCCTTGTCGGGTACTCCTCAAGTCATCAAAGTAGAACGTCAGCGTTGCGTTGTCTGGCGTGTACTCTACATAAGCCTCTGCAGCCATTGCGCTCATTGAGCACATGATGAGAGCCATCAGGGCAAACAATTTTGGGAAAATAATCTTCTTCATAATTAATTCTTTTAGGTTATTGTTAATAATTAGGGTTATGCGGTTTAAATGCTATTTGGCCACAAAAATAGGAAAAAAGCCCATAAAAAGCTAAAAATCTTCCATTTTTTTGATTTAAAACCGAAATATTCTTCACCTGAGTAATCGGAATCAGATGGAGCCCCCCTTTTCTGTTTGCGTCACTAACAGCCTAATCACTAATTATGCGAGCAACGCAAGCAGATGCATAAAACTATAAGATTTGTATATCTCGCTATTATTTTGTACCTTTGCGGGCTCAATTCATGCGAAATGGCAACTACAGGAGACATCATCATCAAGGGGGCCCGCGTCAACAACCTCAAGAACGTTGACGTGGCGATTCCGCGCGGCAAGTTCGTCGTCATCACGGGACTGTCGGGCAGCGGCAAGTCGTCGCTGGCATTTGACACGCTGTATGCCGAGGGACAACGCCGCTACGTGGAGAGTCTGTCTTCCTATGCCCGCCAGTTCATGGGCCGCATGAGTAAACCCGACTGCGACTTCATCCGCGGCCTGCCACCCGCGATTGCTGTCGAGCAGCGCACCGTGACGCGCAATTCCCGCAGTACCGTGGGCACGAGCACCGAGATCTATGACTACCTGCGCCTGCTGTATGGATGTGTAGGCAGGCGCTACTCGCCCATGTGTGGAGAACTGTTGTAGCCGCACCAGGACAACGATGTCATCGACGCCATCAACTCGTACCCCGACGGCACTCGCCTGGCACTGCTGACCGAGGTCATCGTTCCCGAGGGGCGCAACCTGCGTACCCAGCTCGACATCCTCGTCAAGGGCGGCTATTCCAGACTGATGACCCGCGACGGTCGTTTCGTCGATATATCCCAGGTTATGGAGAGCGAGGGTGAGCTCAATGCAGCCGATTACCGCCTGCTTATCGACCGCCTGGCAGTGACCCACAGCCGCGACGACGAGATGCGCCTGCTGGACTCGCTGCAGACGGCTTTCTACGAGGGCAAGGACGAGTGCATCGTGGCGCTGTGGCAGCAGGACGGGTCGATGGTTGAGCACCGCTTCTCCAAGCGTTTTGAACTGGACGGCATGACCTTTGACGAGCCCAGCGACCTGATGTTCAACTTCAACAACCCCATCGGCGCCTGCCCCACGTGCGAGGGCTTTGGCAGCGTCATCGGCATCGACGAGAACCTGGTGGTGCCCGACAAGGGGCGCTCGGTCTATGACGATGCTGTCATGTGCTGGCGCGGTCAAGTGATGAGCGAGTGGAAGCATGCCTTCATCCATGTGGCCGCAAAGCACGATTTCCCCATCCACCGCCCCTACAACGACCTGACACAGGAACAGCTCGACCTGCTGTGGCACGGCACGGGCGACGGCGAGTGGAGCGGCATTGACGGCTTCTTTGAGTGGGTGAAGAGCAAGTCCTATGCGATACAATTCCGTGTGCTGCAGGCCCGTTACCGGGGCAAGACCGTTTGCCCCGCGTGTCACGGCACACGCCTCAAGCCCCAAGCGGGATACGTCAAGGTGGGCGGCATGAGCATCAGCGACCTGGTGCGCATGCCCGTCAAGGACCTCAACCAGTGGTTCAAGCAGCTGCAACTCGATGACATCGACGCGCAGATCGCCAAGCGCCTGCTCACCGAGATAGGCAGCCGCCTCGAGTACCTGTGTGACGTGGGCGTGGAATACCTCACGCTCGACCGCCTGTCAGCGACCCTGTCGGGCGGCGAGAGCCAGCGCATCAACCTGGCCACGGCCTTGGGCAGTTCGCTGGTGGGCTCGGTCTATATCCTTGACGAGCCATCCATCGGCCTGCATCCCCGCGACACCCACCGCCTGATACACGTGCTGCGCATGTTGCAGCAGCAGGGCAACACCGTGGTGGTCGTGGAGCATGACGAGGACATCATCCGCAGTGCCGACTACCTGATTGACGTGGGTCCCGAGGCGGGACGCAACGGCGGCCACATCACCTATCAGGGCCCGGTGGACAAACTCAAGGATGCCACTGGCAGCTACACCGCCCAGTACCTCACTAGGAAGCTATCCATCCCTGTTCCCAAGAGGCGCCGCCCCTGGAGCCAGTATGTCGAGGTGCGGGGTGCCACCCACAACAACCTCAAGAACATCACGGTGAAATTCCCCCTGGGCGTGATGACCGTCGTCACGGGCGTCAGCGGGTCCGGCAAATCGACCCTGGTAGGCAAGATCCTCTACCCTGCCCTGGCACGCAACTACGACCAGACGGCCGAAGCACCCGGCAGCCACAGCGGCATCGGCGGTGACCTGAGTCGACTGCAGGCCGTGGAATTCATCGACCAGGGACCCATCGGCAAGAGCTCCCGCAGCAACCCTGCGACCTACCTCAAGGCCTTTGACGAAATACGCCAACTCTTTGCCCAGCAGCAACTGTCCAAGCAGATGGGCTACAACAGCAGTTTCTTCTCCTTCAACTCTCCCGGCGGGCGTTGTGAGGAGTGCAAGGGCGATGGCACTATCACCATCGAGATGCAGTTCATGGCCGACATCACGCTCACCTGCGAGGCCTGCCACGGCAAGCGTTTTTCGCGCAACGCGCTGGACGTGACCTTCCGCGACCTCACCATCAGCGACATTCTCGACATGACGGTCAACCAGGCCATCGAGTTCTTCAATGAGTCCAACACCTACAACGAGCACAAGATCGTGCGACGCCTCAGGCCCCTGCAGGACGTTGGACTGGGATACATCAAGCTGGGCCAGTCGTCATCGACACTGTCGGGCGGTGAGAACCAGCGTGTGAAGCTGGCCTACTACCTGAGCGGCGAGAGACAGGGCAACACGCTGTTCATCTTTGACGAGCCCACGACGGGCCTGCACTTCCACGACATCAACACGTTGATGAAGTCCTTTGACCAGCTCATCGGCAACGGACATACGGTGGTCATCATCGAGCACAACCTGGACGTGATCAAGTGCGCCGACCACATCATCGACCTGGGACCCGAGGGCGGCGACAAGGGCGGCAACATCGTCGTCGAGGGCACACCCGAGCAGGTCGCCCAATGCAAGGAAAGCTACACCGGCCGTTTCCTGGCCGAGAAACTTTAAACTACGAATTACGCGAAATTTAACTAATTGTATTTCGTGCGGTTGGGCATATCGCCAAGATTTCAAACAACTTGAACAACTTTAAGCGACAACTTGGACAAATAATTAATTAGCATCCGCATTGTAGGGCCTCGCCTTGGCGTGGCCGCCCTCAGAATAACGGGAAGCCGCAAATAATGATGCTAAGTTTTTATAATTGAAATGGACACTAAAAATATTTTATCAAGGGAGATAAGGAAGGAGTTTTTCGCATTCCGCAACGGCATCATCGCCGACAAGTTGAGGAAGGCGGGCGACCCACATAGCATGATTATGGGATGCCTGCTGGTGGATGTCCAAGGGATTGCCGCGCGGACCCGCGACGATATCCACGACAAGGAACAGCTCGCCGCAGTTGCCAGTGAGTTGTGGAGCGACACCAACTCCCGCGAGTGCCGCCTTGCCGCCCCCATGCTCTACCCTGCCGAGGATATGACGCTGGAACAGGCCATGCAGTGGTGCTCCACAGTCGAGACCGTCGAGGTCGCCGACACCCTGTGCCACAAACTGCTGCGCCACCTGCCCGATGCCGACGCCCTGTTCCGCCAACTCATCGCCGACGACCGCCCACTCGTGAAATACACCGGCTACCGTCTGATGCTCAACCTGATCATACTGGGCAAACTCCAGCCCACCGAGCAACTCCAGATCATCGTCAACAACGAAGCCGAGCAAGCCCAAGGCCCCCTCACCGGACTACTGAAAGACATCCAGGAAGAATTCTAAAAAAGTGTAGCGGTATTGTCAAGTAGGAGGGTGCGTCTTAAATCTCGTCTATTATTATTTCCGTGCTACGCACGGAGAAATTAAGCAAAATTTGTATAAAAATTAAACAAAATAAATTTTTATTTTAATTTTATTTATAATTTTGCTTAATTTCTCGGCCGTCAGGCCGATTAAAAATCCAGAGACCTATTATGACACACCGCCAAGCAACCACCTCACCACCAGTTATCTGTCCCACATGAGGTCGCGGATAATGCTGTCGCTGAGCATGATGCCGTCGCGGGTGAGGACATAGCGGCTGCTGTCTGTTACTCGCAAGTGTCCTGCCTCGATGTGAGGAGCCGCTTCACGCTGGAAGTGCTGCCAAGCCCCGTCGCCGAAGTCCTGTCGCAGGCGGTCGGCATCGACGCCGTCGGCAGTGCGCAAGCCCAGCATCACTCGCTCGTCGTAGCGTTCCCATTGGGTCAACTCTTCTTGCTCACAGGCGGGGTCGCCTGCTGTGATTTTGTCGATGTACTCTTGCAGGTTGGCTGGATTGTAGCGCCTGACGCTGCCGTCGTAGCTATGAGCCGCTGCCCCAAGCCCCAGATAAGGGATATCGTGCCAATAGGATGAATTGTGGCGGGAATGGTAACCTGGCAAGGCAAAATTGGATATCTCATAATGCTCATATCCAGCCGCTTGCAGCTCATCGACGAGAATGCGGTACATGGCCAAACACTGTTCCTCGGGCACCTCGACGACCTCGCCCCGCTCACGCTGCCACCACAACCGTGTGCCTTCCTCATAGGTCAGCCCGTAGGCCGAGATGTGCTGCGGCTGTAAGTCTATCGCCTGCTGCACCGATTGCGTCCATGACGCGACGGTCTGTCCCGGCAAGCCATAAATGAGGTCGATGCTGATGTTATTGATGCCCGCCTCACGCAGGTTCTCCACCGCCTCGACAGCCTGTCGTGCCGTGTGGCGCCGCCCGATGGCACTCAGGATCGGATCCTCGAACGACTGCACGCCCATGCTCACACGGTTCACGCCCAACGCAGGCAGGGCTGCGCACCACTCGCGAGTCACGTCATCGGGATTGGCCTCAATGGTAAACTCCTCAAGACCAGACAAGTCAAACGCGCCACGCAAGCCCCGAACAAGCCGTTCCAGCAATGGCATGGGCAACTGCGACGGCGTGCCGCCACCCAGGTAGAGCGTCTTGATGTCCTCGCCACCGAGTTCACCGCGCCGCAGCACGGCCTCGGCAATCACGGCCTCGACATAGCGCGTGCCGGTATCTGCCAGCCGCAACGTCGAGAAGAAGTCGCAGTAAGCGCATCGACTCGCGCAAAACGGTATGTGAACATAGATTCCTGCCATCTCACAAAAAAATCGATGCAAATTTAAGCATTTGCCGCCAAAACACCGCCCTCCATCATCCAGAAAAGCCCCGCCAAGAGCCCATTTTTCAACTTGTTGATAATTTTCTTATTAATAATGTTGTTATTACCCGCAAAAATTACTAATTTTGCAGGCTGTTTAGCGACAACAAACAACAATTTACTATATAACAACCATTTAACAACAAAATCAACTAATGAAGGTTTACAAAACAAACGAGATCAAGAACATCTCTCTCGTCGGTGGCAAGGGCGCTGGTAAGACCACTCTCACCGAGTCTATTCTCCTTGAGGGCGGCACCATCAGCCGCAGGGGCACCGTCGATGGCGGTAACACCGTGAGCGACAACACCCCCGTTGAGAAGGAGTACGGTTACTCCGTATCCTCATGCGTCTTCTATGCCGAGAAGAACGGCAAGAAGCTCAACTTCTTTGACTGCCCCGGTAGTGATGACTTCGTGGGCAACGCCGTAACCGCACTGAACGTAACCGACACCGCCGCTCTGGTGGTTGACGGTCGCAATGGTGTCGAGGTGGGTACACAGAACAACTTCCGCACCGTAGAGCGCATCGGCAAGCCCCTCATGTTTGTCATCAACCGCCTCGAGGACGAGAAGTGCGACTTTGACAACGTATATAACCAGCTGCGTGAGACCTACGGCAACAAGGTCGTTGCTCTGCAGTTCCCCGTTAATGCTGGCCCCGACTTCAACAGCGTGGTTGACGTGCTGGCCATGAAGCAGTACACCTGGCCCAAGGATGGCGGTAAGGCTACCGCT
>JAEEGL012554351.1_pt1 | contig 13090 bp, 14 predicted proteins | sample 9134231 | NCBI WGS metagenome assembly JAEEGL01 (sample SAMN16246548, study PRJNA631951) | gut metagenome | biome: gut microbiome; feature: rumen; material: fiber-attached | host: Bos | place: Iran: Karaj | collected 2018-10 | reverse complement strand
GGTAAGGCACGGGTCTTTGACTCCCGCATTCGCAGGTCCGAATCCTGCCACCCCAGCCATAAGGTTCACTAGCTCAGTCGGTAGAGCACTTGACTTTTAATCAAGGGGTCTGGAGTTCGAGCCTCCAGTGAGCCACCAAGAAGAAAAGGCCCGTCAACATTGCGTTTGACGGGCTTTTTGTTTTCGAAATCCTGTAAAATTCATTTGATTTTCGTGGCTTTTGTAGCCGTTTTGCCGCCAATTTGCCGACAAATGACGAGTAGACCTATGAAAAGGTGTGAACAATAAAGGCTTTAAAAGCCAAAGAAGATCAGGCAATTACGAGCATTTAAGTAATTACAAGAGATCCCGCAGAAATGCGGGATCTTTTTGTTGCTAGGTGTAAATGCTCCGATGTGCTATAATTGACAAAAATGTAGAATTCTACAGAAAAGGTGATTATATGATCAGGAGAGATAAATATCTGAATCAATTGATCGATTCCAAGGATAACGGATTTCCTAAGGTTATTACCGGTATCAGACGATGTGGTAAATCCTTTCTTATGAAAGATATCTATCGCGAATACCTTCTTGATAATGGGATCGAAGAAAGTTCCATTCTCGTCTTAGAGCTTGATGATGACAGAAATATCGCATACAGAGATCCTGTTGAACTTGGAATCTACGTCCGCAAGTTTTGTGCAGGAAAAAAGCGTTGCTATGTTTTTCTGGATGAGATACAAAAAGTTTATTCCCTTGTAAATCCTAACCTTACAGAAGGAAAGCATATTTTGGCCAAGCCGTCTGACACGGAAGTGATAACGTTTGTTGATGTGGTCCTCGGACTTTCGCGTGAAAAGAACATTGATCTGTATGTCTCCGGTTCTAATTCAAAGATGCTCTCGACGGATCTAATTACCGAATTCAGAGACAAGGCAACCAATATAGAGTTATTCCCGTTGTCTTTTGAGGAATACTTTGGTTATGTCGGGGGCTCTGCGAACGAGGCGATATTCGATTTTATGCAATATGGCGGTATGCCATTGGCAGTGCTAAAGAATGGAGATGACAAGAAGAAATATCTGAAAGAGCTTTTCGAGACAACATACTTTAGGGATATCATTGAGCATAACAATCTGAAGAAGAGCGAATCCTTGGATGAGCTTTGTAATATTATCAGTGCTTTTACCGGAGAATTGCTTAACTCCGAAAAGATTTCCAATACATATAAGAGTGTTAAGAAAGAATCTATTGATAAGCAGACTGTTGATAAGTATCTCGGGTATTTCAAAGAGGCGTTCATTTTAAGGGAAGCAAGAAGGTACGATCTTAAAGGCAGAGCCGAGATCGGTGCTCTTCGCAAATATTATTTCGTTGATACGGGACTGCGTAATGCCAGACTTGACTTTGCTTTTCCGGATGAAGGCCAGATGCTGGAGAACATCGTTTTCAATGAACTTTGCTACAAGGGATATTCTGTAAGCGTAGGAAGTTTCGATACGGTTGAGAAAGATAGAAACGGTAAGTCAATAAGAAAGACTAATGAAGTTGATTTCTATGCTGCCAAAGGTTTGAAACGATACTATATCCAGGTTTGTGCTGATATATCAAGTGCAGAGACCAGAGCTCGTGAAGTGAGACCTTACTTGCTCTTGAATGATGAGATCACAAAGATAATAGTGATTAACAGACCGGTAAAAGAGAGCCGTGATGAAAACGGATTTACTATAATTGGAATAACAGACTTCTTATTAAGGTTTATCTAAGACAAAGCTTTCCTGCACTGTCTTTGCGGGAAATGATTGAAAGCATTGAGGTGTTTGAGGTGGAACTTAAAAAGATACTTTCAATTGCTGTAGCAGCATCGATCGTGCTTGGAATGACAGCATGCAAACAAATGAAATCCTGAAATCAGTAAAAATCGGTTAGCATTATGGGTACGATAGTCCTTACCTACACAGTCATATTTGGCGGTTTTGGCCTTTGGCTTTTCTGGAGATTCATGTCTAATGAACTCTATAACGAGTATGTGCTGTACGGAATTATGGGTGGGATCTGTCTGACGGATGTCATCCTTTTAATGTTTACATACAGGAAACTGACCGTAATCACGATTATTGCATTGGTCATGAGTTTTCTGTTTAGCCTAATGTCTAACACGGCTTTTCTTGCCCGTTCTGAAGGCTTCAGAGAATCGATCGAAGACCGGAGAATGGCCATTGATCTTTGGAAAGATATCATAATAGATGTTGCCTACGCTTTTCTGCTGCTCCAATTACTGGTTATCATCAAGTCGATGATATAGCATTCAGCAGAATTAAAGGACTTTATTTTCGAAATGTAAATAAGATCAGTGTTCACACTGTCATTTATATGGCACGCGTGATGGTTTTGGTGATGATCCTAATGCTTTTGACAATGTGTTAAAGGAACTGCCTTCAGGGAAGCTTGTCACTATAGACGGAGCAGATCATTTCTTCAAAGGCGAGTACGGACAAAAGATGGGGGAAGCCGCATGCGCGATAATTGTTTCTTCACATATGCTGGATTTTTAATATTTAAAGTTATTGCCATAGCTCGACGAGATTGCTATTCTACGCTTAGCTGTTTAAGAAGTGTTTTACAAGCACTTCTAATAATTTCAAATACAATTATGTGGGAACTAGTTAGGAGGGGCTATATGAAGATTTTAAGAATAATATTTGCTGTGATTCTCGTTTCAACTATGGCAATCATTGCCGCAGGATGTTCAACGGCAAGTGCTGGCAATGAATCAAAAGCAAATGAAACAAAAAGTGAAACGAAAGTGGCTGAAACTGCTTCTCAGCCGGAATCAACAAGCTCGACAACACAACCAACTGAGACTCAGAATCCATTTGTTATTATTAATGGTACTGAAGTTAGAATCGGCATGAAGTTTGATGAGGTTCAAAAATATTTGGAGTGTGATATGAATTCACCTTTGCAGAGTTGTATAGGCAATCGTTCAATGGTGATAAACCACCAAAAAACTGGATTGGGTTTTAATATTCTTGAAGATAAGGATACTGGTAGAATAATACAGATAATAGTGGACAGTGATTTTGGTGATACTTCTTCCATTATTCTTGGAGGCAAAATCAAAATCGGAGATTCGGCTGATGCTGTAAAAGAAGCTTTTGGTAACCCTACGACTGAAGACGAAACAGCCATTTCATACAAAGAAGATAAGAACAATTTTGTTTTTATATTTTCAGATAATAAGATTAAAACTTGTATGATTGATGGACTTGCTTAACTGATAATGCAGCGTTGTCATGTAAAGCCTGTTTTCTGAGCATTCGGAAAGCAGGTTTTTGTTGTTTTATGGGCGTATGTAGACAATAAAAAGGGTTAACAAGTGAAGTCCACAAGAAAAAGTATTTTTCATTGCACCGCTTTTATATCAAAAATCTTTGCCAACGTAGCAATATTCGTGTAAAATTGTATTTGGAGTTTTCGGGGAAGGGATAGAATGCGTTTTTGTCCGGATAACCGGAAAGGGAATAGGTTTTTGAACTATTAAGGGGGATTGGAAAATGAAAAAACTCGTAACAAAATTGCTTTGCGGGATTATGCTGTCATCCGTTATATTTTGCGGTTGCGGACAGGTAACCGGAACAACTGCGACAAGTGAGACTGAATCTCAGACAACGGCAACAACACCTGCCGAGACTGAACCGGCGCCTACTGAGACTGAGGCGAAGCCTGAGATCAATGTGGATAACATGGTTAAGGTCTCGGAGCTCTATGCATCGAAGCAGCCTGATGGGACAAAAGCAGTCCTTGTTATTTCCGACAACATAAGAGGAAAAGCCATGTATGATGTATCCGAAGGTGCTCTGAACTACGGATATTATACAAACAACGGTTCTTATTTCCGGATCTCTGTCATGTCTGGAAAGCGCGTTGCGAAGATACGTTATGATTTCGTTTATAAAGATAAACACATAACGGGCGAGGGCGATACCGCCATTGATACATTTGAAAAACTGATCGACGATATCATCGCTGACAAAGCTACTTATATCGATGTATTTGATAAATCCGCAATTGATGAACATGCTGAGGATTTTAAAAAGGATCTCCCGATCGTATATTCAAGATTCATAGCGCTGTCAGAGCAGGCATTCCCTGAACTCGGGCTCAAGCTTGAGGACGTGGGTCTTGATTTCGGCACCAAATACAGAACGGTCGATCCCGTTCAGCCGACGAGCACTGAAACTGTTTACACGCACGATCATAAGTTTAAAAACGGTTTCTGCACTGATTGTAAGAAGGCATGGACTGTGAGTTTTTATGATGCTGTCGGAAAGACTGGCGGAATGACCGGCAAAGGCTGGCGTACCGTGTATGGCCAGCAGTCTTCAACGATGTTTTCGGGCGAAGATTATGTTCAGTATTCGTCAACCAAGAATAATAATGCGAGCCTGATGTATTTTAAGGAGAATCCCGATGACGAAGGTGAACAGGAAGCATTTTTCATTTCAGTTGAAAACACATCAACCAAAAAGAAACAGAAAATGACCCTGCGTATTGAATACAGGCTGGAAATGAAGAAAATGCAGCTCGGCAAGGGAGTAGTTGCGCCGACATATACCTACTGGGTAGTTATAAATACCACACCGGCTCAGAGCAGCAAGGTATTTGAATCAAAAGATTCATTAAAGAAATACGCTAAAGTCGATCTGTTCGTTGCAAACAAGAAGGGCATCGGAACAAGTGCCTGGGGTAAAAAGGCTAATATTGAAAAGCTTAAGAAATCTTTTGAAGCTGACGGATGCACGTACTACACCAAAGACCAGATCATCGACAGACTTTGGGAGCAGCACGAGAACTATCTGGCAAGCCTCGATCACGGCATGATCTGGATGAATCTTACACTTGCCGATATCGGATTGAACTGGAAGAAAGATTAAATACTTATAAAAAATAAACATATTTCTCCTCTCATAACAGTTTTTGTTTGTTATGGGAGGAGTATTATTTTTCGGTATATTTGTGGCAAAATGTCAAGAAGATTTCAGATATATGTCAGTTTAATTGCCAGAAACGATATAAAATGCTATATTTGGAAGTCAAGAGTTGATTGCTCTGACATTTGAGATCAGTCAGGAACACAGTTGTTCTTACGGTTTCAATTGGAGGTTAAGGTTTGTATAAGGCGATAATTAAAGTGTTTTGCGGCGTTCTCGGAGCAGTGGTCACACTGGTCAGTCTGAGCATTGACGACCGCAGTACGGATACAGAGAGAGTCAATCTCCAGTCACCGTCGCTTATGTATGCCAGCATGTCGAACAGGTATTCCAATGCGAATATCGTTCCTGATGACGATGAAGAAGACCGCGAAGCTGAAGAGGCTGACACCGAGAAAGAGGCTGATCCGGTCAAACTCGGCATATCCAACGCATTCAGCCTTGAAGATTACACGATCACCGCTCCTCTCAATTTTGAGGATATCGCAGACAGAGTCCGTCAGGACGAGGAAGGCCTGAATGACGAGCAGCAGGAAAGCTATGACGGTAAGTTCGTATGGACCAAGAACAGCTCTGTTAAGGTATATGAGAAGCCGGATCCTTCCTCGAGAGTTGTCGGTCAGTTAAAGAAAGCAGCCAAGGCTATCAGGATCTCTTATTCCGGCGACTGGTCTTATATAAGATTTTCGGCAAATAAGAAGGGTTATATCCTTACAAAGGCTTTATCAAGCAAGAAGGTCAATACCCCTACACCGACACCTAAGCCTGTAAGAAGATACACTGCAAGCACTAAGTCAAAGTCTTCCAAGTCCTCTTCAAAGAGCGGAAGCTCAAGAGGCGGCGGTTTTGGCAGCTTTATCAGACGCTTTGTCGGATGCAAGTATGTGCCTGGCGGCGCATCTCCGTCAGGTTTCGACTGTTCCGGCTTTGTAATGTACTGCTACCGTGCATACTACGGTATCAGACTGCCGCACGGCTCCAACATGCAGAGTTCTTACGGCAGAAAGGTTAGCCAAAGCAGCATGAAGGTCGGGGATATCATCTTCATTGACCATGACCATAACGGCAAGCCTGACCATGTAGGTCTTTATGTCGGCGGCGGTTGCATGGTCCATGCATCAGGCGTTAAGTACGGCGTTGTCTGCGTAAGCGTTAAGAACGTAAAAGACATTATCTACGTAAGAAGAGTCCGCTGATCGTACCTTCCATGGATACCTGCGAAAAGAATATCCGCTATTGCATCACGGAAAACATTACCCCTGAAGAATATATGGTCTTGAGAAAGGCTGTCGGCTGGGGGCTTTTCCCTTTGGAACAGGCCGAGCATGGTCTTAAGAACTCATATATCTGGTGTATCCGTGAAGGTGACTGCGTAAGCGGCCGCCCGATAGGTCTCGGGAGGCTTGTCTGGGACCGTGGATATGTCATGTATATCGCGGATGTTATCGTGATTCCTGAATATCAGGGCAACGGTCTTGGCCGTGTCTTAATGGAAAACATCGTCGGATTCATCCGTGAACAGCTCAAACCCGGTTACAGATTTATGGTTACTCTTGCCTCTGCAAAGGGCAAAGAGGATTTCTATAAAAAGTTCGGTTTCGTTGAAAGACCGAATGATGCTTTCGGACCCGGCATGCACCAGTGGTTCGAGAACAAGGATTAAGCTTAAGATTCCTACATTAAAAGACCGTTATCCTGATGGGACAACCCTTGTCCCATTCAGCAAAACAGGGCATTTGCCCGTTTTGTGTCCTTTAAAAGAGGCAGCTGCTGACCTACCATGAGCTCATCAAGCAAGCCACACGGCAAACGTGAACGGCTTAGAACAGGGAGGTCAAAAAATGAAAAATGAAAGAGGTGCTTTTATAGCAGTCAATGTTATTATGGCACTGATGGGACTGGCTGCTATTGTCCTGATCATCATTTCGATGGTAACGGACAAGGTAACGCCTTATCTGGCGATCAGCCTTTGCTTATCCGGATTTGCCAACATATTCGGATGCATTTACAGGAACAGAAAGAGAGAAAAAGAAGATGGATCTTGTGAAAATCGGAACATTTCTTAAGGACTTGAGAAAAGAGAAAAATATCACTCAGGAAGAACTCGCAGACAAGATGGGGGTCTCCAGAAGAACCGTTTCGAGATGGGAGACAGGATCCAATCTGCCTGACATGGATATCCTGATCGATATTTCCGATTTTTATGAAGTGGATCTCAGAGAGATCCTTGACGGTGAAAGAAAGGATATAAAAATGGATAACGAAACAAAAGAAACCGTTTTGAAAGTAGCGGAAGCCTCAAATGAAGAAAAGGCAAGGATTGTTAGAAATATACACATACTGTTTATCATTGCGATGGTATTCATGGCCATCCTGATCGCAACTCACTTTATCGATGCGATCGACGGCCATCTGAGGGATTTCCTCACCGGCATGAGCATGGGCATAGGCTTCGGGATGATCGTTGTCGGAGCTGTCATGACAAGCAAATACGCAAAAGATATCAGAGCCTTCAAGATGAGACTTCTCGGGAAAAAGTAAGCGAACGTGTCTTGTTCGCTGCGGTTCTCCGCGCTTCGCTTGTGCGGAAGTCCGCTCACAAGACATCATTCGCTTAAGCAAATATTAATATGAGGACTGCGGTGATGAGCCGCAGTTCTTTTTCGTATGCTTAGAAATGTGCCGTGTGTTAAACTGACAGAAACATTTGAAAGCGGGGTATGCATCAATGGAAAAGTCCAAGGTTTATTTCACTGATTTCAGGACCGGCTTAGGAGTCCCTCTTACCGCAAAGCTTCAGAAGCTCATCAGGCTCGCCGGGATCGGCTCGATAGATTTTGAGGGCAAGTTCGTTGCCATTAAGATGCATTTCGGAGAACTCGGAAACCTTGCATACCTCAGACCGAACTATGCCAAGGCTGTTGCGGATGTCATCAAGGAGAATGGCGGTCTGCCGTTCCTTACCGACTGCAACACGCTCTATCCCGGAAGCCGTAAACACGCGCTGGAACATATGGACTGCGCAAATATAAACGGCTTCAATACCGTTACCACCGGCTGCCAGATCATCATCGCTGACGGCTTAAGAGGCACAGATGACATAATCGTTCCGGTTCCGAACGGAGAATACTGCAAGGAAGCATATATCGGACGTGCTGTTATGGATGCGGATATCTTCATTTCGCTTACGCATTTCAAGGGGCATGAACAGGCGGGCTTCGGCGGCGCCATCAAGAACATCGGAATGGGCTGCGGGTCACGCGCAGGGAAGATGCAGCAGCACCAGAGCGGACACCCTCATGTAATGACAGATATGTGCCGCGGCTGCAGAAGATGCTCTAAAGAATGCGGTTCTGACGCAATAAGCTATAAGGACAATAAGGCCTGGATAGATCCCGGTAAGTGCAAGGGATGCGGCAGATGCATCGGTGCGTGCGCATTCGATGCTATCGAAAACGACAACTGGGATGCGCCTCAGCTGCTCGGGTGCAGGATGGCTGAATATACTGCGGCAGTTATCAGCGGAAGACCTGGTTTCCACATCAGCCTGATAACCGATGTATCGCCTAACTGCGACTGCCACGGCGAGAATGATGCCCCGATCCTTCCTGATATCGGAATGCTCGCTTCATTCGATCCGGTAGCTCTTGATCAGGCATGCGTTGATCTCTGCTCGAAGGCAGAGCCCATAAGAAACAGCCAGTTAGGCGATAACATGGCGAGCCCTCATTTCCATGATCACGGAAATCACTGGCACAACAGCAATCCGAATGTGTCATGGGCAGAGACTTTAGAGCATGCCGAGAAGATAGGCATAGGTTCCCGCGAATATGAGCTCATTACTATGAAATAAAGACGATTGTTCTTTGTGAACATGGCTTATTTTATTGATTAGCAGAAGCTTTGACTTGCAAAATGCCCTGAATTTGAGGCATTTTAATGTCAAAAAGGTTACAAATGCCCGTCGTGCCTCAGTTTTGCGCTAAAAAGACAGTCCCGGATGATAGAATAAATTATCTTTCGACTTATATAGGGGAGGACTGGATTTGTCTAAGACGTGGGCCAAAATCTTATGCGGGGTTCTCAGTGCCACATGCACACTGGGTTTCCTGAATATAGATGAGCGTGATCCGGGGGATGAGAAGATCAATCTCCAGAGTCCGTCGCTGGTCTATGTCAGTATGGCCGGAAGGTTCTCAAATGCAGATGTCATTGCAAAACAGGAAGAAGCCGACCGCCTTGCGGAAGAGGCTGAGACTCCTGAAGAAGCTGACGCGATGCGTATTTACAATTCTGAGTTCTTCAGTCTCGATAATTACACGATCACGGCACCTGCGAATTTTGAAGAGGTAGCCAATCAGTTAAGAAAAGACGAGAATAATGCAGATGCCGATAAGGAAAAATACGACGGCAACTCTGTATGGGTTAAGAAGCCTGCCAAGGTCTTTGCAGAAGAGAACGTTTCATCCAGGCTCGTAGCTCACGTCGGTCAGGGCGCGAAGCTCATCAGGATCTCCACATCCGGCGACTGGTCTTATGTAAGACTTCCGAGCGGATTGAAGGGTTATATTCCCACATCACAGGTTTCCGAATCAAAGGTTGCGACTCCCACGCCGACACCTACTCCTACGCCTTCACCCACGCCGAAGCCCAAGAAAAAGAAGCCGACAGCAACACCGAAGCCGAAGGTTAAGATCACATCCAAGTCTGAGAATAAGACCGTTTACGCGACCAGCAACACCAACACGAGGAGCGGTCCCGGTATAACATATTCCAAGGTATCTACTATCAAGTCCGGCACGGCCATCAAGGTTGTCGCAAGGACAAGCAACGGCTGGTACAAGTCCGATAAGGGATGGTATGTACTCAGCACACTTACATCGACCAAGGCACCTACAAAGAAGAATACGCCTACTCCCACACCTAAGCCGAAGACTTCGACTAAAGTTGGTGACAAGTCAGGCGGATTCGCGAAATTCATAAGAAGTTTTGTCGGCTGCAGATATGTCTCGGGCGGCGCATCGCCCTCCGGTTTCGACTGTTCCGGATTCACGATGTACTGCTACAAGACGTACTACAACAAGAAGCTTCCGCATGGTGCAAATATGCAGACCAAATACGGCACAAAGGTCTCTTTTAGCAGTATGCAGGTCGGTGACATTATTTATTTCGATCACGATCATAACGGGAAGGCGGACCACGTGGGGTTATACGTCGGCAACGGCGAAATGGTCCATGCTTCCGGAGTTAAGACGGGTGTTAAATGTGTCCAGGTCAGCAAACTTAAGGACGTTTTTATGGTAAGAAGGATTCTTTGATTGAATACACGAACGCTTAAAATCATTACAGGTATACTTACGGCTGTTACAACTTTGACGCTGATCAATGTCGGCGATGGAAGGAACGGTCCTGAAAACGAGGTTCATCTTCAGTGCTCCTCGCTCGTTTATGCAAACTCTTCGAACAGATATGCGGCTGCTAATGCAAACGTAATGACGAGAGAAGAAGAGGAAGAGGCTGAGCGCAGAGCCGAGGAAGCCGATACCGAAGAAGAAAACATGAAGATCAAACTTGATAATCCGAATGTTTTCAACATTGACGACTATACGATAACCGCACCAGCCAACTACGAAGAGATCGCGGAGAAGGTGCGCGGTGATGAAGAGCCGGTAAACGATACAGATGAGAACTATGACGGTAAATACGTCTGGACAAAGGATACCCTGACTCATGCTTATGCGCTTCCGAATACTTCTTCCAAGATACTCGTAAACTACAGGAAAGGCGTTAAGCTCATAAGGATCTCCTATACAAAGGAGTGGTCTTATATCAGGATCTCCAAAGGAAGAAAAGCATATGTGCTTACAAAGAGCGTTTCTTCCAAGAAGGTCAATTCGCCTACGCCTACACCCAAGCCTCAGAGATATTATATCCCTCAGCCCAAAAAGAACGTTGTTTACGCGACATGCTCGCTCAATACGCGTTCAGGCCCGGGTATCACATATTCCAAGATCTCGACTCTCAGAACGGGTACCGAGATCGTAGTTGCATCCAAGACTAACGGATGGATCAAGTCTGATAAGGGCTGGTATGTCAAAGCGGATCTTTGTGTTAATTATCCTCTGACAGCCAACGGTAAGAAGGCGACACCCACCCCTACACCTAAGCCGTCAGCTGCCCAGCTCAGATACATGAGACTTTCGGGCTTTGCCAGATATGTCAGCGGTTACGTCGGATGCAGATATGTTTACGGCGGATCTTCACCTTCCGGATTTGACTGCTCCGGTTTCACCATGTACTGCTATGCGAAGTATTACGGTATCAACCTGCCTCACGGTGCCAACATGCAGATGCACCGCGGAAGAAAGGTAAGTTTAAAAGCGCTTCAGACAGGCGACCTGATCTTCTTCGATCACGATCACAACGGCAAGGCCGATCACGTAGGAATCTATGTGGGCGGAGGCAAGCTGGTTCACGCTTCCAACGCAAGAGTAGGCGTAATCAAGGTATCCCTGTCGGGCAAGAAAGACGCAATAGCCGCAAGAAGATATATCTGATGCTTTAAAGTATCAGATCGCGCAGGACAGTCTCTTAATTGCTTCCGTAAGAACATCTATATCTGCTTCGAAATCGGACAGACGTCTCGATTCGTTTGCCTGATGACAGACGTCTTCCTGCCAAGGTGCCTGAAGACCGAATGCGATGGTATTCGGGATATGGCGTGCGTATGTACCGCCGCCGATAGCCAAAGGCTCGGAATACTTTTCGAGGAAAGATTCTTCGAAGCCGTAGTATTTGGACATGTTCTCTTTCCAGATATCAGTCAGGATCTTGATCTCCCTGGCGCTCTTTTCCTTGCAGATGGGAGCCATGGAGCTGATGGTCTTGCAGCTTAAGCCGTAAGGCTTTGCAAGTGAATCAAGGTGTGAAGTGATGTCTTCCATCTTGTATGATATCGGGCATCTGACATCGATGATGAGCGATTCGAGATCTCTGGTGCACTTGAGAAGCGAAGGATTTGCGGTTACCGTACCCGATTCGTCCTTTATCGTGCATCCTGTGTATTCATATGAGCTGCAGGGAACGAGTTCACTGTTTATGAAGTCCAGAAGAGGGGATTTCTTGAAGTTGAATCCTTCTGAAGACAGCTTTTTGCAAAGTTCGAAGATCGCGTTTACGCCGAGCTCGGGCCTGGATGCGTGAGCCGTGCGTCCTGTTGCGGTTTTCTTTCCGTTTCCGGTTGTCATCCAGGCTGAAGCAGGTACCATATTGGCAGCGCTGCCGCCTTCGGCCGTAACGATGGACGCGGGACCTGATACCTTGATGTGCATGATGCCTTTCTCGGCATATATAACGGGGTATTCCGCATCGGGTGTGATAGCAAATGTCGGGATCTCGCCATGCTCTGCGTAGTATTCGACGCAGGAACATGTGCGTTCCTCGTCTGTTCCCAGTATCAGCCTGACACGGCAGTCAAGGCTGAAGCCGGAATTCATAAGTCTTCTCATTGCGAAAAATGCTGCAGCTGCAGGACCTTTGTCATCGACTATTCCGCGACCCTTGAAGCGTTTTCCGTCGAAAGTGAGCTCGAAAGGCTCGGTATCCCATCCGTCTCCGCCGGGGACAACGTCAAGATGGCATACGATTCCGAATAGTTCCGGTGAAGATTCGGGTCCGATCTCACACCAGCCGACACGGCCGTCCAGGATCCCGGTCCTCATGCCGGAGGCTTCTGCCTGACCCAGGAAGAATTCAAGAGCCTCGTAAGGACCCTCGCCGTAGGGCTTCCCGGGCATGGGATCGCCGCCTGTGCTGTTGATCGAGATAAGTTTACGCAGAAATTCGAATTCATTTACGGTAAGTTGTGACATAGCTATGCCTCCGATTGCTTTTCTGCCCCTATAATACAGCAAAATACGGCATTTAATCACGCCGAATCCTTGTGAACGTCCTCAAAACCATGTATAATGCCTATTCGGGTGTTTGGTTTATTGAGCTTTTATTCTGATCTGAAGATATTTGAACCAGAGGTACGCTATGACTAAAATTCTGACTTTCGGAGTCTTTGATTATTTTCATTTGGGACACTTGAGACTTTTCAAGCAGTGCAAGGAG